>Ga0316188_10000024_pt1 | contig 42935 bp, 41 predicted proteins | sample Phiworburrow1_MG_FD_204933 | JGI IMG/M metagenome (GOLD analysis project Ga0316188, IMG submission 204933) | Coastal sediment microbial communities from Maine, United States - Phippsburg worm burrow 1 | ecosystem: Environmental > Aquatic > Marine > Coastal > Sediment | place: USA: Maine... | reverse complement strand
ATGCAGAGGAAGCCACCGTGACTTATTCGCCATCAGGGGCCAATTCAGTCTATGGCATTGCTCTAACCACCATCATAGACAACAAATTGACCATAACGGTTACATCAAAGGATACCCAATACATAAAGGTATATACAATAACATTGACAATCCCTAAAGAGGGGGGAGGCATAGATGGTGGACCGGTTATGATTTTGAAAACCGGCAAAGCAGCACCCTTTATTAGTAAGTGGGTTGTTGCTACCGGTGGAAGCATTACATTGCCATTGGTTAGCAACGGAGAATACAACTTCAGCGCAGACTGGGGCGACGGCAGTACAAACACTATAACCAGTTGGTCACAAGTTACACACCCCTACCGTGTTGCCGGCGAATACACAGTAAAAATTGAAGGCACCATCGTGGGCTGGCAATTTGGCGATGATGATGTTAATGCCAAAAAAATAGTGGAAGTATCGCAGTGGGGCAATCTCTTTTTAGGTGACACCCCCGGCAAGCAGTTTAGAGGTACCGCTAACTTAAAAATTACTGCTAGCGATGCTCCTTTTTTAAGCGACAACAAAACCAAATTTACCACCGACCTACACGAAGCTTTTAGCAGGGCTACCAACTTAAGTGGCAACTTTAACAACTGGGACTTATCTCTAGTTACCAATATGCAGGGTATGTTTTCCTTTACTCACAGTTTCAATGGAGACATAAGTGGCTGGAATGTTTCTAAGGTTAACAATATGGAAAACATGTTTGCGTTTACCGATGCTTTCAACCAGAACATCGGAGGCTGGGATGTTTCTAAGGTTAACAATATGCAAAGCATGTTTTATGAGGCTAAAGTTTTCAACGCAACAATAGACAACTGGGACGTATCTCAAGTCACCAATATGGAGAACATGTTTTATAATACTCCTGTTTTCAATGCAGACATAAGTCGCTGGAATGTTTCTCAGGTTACTAATATGAAGGGCATGTTTTATGGAACTAAAGTTTTCAACGCAGACATAAGTGGGTGGAAAACTTATAATGTTACCAATATGGATAATATGTTTGCATATAGTGAGGCTTTCAACGCTGACATAGGTGGCTGGAAGGTCTCTAAGGTTACCAGTATGTTGTTCATTTTTGAGTTTGCTACTGCTTTCAACCAATACATAGGAGGGTGGGATATTTCTCATATTAATGATATGCATCGCATGTTTCATGGTGCCAAATCTTTCAACCAGAGCCTCGCAAGTTGGGATGTTATTTCTGTTAACAACATGGAAAGTATGTTTAAAGATGCTACATCTTACAATTCAAACATGAGTTACTGGCGGGTTTATTCTGTTAGGAATATGGATTACATGTTCAGTGGGGCAACATCTTTCAACAGTGACATAAGTGGCTGGAATGTTTTTCGAGTTACCAGTATGGAAGGCATGTTCTCAGGTGCTACAGCATTCAACTCAAGTATTGGTGGCTGGTCTGTAAATTCGGTTACAAATATGAAAGATATGTTCCGAAATGCTACCAATTTCAACCAAAACCTCGCCGGCTGGATTGTTTCTAGTGCCACCAATATGGAAGGCATGTTTGCAGGAGCTGAAAAATTCAATCATCTCATAGGATTATGGAATGTTTCAAAGGTTACAAATATGGCAAGCATGTTTAACGGTGCTAAATCTTTTAACCAGTCCCTAATTGACTGGAATGTCTCAGAGGTTACTGATATGAGTTGGATGTTTGCCGGTGCTGAGAGATTCAACCAGCCCATCGGTAAATGGGTTGTATCAAAGGTTACCTCAATGGAAAGCATGTTTTATGAAGCCAAAGCTTTCAACGCCGATATAAGTGGCTGGAATGTTTCTAAAGTTACTACTATGTTCGCCATGTTTAACGGTGCCACTAACTTCAATCAAAATCTTAAACCCTGGGGGTCAAATGCTGCAAGGCTTACTGAATGTACAAGTATTTTTTCAGGTTCCAACGTGCAGGATATCAACAAACCAACTTTTCCGAATTGCATGCCGTAAACTATGCTATAACTTACTCTATCCATTCCCTCGATGAAAGTTGGCGGTGGTTTTTTTTGTCTAGGGTGGTAATGTCCGTTTCCAAAATCGCTCACTAATCCGGCCGACCTTCACCCTCCGTAAAAACTCTTACATCAACCTCAAGTACCAATTCTTAAGCAGTCCTTTGAAAAATTTAGTTTTAAATTTTTGTAAGTCTATTTTTACATCGGCATATTTTGATTGCTTCCAATTTTATATACATGATAATTGATATTTTTCAAAAATAACTCTTCTTCACCCATTTGAAAATAAATTAAGGAATCACAATCTCTTTAGTAAGTGGTTGAGATTTGAGCCCTTCATTATCTGAAACAGTCAACAATACTAAATAGGAACTACCGGCGGCAGGAAAAACATAGGGAGTTTTTGCAGTCCCTACCTCCCCTAATATTTCAGCTTCCGGAGGGGTAACCCCCTCTTTTGTAATAGTGTAACGATAAGACTGAATACCACCCCCAAATTTTTTGTCTTTGTCATAGCTACCCGTTGCATCAAAATAATACTCTAGGGATGCTTGATCGGACGTTTTAGGCGTAATTTCAAAAATGGCCACCGGAGGTAAGTTGTCAAATAAGACTCTCGTATACGAACTGGCAAATTTCCCGCCACCATCGTTTAAGGCAGTAAATTTAATAAAGTAGGAACTCATTTGAGTAGCCGAAAAATCCAAAATAATTTTCTCTCCCGCGACTACATTTGTAATTTTCCCATTCAAATTTACCCCATCTCTGGAAATTATACCCCCAAAATCGGGTTTAATCGTATAGACAATAGTTTGAACTGTGCCTAACTTGACCAGAGGAGTTATCTCTATTGGCTTTTTTATAGATTGAATTTTTAGAGATTGTTTGACCGAATCAGACTCTACAGTTTCCTCTTCATTTCCATTAAAATAAATTTTGTAATTTAATTCCTGCAAAAAAAGATATGTATTGTCTAAGCTATCAGAGCAAGCCAACACAACAAAAGATAAAAACAATATCAAAAATTTCTGTTTCATAATTTTACACTCTAATGTGCTTATCAATAATTTTTTTAATTCCCTATTGCTTTAAAACTTTAATACGCTTTAAACCATCATCAGATTCTATTTCTAAAATATAAAGTCCGTTTGAAAGTTTTTCCATATTAATACTATGCTCGGTTTCCTTACCACAATATTGTACTAGCAAGCACTCCATATTAAGGTTGTACAAGCATAATTTCTTAAGCAGTTTATTTGATTTAATCTCCAAAACATCCAACGTGGGGATTGGAAAAATATGAATCTCACTATCACTAGCACTTTGATTATCGGCGGTAATAACCTCAAACTCCTTACCTGAGACAACAATAGGCTGAGGTAGTTTAAAAGTGTTTATACAATTTTGACCACCATCGACCGTGAGCGTAACCTCAAATTTTCCGGGATGGTAATAGTAGTGACTAGGTTGCTTTCCAGTCGATATCATGCTTTTATCGCCAAAATCCCAACTCATATGAGTGACTTGCACATTACCCACAAACTCAAAACTCACCATCTCGCCAAAGGCAACATTATAAATATCTCCCACAGTTTTTATTGAGCCATTAAATGAGACCCCTAGTTCCACCTTAATTGGCACTTCGGTAAGCTCAGATTTACAAGTGGTCAACCCAGAGTTAATCGCTACCACAAAGAGGCTTGTATCTTTAACTATACGAAAAGTAAACGGAGTGGGTGGAACCAACAAGTTATTTTTCTTATCGTACCACCTTAACAAGTATACATCGCCGTCATTAGGCAATGTGGTTGTTATTGTAACAGTACTTTCCTTACAATTTGATTCTTGTGTGACCGACACTTCCGGCGCAGTACGACCATAAACAGTAATTCTTACCGGTAATGAACTACAACCATCAATATTATTATAAACGATATCACTAAATCCAATCGCGATGCCCTCTAGCTTACCTGCTTGGTTCCCATCTCTAGGAACTGTAACTTTATTCGCTGAACTAGAAACCCACGTCCCTAATAATGCAGGCAAATCATCTCCCAGTACATCAATGGAAGCCCCGATACACATTTTTGCACTGGTCGAAATAGTAGGCGGGGGTTTGACTACAAAACTCTTAGTGGCACTACACTGACTTGATGTGAAAACAATATTTACTGTTCCACTTTCTACGCCAACTACTGTTCCTGATGCAGAAATATTAACAGCCCCATTTTTAACTGGGCTCCACGACCAGGTGCCACCTGTACCGGAATTGGCAACGACCATTAAATTTACACTTTTTCCTACACACACTGAACTCGGTCCACTGATTTGGGGCGAACCTGCTGATAATTCAATTACTACGGTTTCGGTGGGCTTTGAAATACAATTTGTAGATTTGTCTTTAACAGTAAAAGAATAACTTCCAACAGCAATTTTATCGGTTGCGGGATTTGTCATATCTAATATATCTTGCAATACAGTAGCAGATGTCTGAATATCTAACCTAATCAGAACCCAACCGTCCTTGCTTACGGGAAATCCACTTAGGCTCACGCTTCCGGTTGAAATACCACAAGTCGGTTGTGTTACCGTACCAACAGTAAGCTTATCCGGAATTTTATTTACACTAACTTCAATGATGGTACTTTCTGAACAACTTGCTGGGGCTGAATTGCCAATAATGACATCCCCACAGTTGCTAGCTACTATATATTTCGCCTTTATTAAGTACTTGCCCACAGTATTTAGTGGCGGTAAATTGGTTGAATAGGCCGAAAAAGCTCCACCGTCTTTATTATATGAATATTCCAAACTAAATCCTTGAACAGATGTTGCCGTAGGTAGCGTTATAGTCTCACCTTCACAAACACTATTCGGCTGAGTTAAGGTTGGGGCTGATGGAAAAATAACAAAGTTTGATATAGAACTCTCAACGCAACCTGCTGTCCCAGACGCACCTGCCTGAATAGAACCGCAACCGGAACTAAGAACATAACGCGCTCGGATGGAATGGCATCCCGCCGTTGAGGGTGTTGTTGGGCTTGTAGTGTATGCTCCCCCATCTATGCTATACTCAGAGGTAAAGCCGTTTATGCTTGAAATCGTTGGCAACGTCAATGTTCCGCCTAAACAAACATTGGTAGGAGCGGTTAATGTCGGTACCGCAGGAAAAATAACAAAGTTTGATATTGAACTTTCAACACAACCGGCTACACCCATTGCACCTGCCGAATTAGAACCGCAACCGGACGCAAGTACATAACGCGCGCGGATGGAATGGCATCCTGCCGTCGAAGGTGTTGTTGGGCTTGTAGTGTATGCTCCACCATCTATACTATACTGAGAGGTAAAGCCGTTCACGCTTGCAATCGTTGGCAATGTCAATGTTCCACCTAAACAAACATTGGTAGGAGCGGTTAATGTCGGCACAGCAGGAAAAATAACAAAGTTTGATATTAAACTTTCAACACAGCCGGCTGTCCCCACTGCACCTGCCGAATTAGAACCACAACCAGAACTAAGAACATAACGCGCTCGGATTGAATGACATCCTGCCATTGATGGAGTTGTTGGGCTTGTAGTGTATGCCCCGCCATCTATACTATACTCAGATGTAAAGCCGTTTACACTTGAAATCGTTGGCAATGTCAATGTTCCGCCTAAACAAACATTGGTAGGAGTGGTTAATGTCGGTACCGCAGGAAAAATAACAAAGTTTGATATTGAACTTTCAACACAACCGGTTGCCCCCAACGTACCTGCCGAATTAGAACCGCAACCGGTAGCAAGCACATAACGCGCACGGATGGAATGGCATCCTGCCGTTGATGGAGTTGTAGGACTTGTGGTGTATGCCCCACCATCTATGCTATACTCAGAGTTAAAGCCGTTTACGCTTGCAATCGTTGGCAATGTCAAAGTTCCGCCAACACAAATATTGCCGGGAGCGGTTAACGTTGGCGTCGCGGGAAAAATAACAAAGTTTGATATTGAACTTTCAGCACAGCTTCCTTGACCTGAGGCTCCTATATTTGTAGTTCCACAACTTGTAGCAAGCACATAACGCCCTCGGATAGAATGACACCCAGTGCTAGACGGCGCAGCAGGACTAGAAGTGTAAGTAGCTCCATCTATACTATATTCCGAAGTAAAGCCATTTACAGTTGTTATTGTTGGTAATACAAGAGTTCCGCCACCACAAACATTTCCAGAATTAGATAGAGTTGGGGTAGGTGGAAAGATAACAACATTATTCTTAGCACCTGTTATAACAACAGCGGAGTTTGATTTACAACTATACCGTCTTTTTACAGAGTAGCAACCAAAAGTAGGTGGTGAAGGGGATGTATTACTTTCTATCCAACTGACTCCATTATCAAAACTATATAAACTATTAAAATTCTCTAAAGTCGGAAGCTGTGGTTCTATAAAGGTAGTATTACATACATCATTGACATTATTGTTTAAATCCGGGATGCCCCCACTCAAAGTAACAACTAGTCCCTTGCCATTCACCCATGCAAAACATGGGGTTCTACCGCTGTTATTCTTCCCAAGAATTGGAACAATGCTTGCTTCCGGAAATCGGCCTTCTATTATAGTAAAAGTTCCAATTGGCATTGGGTCTTCCAAATCAACAGTAAAAACTTGGTTTAAAAGAACAGCCCCACACGATAATTTTGAAAGTTGAGATCCATCGGAATAAACTTTTAAAATGCCAGATTCAAACATAAATAAGTCTTTGAAAGTAAGTGTGCCCGAGTTACCCGAGCCTGTTCCGCCAAAAATTGAGGGATTATCGGCAATCGCTTCCCCTCTTTTAAGCCAAAAAACTGAATTGGAGCAAAAGCCTGTTCCGCCAATTAGTCCATCAGAAATAACCGTTTGTCCTGTATAGCTGTTATTACCATTTAAAAGAAGGGTTCCAGCTCCCGTTTTATTAATTTGGGCTCCTCTCTTCGCGACATCACTGCTTTCATCAATAAATGAAATTGTTGTAGTTCCACTGTTTACATGAAAATTAGCACCGGTTTGATCTACCAGTTTAAAAATCGTAATATGGTCAATATTGTTTACGCCGTCCAAAGAAAGAAATTTATCAAATTTACTTGAGACAATTCGTAAACCGGCGTCGCCACCAGTGGACACAATTCTACCATTGTTCATACTAAAATCTGTACAAAAAGTCAAAGTATTAATATTTAAAGTTCCCCCATCAATGAAAACACCCTTATTTCCATTATAATCCAATTGATACGGTTGGGAGACAGTAAGTGTCGCACCTGCCTTGACCACGTAATTAGTGTTTTGATTTGCACCACCTCCTGTCTCAGCCAAACCTGCAACTGCCAATTCAAGAGTGCCTCTTTCGATGATTGTGGCTCCACTGTAAGTGTTATTCATGTTGGTAATCGTGGTGGTTCCGGTACCAATATGTCTTACTGTTCCGGTACCAACTATTGTACTGTTAAAAGTAAAATTGTCTGACCTATTAATACTAAGAAATTTATTATTCGTTATCACAGCATTGGTAGAATTATTAGTGCCCGTAGTTCCCCCGTCACCAAATTGTAAAGTTCCCTCAGTGATGGTAGTATTGATATCCCCTCTAATTTCTCCTGTTATAATCATAGTACCCGATCCTATCTTCTCAAAATTGATAGTACGTCCTGCCGGCGCTGTTATAAATCCAGCGAATAAAGTATTAGTATTTTTAGCACCTACTTTGAATAAAAGTGGTGTTAATACTGCATTATTAAAATAAACAATAGCACCGCTATTAGTGCCACTCAAGTCGCCAATAGTAATATTATCAGCGGAAGGATCAAGCCCTAATGACCCGTTGATAATAAAACTGTTGGAGTTTAACAAATTTGAATTTGTAATCTGTAATATCTTGCCATCAGACGATTCAAATACCCCCGAAAATTGTGAGATGTCACCTAAGCAACTAGCAAAACTTGAGGCTAAAAAAGTTCCGGAACCTGAAAGAGAATTATAAATGTTGTTAGCTTGATTATTGTTATAATCAAATATCGCACCCGCGCTGATATGTATATTCCCTGACCCTAAAATTGGGGCATTTATGCGAAATGTTCCGGAGTTAATTGTTGTTCCACCCCCATAGTCGCTTGTGCCCGTCATAGTTAAAATGCCCGAATTTGGTGTATTTAAAGTAAGTGTTGACCCAGCCCCACTCAAAGAAGGAAACGTATACTCAGCCTGATCTAAAATGGTAAAGGTAGTATTAGAATTTAAAGAATTGGGGTAAGAACCACCACCAGCCCCAAGTACCTGTACTCCATTAACCAGTAACTGTGCCGAAACAGAACCTATTCCAAGTAGAAAAAAAGCCCCAATCATCAAAAGAACGGTACAATTTTTCCAATAATGATTGTTTATAATTATCCCATTATTTAGGTAACGCTTAAAGTTGACTTTTATATTCATATATTTTTATCGCTTCAATAATACTCTCTATATTGTACAGACAACGAATTTTAAAAAGTATTTTCATTTGTTAATATTAATTGTGAAAATCCTACCGGTATCTTACCGGATAATGATTGCTAACATATATTCTCACTCCAAGATTGGCATACCACCTTCGATTACCAAAAGTTTCTTTTGTAGTCAATCTTTCATTGGCATTAGCAACTAATGCAAACTTTTCACTCAAACTTACCTCTAACTCAACACCCAGAAATCCACCATACTTCAAAGTTGCGAAATTACCAGAATAAATTTTTTCTGATTTTGAAGTTAAGGTCTCATAAGAGACCGTTGGCCCCAATAATAAATTGACATAAAACCTACTACGGTAGTTCCAAACAGTAAAACCACATGACAAATCAAATCCAATAGTACTGTGGCTTGCTTGAATTTTATCTAATTTATCAATTGCATAGAAGAAATTACTCTTAAGATAGGTTCTTTTTGAGAAAAAATAACCATAACCCAAGTCACCCCTAATTCCGCTAAACCTAGAGGTTCCACCGGAAATTTCAATAGCACTATTATATTTTGAGTGCAACTGAGCAGATGCCGTGAACGACATCAAAACAAATACCAAAAAGTAAATAGTTTTCATAATATTTCTCGAAAAGTTGAATAAACCATTCATAAAATCAAAATAAAACGACAGAGTAAATAAAATTTTATCATATACAAAATCTATTATTTTGAATTCAACGTGGCAAGATAATACCTCATTTTCAAATTAGCAAGAATTATTATTAATAATATTCTAAATAAGCAAAATTAATTTAAAAGCACGTGTAAGGCTCAAAACAGCATTAATCTACTAATTAGAATTTCCTCTCCTTTTTGTAATGGTAACAGTCGCCTTTTTACATACTCCTCCTATTGGCGGGTTCAATTTGGATATATTTATCTCAACACTCTTAGCTCGTTGGAAGGCTTCTAAAACTTTGGTGGCCATAGAATAGCCTACTTTTTCAAGTAGATTTGATTCTTTTTCCATCTCATTCTTTACTATCTCGAACAGAATTTCATAGTCAATAGTACCCGATATATTATCATCAAAAGCTGAGTCGTCAAATTCTGTGCTAACCAAAACATCAACTTCAAATTTATTTCCTAAAGACCTTTCTTGGGGGTAAATTCCATGGTGGGCATGAAATTCAAGCCCTTCCAAAATCACTTTTCCGACCATAGCACATTATCAAAAAATGATCCTTGAGTGTTTGGCGAAGGTGGCGGTGTAGGTTTGTTTTTGCTTGAATCATAATTAGACTTATCTTCCGGTTTAGAACTATCTGAGGAGTTCCTAACTTGGTTGGAATATAAATCTTCAGCTTTAAAATTATTAGAATCGGTGGTTGCTCTTTCGGCACGCTCCAACATTTCATTGGCTAGTCTTTTCAAATCTGCAATTAGGTTATTACGATGCGATTCTAAGATTTTATAATGTTGCACCAAATTCTTAAAGTTTTCCTCTGCATCCACGAGTATTTGTCTGGCATTAACTTCGGCCACTTCAATTGTATTCTTGGCTTTCATTCGTGACTCGTTGGTTATAGAGTCGCCGGTTATCTGTGCTTCTCGAAGTAGAAGTTCGGCAGCTTTTTTTGCTTGTTCTATAGTATTTACTCCTGTGCTTTCGACAGTCTTAACGGTTTCGTAAAGAGCAGTTTCTGTTTCCCTAAGTCTGGCAACTTCTTTTTCACTACTTTCCAATCTTAATCTCAAGTCTTTCATTTCATCCCTGTTCTTCTCCCACTCTTGAGATAATTTGAGAAGAAAGGCATTGACCTCGTCTTTATCATACCCACGCAGGGTACGGTCAAAAGTCTTTTGTCTGATTTCTAATGGCGTAATTTTCATAATATAAACTATTTTTTCACTTCCTTACTCTCATATACTAACAACTTTGATTCTTAAGCATCTTATAAACTATCTATATCCAAAACTATCTGCAAATTAGTGAATGTCTTTGGTCTATGCTAAAAAAAAGATTTTTCAAAGAAAAATTTAATATATTCATGCCTTGTGCGCTATGTTTATGACTTGCTTATGGGTTTTTGACGATATGCAGAATCTTTCAAATAACAAATATATGGCAGAAAGTAATATTTAGCATTCATTTCAATAAGTAAATACGATTTATTTTGAGACCCTCTACTAAATGGAAAAGATACCCTAAATATTAACAGTAAGTTACTTTTTTCTTCAATTTTTGTCTTTTCACTTACAAATGGTCATTTCGTATTTTCGCTGGGAACACTAATCCAACAGTTAATATATGAGCGATATTCTAAAATGAATTAATAAATTTGAGTTATTATTAACACTTATCAATAATATGATGCCACAGAATAAAACGTACCGTATTGGAAAAGAGAAGGTTTGGGCACTTTGGAAGATTGAAGAGTTGGAAGAAGAACTTTCATTTTATGCCTCGCAATCGTGCCCTGAAGAGATTATCCATCCGGAAAAACGCTTAGAGTGGTTAGCTTCAAGGGCTTTATTGCGCCGATTAGTAGAAGGTTTTGGGTTGCCATACCTAGGTCTAGGAAAAGATGAGTATGGCAAACCTTTTTTGAAAGACCTACCCCACTATGTTTCTATAGCCCATTCTTTTCCTTTTGTTGCAGCCCAAATAGATAGTACTGTTTCGGTGGGTATAGACCTAGAACAACCTAAAAAAAAATTGCGACTTATAGCCAATCGAGTGTTTCACAAATCTGAAGTTTTGGATGCCAACAATGACTTAACAAAACTATGTATCTACTGGTGTGCCAAAGAGTCGCTATATAAAATTCACGGTTTTGGTAACCTTCAATTTAAAGAGCAATTGAGAGTGTCTCCCTTCGAGTTAACTAATTGCGGAATTTTGGATTGCACAATAATTGAAGGAGACAAAAAGCGAAGTGTAAAACTGAAGTATACGGTGATGGATGAAATTGTAGTTGTTGCCACCCATTCAGGCAAATAAGTACATATAAAAACTGCTAAACTGAGTACAAAAGATATTGAAATATTTAATAAATACTGTCAATTTTTCTTACAAAAATCACTTGTTTTGAGTGGAGTCTTTTTTTAGATTTTCCATATCTTTCATAACTCTTTTATGCTTTTTCCCAAAAGGAGCGGTAAAGTGTCTAGGATATTGGTTGGCATGAATAATTAGAGTGCTGGCTTCTTTTAAGAACGTATCAATATTGTTATATAAAGAGTCTTCTGTTAATAACCTCCCTATAGTATTATCATCCTTTTTCAATTGTGATAATGTAGAGTTGAGTTGTTCCAAGGCATTTCGAGCTTCTATAAGGGTGGCGTTCAATTTGATTTGCTTTAGTGAGTCTGAAAACGTTTCAAAGTTTTTAATAACAGGACTGAGCTGGCCAAGAATAGTATTTAAGTTTGACGTCACGCTTACAAACTCTCTAGTTATGGTATTAATATTTTCATTGGTCTTATTGATAGTATTATTTAAAATTATAGGTGTTTCTTGAAGCTTTGAAAAAATGGCATTTAGTTTGCCTGTACTTTTTGACAAATCTTCCAAGACATAAGAAAATTTCGAGAGAATGGATTGAAGGTCATTTGCTACTGGTTCGGTGTTTTCAGAAATAATTTCAAGCATCCCCTTTGCTACCTCACCCCTGAGTGTGTCTCCGTATTGAATGACTTTCTCTCCGTGACCAATAACCATCACAATAAACCTCCCAGTGGGGAACTCACTAGTTAGAACAGCTTTTGAAGAATCGTTAAGCAGAATCTCAGAGCTAACATCCAACTCCACTAAAACTGAGTTTTCAGAATTATTCATAATTTCAATGTGGCTAACTCTTCCAACAGCCACTCCGTTTAATCTCACTGAATTAGAAACGGCAAGATTATCAACATTTTGGAAAACAGCATAATATTTGTTGTTTTTTGAAAATAAATTAAATCCTTTCAAAAAGTTAAACCCGAAATACAAGAGAAATAATACTCCGGCCGAAAAAATACCTATCGTTAATTCTTTTCTATGCATATATAGCTAATTTAATGACTCCACCTCCCTTTTATACTCTTTGAAAGCCCGATAAATTCCGGAAGCAATGAGTTCTTGACCACGCTCTCCACTTAAAAACTTTTCTTCTTTAGGATTTGTTAAAAATCCAACCTCTATCAATGCACTTGGCATTGCGGTGCGCCACAATACCCAAAATCGGGCTTGCTTTACTCCATTGCTCTTTCTGATTACCCGCTTTTTGAATTGGGCTTCTACTTTTTCTGCAAACCTAATACTACTTTCCTGAAATGTGCTCTGGGCTAAAGAAAATAAGATACTAGACTCCGGACTCTTAGGGTCAAAACCTTCATATCGCTCTAAATAGTTATCGTCGAGCAAAATCACAGAGTTTTCCCTTTTGGCTACATCTAGGTTATCTTCCGCTTTATCTATACCCATTACATAAGTTTCAGTACCTAATACATTTGGTCGAGAAACAGCATTTGCATGAATACAAATGAAAATATCGGCCTTATTTTTATTAGCCACCGCAGCCCTTTCGTCTAATGCAACATAAACATCCTTATCACGCGTATATATAACTTTTACACCGGGAATATTTTTTTCAATGTAATCACCTACTTTTAAAGCAATTTTTAAAGTGACATCTTTTTCTAAAGTACCTGAACCTCTAGCTCCGGGGTCTTTGCCCCCATGGCCGGCATCAATAACTACCACATCAACAATCTCATTTTTCTTTATTCCCGACAATAAAAAAACCATTGCTGTAGATAACAAAATACTAACAAGTCTATTTCTTCTCCTTACCATTGTATATTTTTGATAAAATTTTAATAAATTCGTGCAAAATCGCTAATTTCTTTTTAACATCTTAATTTTTGAAGGTACTACAGCACAACATATTGTTTCCAATTTCACTAGCTATTTCTATTTTGTTCTGCTACAGTTCATTATTTGGTCAAGTAGAAAACAAAATAAATAGTCCTAATAAACAACTCTTGAATAACGTAGAAACCAAACTCAATACTTCCAAAGTTAAAGATATTGAGTCCGACAAAGTTAACAATGATACTTTAATTTATAAAAAAAAGGGTGACATCGAAACAAACATCGATTATTTTGCTAAAGATTCAATTAATATAAACACCAATCAAAGAATCATTCATCTCTTCGGGGAATCTAAAATTAAATACGGAAAAACTGAGTTGACTGCCGAAGAAATTACCATAGACTATGGTACCTCAATAGTTTCTGCATTTGGTAAAAAGGATTCATTGGGTAAGCGTATCGGTTATCCCATATTTATCAGCGAAGGTGAAAAATATGAGACTGAAAAAATAAATTATAATTATAGTACAAAGAGAGCTCGAATATCTGAAGTGGTAACTAAACAAGGTGATGGTTTGTTGCGCGGTACGGTCGTTTTCAAAAATGAAGAAAATAACATGCTTAGTATTCACAATACCTATACAACTTGCGACCTTCCCTCTCCACATTATGGAATTGTCGCCTCAAAAGCAAAAGCCATTCCCGGTGACAAGGTTGTGACAGGTCCGTTTCACATGGAAGTAAATGGAGTGCCTTTGCCTCTTGTCTTTCCATTCGGTATGTTCCCTTCCCAGAGAAAAAAAACCTCGGGTGTCATTATCCCCACCTATGGTGAGGAAAGGATGAGGGGCTTCTTCCTCAGGAACGGTGGGTATTTTTTTGATATCAATGAATATGTAAAGCTTACCGTTACCGGAGAAGTATATTCTAGAGGTTCTTCAGCAGGCAGTATTGCTACTCAATACAACAAAAGATACAAGTATAATGGTAACTTAACTTTTAATGTTACTAGTAACTTTACATCAACCGACATTGAGAACCGAGCACGGCAGAACGACTTTAGGCTAAATTGGAGCCATTCTCCTCAATCAAAAGGAACAGGACGTTTTTCTGCTTCGGTAAATGTGGCTACAAACACTTTTACTAGCAATAACTTTATACCTCAGAGCACCAACCTAGTGCAATCGCAAACTTCAAATACATCTTCTACCCTCAATTCTAATGTTTCCTACACGAAGTCCATCGGTAAAATGGTGACTCTAGGTGTAAGCTTAGTACACGGTCAATCACTAGTCACCAAAGTAGTAAATATTAGTTTTCCCAGTCTTAACCTTACGGTAAACAATATATATCCATTCAAAAATTCAAAAATTCCCATTCTTCAAAAGCTAAATACACGCTACACAATGGTTGCCAATAATCAGATCACCAACAATTTGGGTAGAATAAGTAAAGTGGATAATTTAACTGACAGCATTGCTCCATTCAATTTCCAAACCCTTCCGAGTCTGTTTGAACAAGGGAAAAAAGGTATTAAACACAGCATTCCACTTTCAACCTCCTTTACACTGTTAAAATACTTGTCATTTACTACCAGTTTTGACTATAATGAGATTTGGTATTTCGACAAGTTAAAATGGGGTTTGGATGAAAAAAATTCACCCGTAATAAAAGGAAAAATTGATGGTTTCAATCGTGTCAGCAACTACTCGGCATCGGTAAATCTTACAACTAGAATTTATGGTACCGTATTCTTTAAAAAATCGTCGGGAGTGCAAGCAATCCGCCACGTGCTCAATCCATCTGTTGGGTTTTCTTATAGTCCGGATTTCAGTAAAGACAAATATGGTTATTATGAAAATTTTGTTTGGACTAATGGTCAAAAACAATCAAAATCCGTGCATGAAGGATATCTCTATGGCTCTTCAAGTTCTTACAGAAGTGAATCGATGAGTTTTGGGATAAACAACACATTTGAGATGAAGGTAAAAAGCAAGAAAGATACGGTTGCTAAAAAAGTTCCGATATTCAATTCATTATCAATAAGCAGTTCCTACAATTTTGCTGCCGATTCATTCAAATTAGCTCCATTCTCAATAGCAGCAAACACAAATATACTTAATCAAAAGGTGAACCTAAATATTAACGCAGGGCTTGATCCGTATCGGTATGTAACCGTTGTCAATAATGAAAAAAAGGAAAAGGTGGAGACTGAGATTAGGTCTTCAAACTATGCCTGGGAAAGTTATACGGCTAAAGATGGCTTTTCAGTGGTAAAAGGAAAAAAAGGAGTCGGTCGTATTACTAGTGCAAGTTTTGCATTAAGCACAAACTTTAACCCAAAAGGACAAAAGAGAGACAATAGCACAAGAGAAAAGGTTGGCAAAGCAAATATTAATGAGAGTGACAAAGATTACATTTTAAAAAACTTAAATACATACATTGATTTTGAAATACCCTGGAATTTGCGACTGTCCTATAATTTGACTTATTCACATGGATTAAATAGCCCAGGGAAAATTTCTACACATACTGTCATCCTAGGAGGTGACGTATCATTGTCAAAAAAATGGAAAATACAGTATAATACCGGATATGATATTGAGAAAAAAGATATTACTCAAACGACTTTGACCATAGCACGAGATTTGCATTGCTGGGATATGAGCCTTTCATGGACACCTTTCGGGAAATTCCAAAGCTATTCATTTCATATAGGCATAAAGTCGGCTATACTGAAAGATTTAAAACTAGATAGGAACAGATCCTTTTTCGACAATTGATACTCTAATTACCTGCCTTCGCAAGCCAACTTTCAATCTCTTCCAAAGTGACAGGAGCAATTTCAGTCAGTTTCATTTTTTTTCTAATCCCCCCCAAGTCATTCAACAGTTTTGTAGTCTTAGTTTCTCTTAGTTGCTTCGTGGTTTTAATATTTAATTGATATAGTAGTGGCAACAGTTCAGGTCTAATTTTTAAATCTAAAAACTCCTTAGCCTTGACCTCAATAGTTGGCTGTACCGGTTTCATTTGCGGAAAGAAAAGTACCTCTTGTATTGATTTGGAATTGGTCATTATCATAGTCAATCGGTCTATTCCCATTCCCATACCGGCAGTAGGAGGCATCCCAAACTCAAGGGCGCGGAGAAAATCCTCGTCCAAAGCCATAGCCTCATCATCGCCACGTTTACCCAACTCCAACTGCTGTTCAAATCGTTGACGTTGATCTATGGGGTCGTTAAGTTCTGAAAAGGCGTTGCAAATTTCTTTGCCATTACAAATAGCTTCAAATCTCTCCACTAAGCCGGTTTGACTTCTGTGTTTTTTTGCCAGAGGCGACATCTCCAAAGGGTAATCGGTAATAAAAGTCGGCTGAATGAGATGGGGTTCACATTTTTCGCCAAAAATTTGATCTATAAGCTTTCCTTTGCCCATAGTATCATCAATTGGAACTTCCAATTGTTTACACACTTTCCTGAGCGCAACCTCATCCAAGTTAGAGATATCAATTTTAGTAAAATGCTGAATGGCTTCATACATTGTAAACCGCTTCCACGGTCTTTTGAAGTCAATAATATTATTGCCCGAATTCACTTTGGTAGTACCATGCAAATCAATTGCTATTTTCTCTGTCATTTCTTCCACAAGGTCCATCATCCACAAATAATCTTTGTAGGCTACGTATAGCTCAACTTGGGTAAATTCGGGATTATGAAAGCGCGACATTCCCTCATTTCGAAAGTCCTTTGAAAATTCATAGACGCCTTCAAAACCACCAACAATTAATCTTTTTAAGTATAGTTCATTGGCAATCCTCAAGTAGAGTGTCATATCCAAAGTATTATGATAAGTTTTAAAAGGTCGAGCTACTGCACCTCCATAAAGAGGCTGAAGAATTGGGGTTTCCACTTCCAAATAGCACTTTTCATTCAAAAATTCTCGAATTGAATTGACAAGTTTTGTCCTCATCACAAAAGTTTTTCTTACTTCCGGATTGACGATAAGGTCAACGTAACGCATCCTAAACCTGTGTTCCGGGTCAGAGAAGGAATCATGGCTATGTTCGTGCCCCTCTTCGTCAGTAGTGAGTTTAACTATTGGCAACGGTCTCAATGATTTCGACAATAGCTTGAAAGCACTAGCATGAACGGAAATTTCACCTGTCTTGGTGGCAAAAACAAAACCACTGACTCCCACAATGTCGCCTATATCAATTAATTTTTTAAAAACGATATTGTAAAATGTTTTATCTGAGTTTGGACATAAATCATCTCGACGAAAATAAACTTGGATTCTTCCGGTTTGGTCTTGCAATTCGATAAATGAAGCGTTCCCCATAATTCGTCGCGACATAATCCTTCCCGCTATTGATACGTTGCTCAAATCTGCTTCACCTGATTTGAATTTTTTTAAAATTTCTTTCGCATTGGAATTTATAATAAACGGTTCTGCCGGAAATGGATTAATACCCAATTCTTGAAGTTTAATCAAACTTTCTCTCCTAACTATCTCTTGATCGCTGAAATGCATATTAGACTAAAATAAAATTTTACAAAGGTAAGGAAATTGAATAGGTTCATTCTTGGAATCCAGTATTTTAACCCATTCTGCTATTCAAAACAAATATAATAATAACTATCGACCAATAGACCTTGTTTAATTTTTTCTTGAGGTCAACTAGAAAATCATAAAACTTTAACCCTGACAATCAACGCGTTATGAAATATGTGAATTAAAAATTGTGCTTTTAAAACTTAGCATCCATTGAACCGGAATCCTTTATATAATGGAAAGAAAAAAACTCAATTAATCACTCCAAAGCTATAGCAACATATTGAAAAGTTACTTCTGACTATAATTTTTTAATAAATATACAGAAAAATTACGCACCACCTTCCCACTTCTTCTATTGTCGAAAACTTTTAACAATTAGGTCTCCTCAAAATAGGGCAAATACACTGAATCAAGGCCTACTGAACAATTACTAGGTATTATACAAATAGCATTGTCACCATTTTTCAAGGGCTTACCTAAACTGTTCAACGGTTCAGGTATTGCCGAAGGCTGGGTTTATAGTAAAAAAGTTTATTAGAATTCCTTCAGCCCCGCTTTTGGCAATAACTTGTTGTGCTTTCGTTTTTTTTATTCGATAAGCTTCTCAATATTAGAAAGGAAATAATATTTATTTAAAAATGTTAAATTCCTCATTATAAATAGGACTTTGAATATTTAAAAAATTCAGAACACTATGGAAAACATAACTTTGAGTTATTTCTTTTAAAGGCTTGAGTTGTTTTGAGTCATCTGAAACCCAAACTATAAAAGGAATTTCATACTGTTCTCTAGGAGCTACACTTAAAGGTATTCCATGCATGTATAAATTTTTTTCCCCTAAAGACTCTCCATGGTCAGAAACAAAAATCATTGTACTCTTATATTCTTTGAGTTCTTGTAAATTTTCAATTACTTGAGCTAAAATGTAATCGGTATAAACAATAGTATTGTCATAGGCATTGATTAAGTCTGAATGAGAACAATTTCCCAATTCTACACTGTTACAAACGGGTTTAAAAGTTTCAAATTGAGGTGGATATTTCTTGCTATAAGTAGGTCCATGACTTGTACTTGTGTGCAAGATTATTAATATTTTATTCTTTTTACTGCTTTGTATTTGCTCTTTTAGTCCTGTTATAAGGATTTCATCATAATCGCACGTTTGATTTTTACACTTTTTTCTTAAAGAATCGCTAGTTTGATAATTTTGTATGTGAACTGGCGGTTCTCCCCAATTTGTAGTTCTCCAAACAACATCAGCACCATTCCTGTATAAATAATTAGGTAGTATTTCGTATAAATCATAGGCTTCTTTATGTTCGAGGATTGCTTTTATACCCGCTGTGGTATAAGTAGCTAAAGAAGTTGCATTAAAATGAGAAACATTAGGGATTTTTGAGAGTATAGGGTTTGTATTTTTATTGTAACCATATAAAGAGAAATTTTGACTTCTTGCGGATTCTCCTATCACCAAAACCACGACTGATTTTTCGCGGTCTGCAATTATAGCATTGGGTAATAAAATTTCTTTTTCATTTTTTTGGTTTTCGTGGATATAAAAAAGAGATAAATTAACAGAATACGACCAAGGCATAGCCAATCCACCTAATACTTTTGAGTTTTTATCAATCCATAACCAATTGCTTGCATTGGCAAATGCAACAACCAATATAAATAACACAGTTAATGAAATGGTAGTAAAAAATCTCTTCCATGTGTCTTTTATTATTTTTGATTTAAAAATAAAAATACCAGGCAAAATTCCCAACAATACAAAGTATACAACAAATTTTACAGAAAAAAAACTACTCGCTTCGGAATATTTTGTGTTGAGTACATTACCTATCATACTTTCGTCAATGATAACTCCGTAAGTATTTACAAAGTAGGTAGCAATAGAATTGAAAGTAAAGAAAATTATTATTAAAATTTTCCCGACCATAGAAGACAAAGAGCAAAAGAGGTAAAAAACAAAAGCATTTGCAACCAACATCAGTACAATTAAACTGCCAATAGTTGCTATACCATTAATGTTTTTATAATCAAGATTATTAATAACAAAAGCAAAAAAAGAAAGATGAAAGAATAAAAAATTAAACAAACTCACTATTAAAGCAAAATGAGTAATTTTTAAATTATTTTTTAATGTCAACATAAATTATTTTATATAATGAAACAATTAAAGAGATTAGTGATAGATAATAAATTATCCAATTTTCTTCACATATTTTGATGCTTAATACAACAAACAAAAAATAATAGAATAAAAAAGGGATAGTATTTTTGATTATTTATCCACGTCTCAATTTTATAATTCTTATCGTTAAATATACCAATAAGTCCTGAAATATAACCGATAATACTGCCAATAATAAAATCAAAAGGAAAATTGGCTCATACATCAACTCTGGTTGAAATACTCATAAATCTTATGCTAATATAATAAGATTCACCATAAAATTTATTCACAAAATAATTTTTCGGCTCATAAGTTAAATTCGTAAGCATTTTTTAATTTGCATCTGGCAATAAATGTATTACAAAGTGTCATGGTAAAAAGGGATACTCGCATAGATATTTACATTGAAAATTCAAATGAATTTGCTAAGCCCATATTAACCTACCTCAGAAAATTGGTTCACCACGGTTGCCCTGATGTGATTGAGACTATAAAATGGGGGTTTCCTAATTTTGAATATAAGGGTAGAATGTGTTACATGGCGGCTTTTAAAGGTCATTGTTCATTTGGTTTTTGGAAAGCTCCCTTGATAAAAAACCTTGACTCAAATAAAAAAATTGTGGAAGGTGGCATGGGTAACATTGGTAAGATAAAATCAATGGAAGATTTGCCCGACACAAATTTATTTTTGTTCTACATCCACGAGGCCGCCAGACTGAATGATGAAAATATAAAATTGCCACGACAAAAAAAAACTATAACCAAAGACCAACCTATGGAGTCGGCTGACTTTTTGCGGAGTCTTGAAAAAAACGAACTTGCCAAGTCAAATTATGAAGACTTCACTCTTGCCCAAAAAAGGGATTATATTGAATGGGTTTGTGAAGCGAAAACAAAAAAAACTAAAGTTTCTAGAATTAGTACGGCAATCAAATGGATTAGTGAAGGCAAAAGCCACAACTGGAAGTATATGGCAAAATAAAATCTTAATAAGAATGTTCAAATTCATAAGGCATAAGTCATTGATACACCTTGTATTGACAGGTCTAAAAATAATCGTAAATCATAAGCTAATTTCTATAGCTTTTTCTTTCATTGCAAAAACTTATGCTATTTTTAAATTTATTTTTATATTAAAGCACAATTGCAAATCTTATACCAGTTTTGAAATATTTTAAAGTCATCTTTCTTTGGATTTACCGCGCTTGGGTCTTATTCGTTTTCATTTTTTTTATGATTTTGTATTTGCCCGGCATCATGTTGCCGTTTTTATTTGGAGAAAGGGGCGGCACTATTAGCTTTAAATTCCTTAGGCTTTGGTCATGGACTTTTAGCAAACTAAATTTTATTGCCTATGAAATTGATGGTCGAGAAAATATCAAACTCAATCAATCCTATATCTACGTTTGCAACCACACTTCTTACCTAGATATTCCCGGTTTGTGTCTTGCCATACCCACTCAATTCAGACCATTAGCCAAAATTGAATTACTCAAAATCCCAATTTTTGGGTGGATAGCCCAATATGCCAGTATTACCGTTGACCGAACTAACAAAGAAAGTAAAGCAAAAAGTTTGAAGCACCTTAAGAAGATTTTGGATTTAGGAATTTCTGTCTTCATTTTCCCCGAAGGTAGACAGAACAGAACAGCTAAGCTACTTCAACCCTTTTATGATGGAGCTTTTAGAATTGCCATAGAAACCCAACATCCTTTGCTTCCCATAGTAGTAAAAGGAGCAGGGAAGTTAATGCCCCCGAAGAAATATTTTATTCAACCCGGGAAAATAAAAATCAAAGTACTGGAAGGAATACGCACCGATGGCATGGCAATAAAAGATATGCCTGTTCTTAAATCTAAAACCAGGTCTTTGATGGAAAAAGAATTATTACACATGAACGATATTTGATATAGACAAGTGATTTTTTAAAAATGAAATCTTTACTTTTTGTGTTTTTAGGTGGTGGCCTTGGTAGTTTACTTCGGTTTTATATTTCAAACTGGATAAACGCCCTCCACAACTCCTATTTCCCTTGGGCTACGCTAGTAATAAACATATTAGCTAGTTTGTTACTAGGTTTTATTATTGGCTTCACAGATAATAAATTAGAATTTTCTTCCTTGGCTCGAGTGTTTTGGATTGTAGGCTTTTGCGGTGGATTTAGCACTTTTTCAACTTTTGCAAACGAATCTTTTAATCTTTTCCTCAACAATTTGACGGTGCCGTTTATCGCTTATATTTTTTGCAGTGTTGCCCTGTGTCTTACTGCAATATTCCTCGGTTTGTACGTCGGTGAAGAAATTTGAATTCTCCCAATAAATTCAACTTTCCTACATAGGCAGATGTACTACTTTCTTAGTCTGAAAATAATCTTCAATAAAATAATCTGCTAAGCTATAAATATTGTGGTTCATCTTCATTGCTTGCATTTGCTCTGTTGCCTCTTCACCTTTAAGATAGATTAGTCCATTTTTTAAATTATGAATGGATTTTGTTTTGATTTTATTTCGAACCCAAGAGCACAATATCGGCACTTTCGTTACTGCCCGTCCGACTACAAAATCATATTTTAATTCAATATCTTCTGCCCTTTTTTGTTCTGCAACAACATTTGTCAAGCTCAAGAAGTCAGCTACATGCCTTACAACCCTGATTTTTTTACCAATAGAGTCCACCAAATGAAAATTAGCCTTAGGGAACAATATCGCCAACGGAATGCCCGGAAATCCGCCACCTGTTCCCAAATCCAGAATATCTGACCCCGACTTAAAGCCTATGATTTTAGCGATGCCCAATGAATGGAGCACGTGGTGCAAGTATAGATTTTCAATATCTTTCCGTGAAATTATATTAATCTTACTATTCCAGTCAGAATATAATTTGTATAATAATTCAAACTGTTGTTTTTGCTCATCCGACAAATCGGCAAAGTATCTATAAATAACCGTAGAAGCAATCATACAATTTGTTCATTCCAAAAATTACCACCAGTCAAAGCATAATTCTTCAACCCCTTTTTTTAGGGGACTCAAAAAATTGAAATTTGCCACACTTTTCTCCAACCAGAGCCCAACTCTCAACATTAAAATTAATTGCAACAATGCCGGAAGTAGGAACGAAGTGGATATCACTATTTGGGGTATCGACAATTAGGTTGGCACAATTGGTTATCCCAGGATTATGGGCTACAATCATGACATGGTTATTACGGTCATCCAATTTTTTAATATAGGCTAACAACTCATGTTCAGAAACTTGGTAGAGAATTTTATCTTTTATGATTTCTTCTTTATTATAGCCACAAGCCTCCGCAATAAGTTGGGAAGTATGAAGAGTTCTTTGAGCCGGACTGCAATGTATTGCATCTAATGTAATTCCTAGGTGTAGTAGCCTTTTCCCCATTAAAGTTGCATCTCTGAGCCCGCGATTGTTAAGAGGACGATTGATATCGGCAAGTTGGGGGGCATCCCATCCCGATTTGCCATGACGAGTAAGATAAATTGTTTTCATTATACTAGAACGTTAGTTTTTTTATAACCTATCACCTTATACGTAAAAGTACGAAAAATATTGCACATATTATATTCTTCAAATTAATTGTTCTAGGTAGCCCACTTTGGCTTACAAATAATTGAAATTACACTTCAAATGGAAACCTAAAGACCAATTTTAATAAAATTTTTTCAATTAATTTATATATTTCGGAAAAAAATTTCCGAAATTAAAATAACCTTGTATCGTTGTGCTGAAATCAAAAATTGATAACCCTATGTTGAGATTTCTAATGAAAAACAGGTATTATATAATTGCAGTTATTTTCTTTTCCTTTATGATTAGTAGTTGCGGGAAATCTAATAAAACCGCCAATTCAAATTCAGAAAAAATTGAAAGTAAAGAAGAAGCCTCCAATATTGATATAGATAGAGGTATAGAAAATTTACTCACGTAGAAGTAAGCCCATCCTTAGACGCTGAAAAAGCTAATCTTGGAGAAAAAGTATATTCTGTAAAATGTATCGAATCTCATAAATTAGATGATACAAAGTTGGTCGGTCCGGCCGGTAAGGTGTGACTTCCAGACATACGGCCGAATGGATAATGATTTTTTTCTACAAACCCTCAAGAAATGTTAGAAAAAAGACCCTAAGGCGCAGGCAAGGCTAGAATTAAGCTTAATTAGAATGCCTAACCAAAATTTGAATGACGAAGACGCTAGTAATGTTTATGAGTACATGCGTAAAATTGATGGAACCAAATAATTTTTTTTAATAAAACAACAACCAAATGAAAACACTAAATTTTAAAATTACAGCTTTATGTGTTATTATATCAATAACCAATTACTCTTGTAAACCCAAAAATGCTAGTTCGGCAATTTCGTCGGATGCGGCGGAGAAATCTTATGTTGCACCAGGTACCCACGACAAATTCTACAATTTTGTGTCCGGTGGTTTTAGCGGACAACTGAGTGTCTATGGACTTCCTAGCGGTAGGTTACTCAGAGTAATACCGGTTTTTTCAGTTGACCCCGAAAAAGGATATGGTTACAGTGAAGAAAGTAAACCAATGTTGAATACATCACATGGATTTATTCCTTGGGACGATGCCCACCATCCTGAATTATCCCAAACCAATGGGGAAATAGATGGAAAATGGGTATTTATTAATGGTAACAATACTCCTCGTATTGCCAGAATCGATTTAAGAACTTTTCGTACTGCGGAAATTATTGAATTGCCTAACAGTGCCGGAAATCATAGCTCTCCATTCACAACCGAAAATTTTGAATACGTAGTTTCCGGAACTCGCTTTGCGGTGCCCCCTGACAATACAAATGGAGATATCTCTATCAGTTCTTACAAAGAAAACTTCAAAGGCACATAAGTTTTGTTGGTGTTAATAAAGAAGATGGAAAAATAAATTTAGCCTTTCAATTAAAATGCCCTGGAATAGATTTTGACTTGAGTCATTCCAGTAAAGGAAAATCTCATGATTGGTCTTTTTTCAGTTGCTACAATACCGAACAAGCCCATACCCTCCTAGAGGTAAATGCATCACAAAGCGATAAAGATTTTATTATGGCTGTCAATTGAAAAAAAGCAGAAGAGTATGTGAAGGCAGGAAAGGGGAAAACTGAAAAAGCAAGTTACGCTCATAATAGTCATAAAGAAGAAACTCATAAGGCAACTTCAGTAATTGAAAATTCCGTAGTCACATTAGACCTTTCTGAATTTAAAGATATATGCTATTTTATTCCTTGCCCCAAATCACCTCATGGCTGAGATGTTGACCCTACCGGAGAGTATATCGTTGGGAGCGGTAAGTTAGTAACTCATTTACCTGTATTCAGCTTCTATAAAATTATGAAAGCTATTGAAGAAAAGGGCTTTGACAAAATAAATAAAGCTACCTTTTCTGCTTTGATGAAGGACCACAAAAAAGAAGATCTGCAAAATATTCTTCAATACCACACGACACTGGGAGTTCTGAAACCGGAAAGTTTTAAGGACGGTCAATCCATTTAGATAGATAGTCAATGGCGATATTGAAACAGTAAATTTAAAAAAATGGCAAAATAATGCTCAATAACTCTGCAAACTTAGGTGCTTCAATTACAGCCTCAAATGGGATTATTTATGTTATTGACAACGTTTTACTTCCTCCTAATAAAAAATAAACAGACTTAGAATTAAAAAAATGGGTAATTCAAAATTAGGTAAATTCTCAAGAATCGGTTTGTTTATTGGGGCAGTTGGTTTGGTTGTCGTTTTATTCGTCCCAATATGGAGAATAGGATTGCAATCACCCAAGTATCCAGAATTAAAACTTCTGATTTATGCCAATGATATAAAAGGCGATTTAGCAATTGTAAATGGCCTCAATCATTATATCGGGATGCATACTATTGTTGTAAGTAATTTCTTCGAATTTACAATTTTACCTTATCTCATCGGTTTCTTTGCCATCCTTTTTGCTATAGTTTCAATTCAAAACAGTAAGAAATATTTATATGCTTTGTTTATCATATTATTAATTTTCGGAGTTGTTGCAATAGTTTATTTTTGATGCCTTAATACTCTTTTTACTTTTTCAAACTATGGAGTTCCCTATGGAAAAACCCGTTCTGATTCTAACCATGTTTAATCCTTTAGACCTAGCACGAATCTTAGTTATTTTGAAAATGGATATCTCAGCACTGTTGGGCTACACAGGTGCCGTTTTTAAAGATTTTTTCGGTACAACTATTGGTTATATTATTTCCTTTTTAGTTTTAATTCTTTGGATAGTCATACCATCATTACTTTCAATAAAATATTTTAATAATAAAGATTTATGACCAAATCCATTTTTACCACCTTTATTATTGTAATTAATTTCTTCACTAGGACTACTTTTATCCTCTGTATCCGTTAAATAATTATTATGTTCTCTAAAGAAATCGAATATGCTATAAGAGCATTAGTGTTTATTTCCATTCATTGCACCACAAAAAATTACATTAAAATAAACGAAATAGTCGAAAATATTGAATCTCCTAAAACATCAACGGCAAAAATGATGCAAAAACTGGTTGGGGCCAAAATTGTAGAATCTAAATCCGGCCCTAACGGTGGTTTCAGAATAAATCCGGAAATACAAAAAAAAACTAATCTTTATGATGTCGTAATTGCCCTTGATTATTCTCATTTTTTTGACGTCTGCGTTTTAGGTGTAAAAGAATGCGGTAGTCATAAGCCTTGTCCTGTCCACAATCATTTTACCACAATTAAAGAGGATATAAAATCGGTTTTAAAGAATACCTCAATAGCTTATTTGTCAACAAACGTATATGAAGGAAACAGTTTTTTGAAATTATAGTCCGCAACCGTCCTTACTTGTTTTATCGTATGGTCACTTATTTTAAGAACACCGGAATTATCGTATATTTGCAGTGACCTCAAAGCCCAAAATATAATTTTCCAGGGCATCAAGCCAATTTATATCGGCATCCCACTTTGGTCCGACGAAAATGTTGCCATTGTTAGTATGGCGAGCATAGAATTTGTAAACACTAGTTTCCTCCGGCAAAGTCTTAACCTGCAATTGTCCCTTTGGATAGGTGACCGAAGAATACATCCCCTTCTCCTCCTTTAATAGGTCGTAGCCTAAAAGTTTTTTTATATCGATGGCTTGGGTGTGAATATAGCAAAGCACGTAAGCAAAGCTTTGACCTCTCAACTTTTCATCGCTAGTGAGAGAGTCAACGAACTCATATTTCATTGGGTAATTATCCTTAAAGAACCGCACCAAGAGAGTGTCCATTTCAGAAATTCCAAATTTTGGAACCGCTAATTTATCTACCTTTAAATCCAAAGGGTAATAATCCTGACGTTTACCATTTATCGGGTTTACAAAAATATCCGTTTCCGGAGTTTCATTAATCAAAAAATTCTTTTTCTGTCCGCTATTCCAAGAATCTTTCGAAAGAGTTTGCAGTAAGTCGCTCAAGTCCCTATTTTCAATTTTATAGATTTCGGTTGGGTTATCTCGAATACCTATCTTGGAATCAAAAACACAAAACCCAATTTTGTAAACTTCTGCCTGTTTTTGAAATAAAACCAGATAACTAATTTGGCGTGAATTAAAATATTTTTCAAACGCTACTTTGGGATCATAGCCCGAAAAAACCACGTCGTAGCGAAAGTAAGCTTCAGCATCAATTCCAATTTTAGCAAAAGTCTTTTGAGCTTGACCCGCCTCCTTTGCACTTATTGAAAAATCATAAAGCACTATTGACCGCGTGGCAAGTATTTCCAAAGGAAAAGTTTGAACTTCCTGACTGACTTGTTGTGAAAACCCGTCGTTGGTAAGTTGGAAACAAAAAATTATTAGGGTCACAAAACTAAAGTATCTGAAATAATTTTTTTTTCTGACATAACCAATACCCATAAACTCGGAAACAACCTTTTTTTCTATTCTCACAGTTGCAAATATATCCCATCCATTTCTCTAATAGGGTAAGTTATTAAATCACGGGACCTTTGAGCCCCTTCTCTTCCTGTTTTTATGTCAAACCGTTGCCCATGCCAAGGACAAACCACCTCGCCCAAAAAATTTACTTTCCCTTTACTCAAAGACTCACCATTGTGGGGACATCTATCCTCTATGGCACAGAGTTGGTCTTCTAAACGAATCAAACATATTCTATGCTCCCCGATTTTCAATAGCCTTGGTTGCTCCAATTTCATTGCATTTTCCATATCCGCCTTCGAATTAAAAATTTTTTTCCATTCCATAATAAATTGTTTGTAAAAATATCGTAATTTTAATTTTTATTAAACCATACAAATATGAAGAAATTATTTATCTACTTCTTTCTGTTCATTGCTTTTTCGAGTTTTGGGCAGTCCCCATCGGCAGTTTCTGCAAAATTTATTAGCAAAGTGGACAAAATAGAGCCCGAATTGATAGGGTGGCGAAGGGATTTCCACCAATTTCCAGAATTATCAAATAGAGAAACAAAAACAGGCGAAAAAATTGCCCAATTATTAACCTCTTTTGGTATAAAAGTTCAAAGTAACGTTGCCAAGACCGGAGTTGTTGGGATTTTGAAAGGTGCATTACCTGGTCCTGTCGTTGCTCTACGTGCCGATATGGACGCCCTTCCATTGACTGAGCGCAATGGTTTGCCCTTTGCTTCAAAACAAAAATCGGTATTTCAGGGTAAAGAAACAGGGGTAATGCACGCTTGTGGTCATGACGGTCACATGGCAATTTTGTTAGGAGTGGCAAAGATTTTGTCGGAATCAAAAAACAACCTAAAAGGAACAATTAAGTTTATATTTCAACCCGCCGAAGAAGGTCCTCCCGAAGGAGAAAAGGGCGGAGCTGCTCTTATGATTGAGGAAGGTGTTATGGAAAATCCTAAAGTAGATGCAGTCTTTGGGCTCCATATACAGTCTTTGCTTCCGGTAGGAACATTGTCAACTAAACCGGAAGGTCTGATGGCCTCTAGCGATGGACTAAGCATTAAAGTAAAAGGGTTAGGCGCGCATGGTGCTACTCCTTGGGATAGTGTTGACCCAATTGTCGTTGGTAGCCAAATTGTTCTTGGATTACAGACAATTCTAAGTCGTCAAATAAATTTGACAATTGCCCCTGCCACAATAACTGTAGGACAATTTAATGCCGGAGTGAGAAACAACATTATCCCCGAAGAAGCAATCCTTTACGGAACCATTAGAACCTTAGACCCTGAGATGCAAAAACAAATTCATGAAAAAATAAAGCTCACAGCTACCAGAATTGCAGAAAGCGCAGGAGCTACCGCAGAAGTGACCATAGACATTGGTTATCCTGTAACCTACAACAATGCTAACCTTACCGCTAAGATGATTCCCAGCTTGCAAAGTGTAGTGGGGGTAGAAAATTTTAAAATTATTCCTCCGGTAATGATGTCCGAAGATTTTTCTTATTTCCAGAAAAAAGCCCCAGGTCTCTTTTTCTTCCTAGGAGCTTATCCCGCTGATATGAAACTTGAGCGACCACCAACTCACCATACTCCTGATTTTATTGTTGATGAGAAATGTCTGCCAATTGGCGTAAAAGCATTGTTGGCTTTGACGGTCGATTACATGGAAATGAATTCTAAAAAATAATTTTATTATTCCAACCTATTTCTGAACCCAATTAGTAAATTGAAAAGTAAAATAGTTTAGGCTTTAGTGCTCTTTTCTTTTTGTAGTGCTAGTAAACTGATATTGGTTCTTTGTCCATAAATACTTGGTATTTAAGCGTTTACACTAGTATTTTTGTGTCAGGGGTTATTTCAAAAGTTTCATTTTTATATCCCCGTCGAGAATAATAAAAATCCTTACTAACTTGCAAGACAACTTTCGCTAGTAAAAGAATCTTAAAACATAAATGACATTATGAGCGAAAAAATAATTATCTTCCGTTCTTTCGAGAACGCAATATTCGCAAATCTGGCCAAAACCAAATTAGATGCATTTGACATTCCATGCTTTCTGACAGAGGAAAATTTTACCAATTTGTACCCTATTAAAAATCAAATTTTTCCTGGTGTGAGGCTACATATTTTTCAAAAAGATGCGCTACGAGTAGCCCACTTGCTGAGTGAGGATAGCAATAACTAATTTTTTGAAAATCAGGTGATTACTTTAATTGAGGTAAAGATAAAAATCCTCTATGGCTCATCCATATTCCGAGTAAGATGAAGGCTAACGCCGATACGTTATAAATAAAAAGTCGCCTATGCTTGCGCTTCGCTTCAGCAATTTTCTTTGCAGATACTCTTCCTATCGTTATTAAAATTATTGCGACAATCATGATAAACCCATGCTCCACAGTCCAATACCGCATAGTAGAGACTTTCATAGTTTCGCCTCCAAATTCTACTAGTGGACTGACAAAAAATAGTATAATTCCGACCAGTAACTGTGTGTGAACCAATGAAAACAATATCAAACTAAAAAAATCATCCTTTTTGGTGAAACCATGGTTCTTAAACCAACCCGTCAATGAGTTTATTATCACTATAACCAAGAATACAATAACCAAATATCTAAGTATAGAATGAATCCAAAGTAAAGAAGTGTGCATATATGTGAGAGTTTATTTCAAAGGTAATAAAAAGTGGGTAGTGTTGTAGGTCTAAAACAAATATTAAAAATCATGCATGGCTAAATTTTGTAGTTATATCAATACTTAAGATTTTATCAAAAAGTCTGTTGTATCTCTTTCTTAACTTCTATAATGGCATTAGATATAGTATCAAAATCCTTTTCTAAAGAAAGTTCAAATATCTTTCGAGACAAATCTAAACTTGTGCTTTCTGCTATCATAGATGTTGCGGCTTCATTCACAATAATAATGAGATCCTCTTTTGCACTCTTAACCAAAGACCATACCTCTTCGCTCATATAAACCTGTTGAGAAACATTGTGATTATATTCATTTCTTATTTCATCGAGAATGAGTTTATGAAACTGCACAGCCGAATATTTGGCATTACTCAACCGAGTCAGCAAATTAGGGGGCGAAATGCGCTCTAAAAACAGACAAATTCTTTCATAGGCTTGAAGGCGGTTAGGAAGTACAATTTCCAAGCTACGGTCACGAATCTCCAATTTTTTCAATTCCACGTCCTTTAAAATAAATGATTTTACTGTTAAGTACATAGCATAAATTACTAATGATGCCGGAAGTATTATCTTTCCATATTCTACCAATGGTTCCATATATTAATATCTATTTTCAATAATTGACCTGCTCATAGACTTTCAAAAATACTTACATAATTAACATTTCCCACCAAAAAAAATCGGGGACTTATTCTAGCTTAGTTACAACCCTTTGACAATCAGTATATTAACATAGCAATTCGGATCTATTGCTACACCTTCCATCCTACTATTTCCCAACAATTGGTTTAGAATAATAAAACCGTAAAAAAATATTTTGATCTAAAATAAGCCCATTAAAGGATCTGCCAAATTCTTTATCACTAGGCATCAAAGCAATATAGGAAATCTTTCTAGGATGATTTGAGTTTTGGTATATCAACTGGCAAAATTGCGTTATTAAAATGTCGCCCACAACATAAGAATTTTTATTTACCCCAACATCAATGGCCAAATCTCCTACAACGTCAATTTTTGTACCACTACTATTTGATGATAGTGTTGTTGCCAATCGTGATAAAAAAGGGTCTTGAATAGAAAGCGTCACTCCATTGATTAAAGTATCTATTTTGAGAGTTCTGAATTGATTATTGTCATTTAATAAACTTAATCGAACATAAGAGGGTGGGCTAATACCGGAGGCTAGGTTTTTAACAATCAACTGTGCGGAATTAAAAATCAAGTTAGGTATAGTGTCAACATATTTATAAAAGTCTGATAAATCCACTTTTGTAATTAGGGCAGTTCCACTTTGAACATAAAGCTTTTTACTTGGTGCCTTAAAATCTTCTAGTTCCTCAATCCCGCTTAATTCTGTACCATCTCTATCCCACTTAAGTTGACTAAAGTTAGTTACATCTGCAACACCGTAGTAACCTGTCTGATAGGCGAGCACAAAATCAACCCTAGTCTGTTTTCCGGCTTCTTTGTAATACAAGGATAATTTTGACTCTCTGGTTTTTATACCTGTACTAGAAAATTTTGGATTGATTCCCACTATCTTATCTGCATCCGGCATGACAATAGCAAAGCCCTTGTACTTACCTTTGAAAACGTCAAAATCTTCTACCACATCCGTTACATTATTGACTAGGTCATTAAGAAGGCTCTTACCAATAGGATCATTTTTTGGGTTATTTTTATTGAAAACGATACGAACCCACAATGAGTCATTATTTGCCTCATCACCATCTGAATTCAATAATGCTTTGTTGTCCATATCATAAGGATCAACAACAAAAGTAGTTTCGCCCAAAAGTTCATTCCCTATCGGAACTCTTGATATTGAGTAGTAATCTTTGCTGTAACTCAAAGTGTCTAATACCCCAAACACTTGAATTTTTTGGGTTGAAGCAGTGGATGCCCCATAATGATACTGATCCAAGTTCAACTGAAGCACTAAAGAGTCCAAAGTTGCAGCCGAAGTCGGTGATACAGATGAATAGGGTGGACCGAAATTTGTAATAGCTATAGCCTCTACACCGCCGAATTCAGAGTTGCGAGCACCGCCTATCAGCAATCGGCTCAATGAATTATCGGTGTAATTGTTTCGAGTGATTACACCTATTTGTTGAACAGTGCTCCCTTTAAGTGGCAAATCAACAAAATAGGTTTGTAGCCTTGCTTCTTTGGCAAACCCAATAGTGTCGCCTTCATTTTTGCAAGAAAAGAGTAAAAAGGGCAGTAAACTTAACGCTAGTAAATTTTTATCCAAGCAATTCAGTATAGAGGTTGAAATAAGATTCCGTGAAATCATCACTATTCTCGATGGTTTCAACTTTGTTCTCTTTATTGTTATTCAATAAACCTTCCAAATGCCCATTATTCTCTGCCGTAGAGATAACGTCTGAAAACTCGGCTCCTAATTTAATAAAGCCCTCATAATTAGCTGACTTCAAGTTTGATAACATATTGTCTTCAATGTCCATCATCTTCACTTTGTCAATCAAATTACCCTTGAATTTGTGATTGAAGCCGTTATTGTAAACAGTAAAAATAGTTTTAGAATTTTTGAATAAGGGGTCGTTTTTATAAGTTGTTTTTAAATACAAAGGGACAAAGCTGGTAAACCAATCATTGCAATGGACGATATCGGGTGCCCAGCCCAACTTCCGTACAGTTTCGATTACCCCTTTGCAAAAGAAGATTGCTCTTTCATCATTATCTTCATAAAATTTATTTTGTTTGTCGTGGAATACGGATTTTCGGTGAAAATAATCCTCATTGTCAATAAAATAGACCTGCATTTTGGCGGCTCGGATAGAGGCTACTTTTATAACTAGAGGTTTTTCTTCATCCCCCATTGGAATATTGATGCCAGAAAGTCGAACTACTTCGTGAAGTCTGTTTTGTCTTTCATTAATCAAACCAAACCTAGGAACCAATATCCTAATTTCCATCCCTTTTTCCTGCATTGCTTGTGGTAGCTTTCGAACAAAATCCGACACTTTGGTGGTCTGCAGAAAAGGGTTAATCTCGCTCGCTACATATAAAATTTTTAGATTAGACATATCATTATTTTTTAATTAAATGTGAAAATTTCTAAATCAGTTTTTCAAAAACTAGGGACAAAGATACACTATTTCCTTCAAGTATTCAACATTGGTAGAGTTATTTACCCTATATTTGAGCCCCCATAGACAATATGAAACCAGTTCTATGATTGAAAAAAAATACTTAAAAACCTTTGATTTCTATATTCCATTGCCCTTTTTGGCAATACTCAATCGCTATTTAAAACAGACTAAAATTGTTTGCAAACAAGCCATTAGAAATGATAACAATTGACTTCAATTATGCCAAAAATTCTTAAAAATTTGTCTCAATATTTTCTAATTGTTGCCATTACAGGGCTCCTAATTTGGTTGTCATTACGAGGGCTCAAAGTTCATGAAGGACAAAATAAATTTGATTTCATATTAACCGCTTGGGAGGAGGCAGGCAAAACCCAATTGATGTTGATGGCACTTGTAGCCTTCCTAAGTCATTATGTCCGTGCAGTGCGTTGGAAAATGTTGCTTCTGCCAACAGAAAATAAAATTAAAACCGGCAGTGCCTTAATCTCAATATTAATCGGTTACCTAGTCAATCTGGGTGTGCCTAGAGGGGGGGAGGTTTCTAGATGTTATAATTTATTCAAATTGGAAAAAACTCCTATCTCAGTTTCATTTGGAACAGTAATCATAGAAAGAATAGTTGACGTCATCTGTCTATTTCTAGTAGTAGTTCTTGCCTTCATCTTTGAATGGGGCAAGTTATTGGAGTTTATTGACTCACTAGACATTTCGTCCAATAAACTACATCTTCCGCTCTGGGTCATATATTCAATTGGAGGAATTATCATTCTGATTTTTGTTGCTTTTTTGTTTCGGAAAAATCAAAAACTGCTGTCCTTTATCAACGGATTTAAAGCTGGTTTTTCTTCGCTTTTCAGATTAAAAAACAAATGGCTCTTTATTTTTTATTCTATCCTTATTTGGGCACTGTACTATCTGATGACCTATTTTACGGTTCAGGCTTTTCAGTCCACGGCTGATCTTAACTTTAGTGCTGTGCTCTCAGTTTTTGCTCTTGGATCAATAGCAATGGCAATGCCCCTTCCCGGAGGCGCAGGGTCATATCATACTATCGTCCCTCTTGGGTTATTCATGCTATATAAGCTACCTATGGAAGAGGCCATTGCTTTCGTTTTCGTATTCCATGCTTGGCAGACTCTAGTTATGATTATTATGGGTGTCATCTCGCTACTAATTACTTATAGATTGGTAAAAAGAAATAAAAGCGAAACAATATAAGTTTGCCTTCAATTTGTTGATGAATGGAGTATAAATTTTTTCTACCAACATTTTTTTAAATAATTCTGCTAATTTTTTGCGTAAAATTAGGTATATTTGCGCCTCCGGAGTGGATTTATCGTACAATACAAATATTGATTTGATAACCTTTAAATATAGTTAATGAAATCAACCGCACTAAAAATCAAACCTTTAGACGAGGCACATTTAACTCGTGAGCGTTGGCGTGGACAAGGCTTGAAAACGGTGTTTACCAACGGATGCTTTGACTTACTACATTTAGGACACGTTGACTATTTAGAAAAAGCTCGAAATCTTGGTGATAGGCTTATTTTAGGATTAAATACTGACGCTTCGGTCAGACGGTTCAAAGGAAAAAACCGCCCTCTACAAGATCAACTGAGCCGTTCTAGGATAGTGGCCTCACTTCAATTTGTCGATATGGTAGTTCTGTTCGACGAAGATACTCCAATCGATTTAATTTCGTTATTAGTACCCGATGTTCTTGTCAAAGGAAGTGACTATCTGGCAGAAAATATTGTTGGTTCAAATATTGTAAAGAAAGTTGGCGGAGAGGTAAAAACAATAAAATTTTTAGAAGGTTTTTCCACAACAAAAATAATAGAAAAAATAAAAAATAATTTATAACACTATGGGCATAATTTTCATCGGTCTCTTTTTTATGATAATTGGAATGATTGTAAGTTCTAAACTTAAAAGTAAATTTAAAAAGTATTCAGAAGTGCATTTGGCCAAAGACTTATCGGGCGAACAAGTTGCAAAGTTAATGCTTGCCGACCACGGCATTAACGATGTTAAAGTAACATGTGTTGAAGGTCAATTGACAGATCATTACAATCCGGCAACAAAAACGGTAAACTTGAGTGAAGCTGTTTTTACCGGTCGTAATGCTTCCGCCACGGCTGTGGCTTCTCACGAATGTGGTCATGCTGTACAGCACGCCACTGCCTACAGTATGTTGAGTTTGAGGTCTGCATTGGTACCGGTTCAAAACATTAGTTCAACAATCTTAAATGTTATTTTTATGGCCATGATTTTTGGAGGAGCACTTTTGCAAAACATTATTCCTTGGTCAACAGCTATTTTAGTAATCGTTTTATGTTATGCTGTATTTGCTCTTTTCGCTTTAATAACACTACCTGTTGAGTTTGACGCTAGTAATAGAGCACTTGCTTGGGTTAAATCCAGAAGCATTGTAACTCCTCAAGAATACGATATGGCAAAAGATGCCTTGAAGTGGGCAGCCATGACTTACGTAGTTGTTGCCATTGGTGCAGTGGTAACTCTCATGTACTACTTAATGATACTTTTTGCAGGTCGTCGTGATTGATTTTGATTTGATTGCTTTTGTGAAGGTGATAGGTTCTTGATGAAAGAGCTTTCATATCTAAATAAATATCTTTTTCGTTACAAGTGGCACTTAATATTTGGATTGCTATTTGTAGTAATTTCTGTCATATTTCAAATTGTTCCTGCTCAGGTAGTTAGGTATGCTATCGATTTGATTACCAACAATATATACTTATTCAGAGCTCTAAATGGCACTAAGTCGCAGGTTCAATTCTATGATTTTTTTGCTGAATCTGTTTTAATATTGGCCATTATAATATTGGGACTGGCTCTATTGCGTGGTTTCTTTTTATACTTAGTACGCCAAACAATTATAGTGATGAGCCGGTTAATTGAATATGATTTAAAAAATGAAATTTACAGTCATTATCAAAAACTGCCGCTTAGTTTCTATAGACGCAATAATACGGGAGACTTACTCAACAGGATTTCTGAAGATGTAGGTCGCGTTCGTATGTATCTTGGTCCTTCCATCATGTATGGAATGCAATTAATTGTACTTTTTCTGATTCTCATTCCGGTAATGATTTCTATCAGCCTAAAACTTACACTTTTTGCCCTAGCACCCCTTCCTTTCTTATCTTTTAGTATATATTACGTCAACAATATTATTGAATATCGCTCGGAAGAAATCCAAAAGCATCAATCGGCACTAAGCACCTTTGTACAAGAGGCATTTTCCGGAATAAGAGTTATAAAATCTTTCATTAGAGAAAATGAATCAATTCAAAATTTTAATGATAAAAGTAATGATTACCGACATCAATCATTAGAACTTACACGTGTGCAGTCATTTTTTTTTCCTTTGATTATGAGTTTGATTGGACTCAGTACCGTCCTTACAATCTATGAAGGAGGTTTAGAGGTTATTCAAGGTACTCTTACCTTTGGGAACATAGCCGAGTTTATTATTTACGTTAATTTACTTACTTGGCCAGTAGCTTCATTAGGTTGGACTAGTAGCTTAATTCAAAGAGCCGAGGCTTCCCAAAAAAGAATTAATGAGTTTCTACGAACCAAATCTGATATAGTGTCAGAAAGGAATTTGACAATCCCGATAAAAGGCACCCTTGAATTTCAAAACGTTTTTTTTACTTATCCTGACACCGGTATTCGTGCTCTAAAAAACATTTCCTTTCGGCTTCAGGCCGGAAAATCATTAGCTATCATCGGAGCCACAGGGTCAGGGAAAAGTACCCTTTCTAATCTCATTACTAGAAGTTTTGATGCCACTCAAGGCAAAATTCTCATCGATGGTATGGATATTAAATTTTTTAATCTTTCCTCCCTTCGTTCCCAAATCGGGGTAGTGCCCCAGGATGTGTTTCTTTTTAGTGACACCATTTTCAACAACATATCATTTGGTTTGATTGACTACGACAAAGAAAAAGTAGTTAAAGCCTCCAAAGATGCCGATATTTATAATAATATTACGGAGTTACCTCTTGGTTTCGATACTAGAGTTGGGGAAAGAGGAATTACTTTATCCGGTGGACAAAAGCAAAGGGTCGCTATAGCACGAGCAATAGTAAGAGAGCCAAAGATTCTTATTCTCGATAATGCACTCTCAGCAGTTGATACAGAAACAGAAAATACTATTCTGAATCACCTAAGAATAATCATGAAAAATCGAACAACATTGATTATTTCACATCGGGTGTCTTCGGCAAAACTTGCGGATACTATAATAGTCTTAGATGATGGGGTAATAACCGAGACCGGAACCCACGAAAACTTGATAGAATTAAAAGGTGCATATCAAGAATTGTACAACAAACAATTAGCACACAAGGAAGAAAATTAAAAAATGTACCTTAGACCTATCCCACCTTGAAATCTATTGCTTCTTGGAACAGAACTTACGTCTTGGAAATATTCAATCTCTATAAATGCCGAGATTGGCAAGCCAGCATACGAATATTCCAATCCTGCAACTGCCGTTAACCCGGTAGTCAGTTTACTGCCCTTAAAATCTGCGATTTTACCACTGTTCTCTGCGTTAAATGCATCCTCAAAACTATAATTATACCTTATACTAATATTTCGCAATTGCAAACCCAGACCAACATAGACCTGAAGCCCTTTTGCGATAACAGGGGTAGGGAATTGTCGCATCCCTTTAATTTCTGCAAACAAGTCGCTTTTTACTTTATGCGTCAAATAGCTGAATCTTTGCCCTGTTTTTAACGTATCAGGGATGAAATTCTTGAAAATTTCTCGAATGTGACCACCATAAAGCCCACTTGCAGACTTTCCAATATCAACAGCAAGAGAATAATTCTTACTGAGGTAAACTTTATATGACACAGCAAGAGGGTCACCAAACTTAATTCCTAGAGCATGAAAAGGATAAAGATGATTCTTCGCTTTTGTGGTAGGGCAAATAATTATTGCCTTGCTGTGACCAACTTTAATCTTTTTGAACTTTGCACTACTCCGACTTTTAGTAACCTGAGCATAACCACTTATCGTAGTCGACAATAAAAACACAAATATGAATATATAGTTTACCTTCATTATAAATGGTAAAGGTACGTTATTTTTCTTTTCCACAATCAAAATTGCTGTATTTGTGTAAGCTAGTGTATTTTATCATATATGTAAATATATTTTCAAATTTGACCGATTTTTTCTCCTTATGTTATTTGCAAACCCGAATTTGTGGTTTATATATAATTTTTCTAACCTTGTCGTTTTGAAAACCAAAACATTATTTGTCAAATTAACAGATGTTATCTAGTTAATTGTTTAATTGCGTAAAAATATATTTAATATGGTTGCATCGTTAGATAAATTAACATTTTAAAAATTTTATGACAACGGAAATCAATTCTGAACTCCTAGCTGAGCAATTTGAAAAATTACAATTGACAAGTCTGAGCCTAAGGCAAGAGCCGTGGAAAGAAAGAGTTTTAAGATTGCAAAAACTTAAAAAGTGGATTCTTCATAATCGTGAACTCATTAAAGAGGCGGTACATTCCGATTTCAGAAAACCTTTATCTGAAGTGGATGTAACTGAAATTTATCCTATTGTTTCTGAAATACGGCACACAATAAAATATCTACCTCGTTGGGTAACCTCAAAAAAAGTTAATACACCTCTATCTCTCTTAGGCACAAATTCAGAAATTCGTTATGAACCCAAAGGTGTGTGTTTGATTATCTCCCCTTGGAATTTCCCTTTCAGCCTTTGTGTTGGTCCACTAATTTCATGTATTGCCGCCGGTAATACAGCTATCGTTAAGCCGTCAGAAATGACTCCCCATACCTCTCGATTAATAAAAACCATGATTGATGAGGTTTTTGATTCCAACCACGTTTGTGCCGTAGAAGGTGGGGTCGAAAGTGCTCAGGCATTACTTAAATTTCCTTTCAATCATATATTTTTTACCGGTAGCCCCGAAGTGGGGAAAATAGTAATGAAAGCGGCTTCAAACCACCTAGCCTCAGTTACCTTAGAACTTGGTGGGAAATCACCGGTAATCATTGATTCCAATTCTGATTTGAAAGATTCGGCCAAGCGGATAGCATTTTGGAAGTTTATGAATAATGGCCAAATCTGTATCGCTCCCGATTATATATTAATAGACAAATCAGTAAAAGATAAGTTTATTGAACTTTTAAGACATGAAATACTTGTTATGTTCGGCGATGGCAACCAAGTGAATGAAGGCTCTGAACATTATGCCCGAATTGTAAATTCAAAGCACTTTTTAAGGGTTAAAAATTTATTGGACGATGCCATAAGCAAAGGAGCTAAAGCTGAAATAGAATATCAAATTAACGAGGACACCAATTTTATTTCTCCAATTTTATTATCTAATGTCCCAAATGATTCCCTAGTGATGCAAGAAGAAATTTTTGGGCCCATTTTACCTATTCTTACTTTTTCAAGCAAAGAAGAAGTTATAAAATTTATCAATTTACGTCAAAAGCCTCTGGCACTTTATATTTTTACCAAGTCAAAAACCTTTTCAGAATTTATTCTTATGAATACATCTTCGGGAGGGGCTTGCATTAACGAATGCGTATTGCACTATTCAAATCCTAATCTTCCTTTCGGTGGCACTAACAACAGTGGAATCGGCAAATCCAGTGGTCACTTCGGTTTCCTTGAGTTTTCGAATGAAAAAGCAGTGTTAAAACAAAAAAGTGGTTGGAACGGAGCTTATCTTTTTCATCCACCATATAAAGAGAAACTAAAAAAAATAGTTAATTTTATGGTCAAATGGTTATGAGCTTTTTGAATGCAATTTTGGATTTTGTAATCGGTAAGAAAATATCTACGAAAGAAAGAAGAAATAGTAGGGCAAACCTTTATGGATTGCCGAGTTTTTTATTCAATGAAGTTAGTGATTCACAGATTATTCAACCATTGATTGTGTTTGGTCGTAAATTACCTATAAGAATTGATTTTAGTAAAAAGGTCAATAACTTTAGCTTCTCATGACCCAAATAGCTTTCTATTTCGGTTTGTTATGATTAAATGGTTGAAAGTAAATATGATAGTTAGTTTTTTGGTATAATTTTTTTACCTCACTATTAAAAGTTTTAAAACAAAATGGAGTTCAACGTAAAACGTTCTGGTGATTTCAGTTATATAGATGAGGGTCGTGGACAAGTACTCTTGCTTCTTCATGGTCTATTCGGAGCCCTTAGTAATTGGGAGCATGTTTTGAAACGATTCTCAAAAAATTATAGAGTGGTAATACCGATGCTCCCAATTTATGAAATGCCCATTAAACAAGCCGGTTTAGAAGGACTAAGAAAATTTGTAGAAGAATTTGTAGCCTTTATGAACTTAGACAAAATCGTTATTTTGGGTAATTCACTAGGTGGACATATCGGATTATTATATGCTTTGAATAATGAGTCAAAAGTTGAAAAGCTAATTCTGACTGCAAGCTCCGGATTGTTCGAAAATACAATGAATGGTTCATATCCGCGACGCGGTAGCTACGACTACGTAAAAGAAAGGGTTGCTTACACTTTTTTTGACCCAAATGTGGCCTCCAAGGAGCTAATAGATGAAGTATTTGAAACCACTAAAAGCATTCCTAAGTGTATGCGTATTGTAGCGATAGCAAAATCTGCACAACGAAACAACTTGGCACTAGAACTTCACAAAATATCCGTTCCTACTTTGTTGATTTGGGGATTAAACGACACCATCACCCCACCTATGGTGGCATACGAATTCCATAGATTAATTCCCAACTCTAAGTTGCGCTTCATAGATAATTGCTGTCATGCCCCAATGATGGAACATCCTGCCGAATTTAATAAAATTACCAGTTCATTTTTAACCACAAATAATCTGTGATAGCTTCAGAAATCATTAATCGTGAATTTCCCCATTTACTATTTTCAGACAAGAAGGCTAAAGGAGTGAGACTGATAAAAAAGTTAAATTGCCTTTTCTTGCCGGTTGTTAAAAATGGATTGTTCAAAGGTTTCGTTGCCAACAATGATCTCATTTCTGAACCTAATCCTGAAAAAACTATTTCCGAATTTGCTCTCTTAGGCAAAGACTGCAAGGTCAGCCTCGAAACGCATTTTTTGGATATCCTCAAACTAGCTGATGATAATAAAATGAACATTGTGGGTGTAGTCAGCCCCAAAGGAAACTACATCGGAGTGGTAACAGTCCAAAATATTATAAACATATACTCTCACGACAATTCCATTGAAATTCCTAGAAGTGTTTTGATTCTTTCAATGAACATAATCAACTACTCTCTTGCGGAAATATGCAGATATGTAGAAGAATCCAATGCAAAAGTAATCAGCAGTTTCATTATTGAAGATAGCGAAATTCAAGGTGCGATTAAAGTAGTATTGGTGATTAACCAAAATGATCTTTCAAGGATTGTAGTTACTTTAGAACGTTTTAATTATCAAGTCGTTGGAGTTTATCAAAAAGACCCGATTGATAATACTGATAGTGAGCGTATGGCACTACTTATGAAGTACATTAACATATAGCGGTAATTATTAATAATAAAACTTCTCTAACACCTCATTCAATTTTTTGGCCTGAGGAAAAAACTCTAAAACTTTACGTACCACCTGGTCAACAACCGTATCGGGACATGAGGCTCCACTACTCAAAACGATGTTGGTTATTTTTTTTGTCGGAAGGAAAGTCTTACTAACAACTTTTTGTTTTTTGTGAATATCAAAATGGTCTATTTCCGTCGATGATTTAATATCGGCTTCGGATTGAATAAAAAAGGTTTTATACTGCTTTTCACACAATTCCACAATATGAGCAGTATTGGAGCTATTGGCTCCCCCAACTACAATAGCCAAATCTGCCTTTACTTTTAATAATTCATAAGTCGAATCTTGGTTATCGTTGCTGGCATAGCATAGCGTATCTCTAGTGTCAGCAAAGTGCTCTGCTAGATTTTCTTCTCCAAATCTATCTTTCATTACCTGTTTAAAAAATTCGGCAATAGCCTGCGTTTCTGTTGCAAGCATCGTTGTTTGGTTAACCACCCCAACTTTAGTAAGATGGAGAGATGGAT
>Ga0316188_10000023_pt1 | contig 43005 bp, 37 predicted proteins | sample Phiworburrow1_MG_FD_204933 | JGI IMG/M metagenome (GOLD analysis project Ga0316188, IMG submission 204933) | Coastal sediment microbial communities from Maine, United States - Phippsburg worm burrow 1 | ecosystem: Environmental > Aquatic > Marine > Coastal > Sediment | place: USA: Maine... | reverse complement strand
GTCGATGAACTGTTTGACCGTATCACGTCCAAGGATCATGCCGACCTCAACCTGGAATTGTGTGCCCCCCTGCCGATGAGCGTGGTTTCGATCGGTTTCGGTATACCAGCGGATCAAGTACTGTCCTTTCGCAAGGCGTTGCATGACGTGATGTCACGCAACAGCCCGGAGCTGGCCGCGAAGGGTCACGCCGAAGTGGAGCGCGTCCTGCACAAACTGATGGCCGAGCGACGTGAGAAGCCTGAGGATGACCTCGTCAGCAGGTTGGTGCATGCCGATCTCAAGGAGGAAGATGGCACTACACGGGGGCTCACCGACGATGAGGTAATGCGCTATTGCATGCTGATCATACATGCCGGCGGGGGCACGACCTGGCGTCAAATGGGTATTACGATCATGGCGCTACTCAATCATCCTGAGCAGCTGGCGGCCCTGCGTGAAGACCGCAGTCTGCTGCGCCCCGCGATACAGGAAGCGACGCGCTGGTATCCCACCGACAGCGCCTTCCTGCGGTATGTGGCAAGAGATACGGTACTTGAAGGTGTTGAGATGAAGGCCGGCTCGATTGCCTATCTCTGCCTGGCGACGGCCAATCGCGATCGCAGCCAATGGGATGCCCCGGACACTTTCAACATCCTGCGGCCACAGAAGCGGCACTTCGCATTCGGTGCCGGTATCCACGCCTGTCTTGGGCAGCATCTATCGCGCCAGGAAATGGAGGTCGCGCTCAATGCGGTATTGGACCGGCTCGGGGATTTGCGTTGGGATCCGGACCATCTACCCGCAAGGATGTCGGGGGGGACCCTGATCGGTCGTGGGCCGGACGCCTTGCGCGTCAGGTACACCCCGAAAAAGCTCGCGTAATCGCACTCTAGAATGCTTCGCTCTGTCAATTACATGCGGTCAATTTCGGCAATAGTCTAGAGGTTACCTCGTCGACTGGATTCCCTTTGCACAGTAGCTGTATAAAAATACCGGGGCAATCCTGGCTACAATCTTGTCAGCGCCATGTTACAGGGAGAGGTAGGCGGCGAGTTGCTGTCCGAGGCGAATTTTTGCTGGAAGGTGTTAATGATCATTGTATCCGGCAACTGCATTCGGGGGCTGCCTGGTGCATGTTAAAAGAATGCACCGAAAGCATTGCAATATGGCCTGCTTTGTCCTAGTGTTGGGAGCCTTTAGGCCGGGTTATTCCCGTTGTTGGGAAATGTAGTTTTGCTATTGGGGTCACCCTGGATCTGGTCAGGGCGCCCGGCCACCGAATAGAAGCAGAGGAGCATCAGTAGACCCATGTCATTCCTTAAAAACACCTGGTATGTTGCAGCAAACGCCTATGAACTCAGCGATGAGGCCCTGGTAAGCCGCACGATTTGTAGTGAACTGGTCCTGATGTTCCGGACCTCGGCCGGTGAAGTGTGTGCCATTCACGATCGCTGTCCCCACCGCTTTGTGCCGCTTTCCATGGGCAAGCGCGTCGGCGATACGGTTCAGTGTGGTTATCATGGCCTGCGTTTTGACGGCACCGGGGCCTGCGTCGATGCGCCGCACGACGACGACAGCCAGAAGGCGCGCGCCTGCATCAGGGCTTATCCCGCGGTTGAGCGTTATCGTGTCATCTGGGTCTGGATGGGCGATCCCGCGCTTGCCAATCCCGATGACATTCCGGTATTCGAATTCCTCGAAAATGAGGAAAAGTACACGTGCTGCCAGGGTTACACATACCTCAAGGGCAATTATCAGCTGATTTCCGACAACCTGCTGGATCTCAGCCATATTCACTATTTGCACCCGGGTATCCACCAGGGCTCGAGCTTTGCTGACTTCACCAATGAGGTGAAGCGCGACGGTGACACTATCTGGTCGATGTTGTGGCGCCACCACTACCATGTTGATGCTGCCAGGCGCCCATTCTATGGCATGAGCGGCGACGCTGAGGATGTGGAAGGGCAGGGCCATGCACGCTGGGATGTGCCGGGGGTCCTGTTCGTCGACACCGCTTTCTGGGATCACGGCGGTGGTTATGGGGACGGATGGAACACCCCGAACGCCCACCTCATCACCCCGGAAACCGAGACAACCAGTCACTATTTCTGGGCTTCCGGCCGAAACTTCCTGAGAGATAACGAAGAGATCACCACCGCCACCGCGGCCACGATGAAGAACGTTTTCGAAACCCAGGATGGGCCGATGATTGAGGCGCAACAGAGGGATATGGGCGATTCGACCAACTTCCTCGAGCACCGTCCGATCATTTTAAAGGCGGACGCGGCGGGCGTGATGGCGCGTCGCTTGATGCTCAAGAAAATCCGGGAAGAACAGGAAGCCAGTGGAATGGTCGCCGTTGAGCAGATCCCGACCGAATAGGACTTGTTTCCGGTCAGGGTTGGGCTGGCAGGCCCTGCTTTGACAGTTGCCAATTCTCCCGATAATTCCGACAAGCACAAAGGAGACAGCAAGTGCCACACAGTAAACTTGAAGACCTTCCCAATGGTGGTGATCGATGGCCCGCCATTGGCAGAGACGGGTTTAAAACCGTTAAATGGGGCGACATGGAAGTGGGCTACACCACACTTCACGAACCGCTCGATTGCACTGAATCCTATAAGTTCGGTGGCCTGCCGGGCGGGGTTTGCCCCTGTCCGCATTACGGTTTCCTGTTTGAAGGCCGTATCCGCGCCGTGTATCCGGATTCCGATTGGCCCGATGAAGTGATAGAGGCCGGCGAGGCTTATTTCATTCCCGCCGGGCACGTGCTGGTTTACGAATTACCCAAAACCCGGTGTTTCGAGATTAATCCTGCCCACGCGCTCGAGGTTTGTTTGACCGCGATGGAAAAGGCTGTCATCAAGGCGCAGAGTGCCGAGACAGCCGGGTCGACCCCTGCGGCGGAGTGAAGAGTGCGGGCAGAGAATAATGGCGTCGGCAGTCGGTGCGCTGACCAACCGTAACTGGAGAGAATAATAATGGTGGAACTAAATTTTCAGGGCTTCGGTGGTATCCATCTCGCCGGAAACGCCTTCGGATCTGCAGATGCTCCACCGGTATTATTGCTGCCTCCTTCCGGCCAGACAAAAGAGTTCTGGTTCGGTTCAGCAGTCGCATTGGCAAACGCCGGACGCTATGCGATCTGCGTTGATTTGCGCGGGCACGGCGATAGTGGTCATTCACCTGATGGTGTCTATAGTCTCGATGTCTACAGCGCAGATCTGAAAGCCATTCTGGCTGCCCTGCCGAGCCGCGCGGTCGTTGTGGCCGCCGGCCTGGGTGCTCTGGTGGCCATCGCGGCGGTGGGCGAAGGAGCACCGAATCTCGTGTCGGGCCTGGCGCTGGTCGATGCCAATATCTGGATCGACGGCGAAGTGGAAAAGCGGATGGGTGAAGCGATGCGCAATCGCACCACGGTCTTCGCTAATGCGGACAAGATTGTTGACGCGATTGCCGCTGCCTATCCGGGAGAGCCTCGCCCCGCGCTGACTGATCGCATCTTGTCAGCCTATAACGTGCGCGCGGACGGCCAGCTCGAATGGCGCGGTGACCCTAAGGTACTGGAGGCTGGAAACCTTTCCGATATGCAGGACCGCCTTACTGCCGCTGCTTCGCGGATAGCCACACCGGCCACGTTGCTTCGCGGTTCGCTCAACGAAACCATTACAGGCGAATCGATTCTGAAGCTTCAGAGCCTGATAAAAGGATCCGAGGTGGCGGAGATCGAGGGTGCAGGCCATTATGCGGCTGTGGACCGGGAGGACACATTCAATGCGATCCTGCTGGATTTCCTTGAGCGCAAGGCACCTCGCCAGCCACTCAAATACATAGGTGGATCTGAGCCTCGCATCCTGCGTGACGCGCTTGGCTGCTTTGGAACGGGTGTAACGGTAGTCACGACTATCGACGAGGACGGCAACACGCTGGGCCTGACCGCCAACAGCTTCACCTCAGTCTCCCTCGACCCGCCGCTGGTCCTGTTCTCGCTCGCCAAGAGCTCGGCGAACCTTGCCACTTTTGAAGGAGTCGGGCGTTTTGCCGTCAATGTCCTGCATATTGGCCAGCAGCCAACGGCGGTCCGATTTACGCAGCGCGATGTGGACCGCTTTGAGGGGGTCGATTGGGCAATACGCGCCGAAGGCGGTTCGCCCATCCTGGCCGGATCGCTCGCATCTTTCGATTGCCAGACCCATGCGATACACGACGGCGGTGACCATCTTATTTTTGTCGGTCGCGTGGATCACGCCTGGTTTGAGCCGCATCGCGATCCGCTGCTGTATTTTCGTGGACGATTCCAGCGCCTTCATTTTTCCTGAGGCGATAGCAAGGGGTCTGCATAAGTCAGTAACGGCCTTTCAGACAGCGATTCGCAGAGAATTGCTCATTCGTTTATCAGCAATGACAGGACTTCGGCATCGCGGGGTGTCATAGAGGATTGCAGTAATGACAAAGACTTTCGAGGGTGTGCGGGTTGTCGAGTTGGCGCAATATGTATTTGTGCCTGCATCCGGCACACTGCTTGCCGATCACGGCGCGGAGGTTATCAAGATTGAACCGCCCGAAACGGGTGATCCCTACCGCACGCTCAAAATTGGCGACGGACGTGAGACGGCGAAAGCCAATCTGTCGATGGAACAGAACAATCGCGGCAAGAAGAGCGTGGCAATCGATCTCAAGAGCGAGGAAGGGCGCGAGATCCTGCTTCGGCTGATCGAAACAGCCGATGTGTTTCTGACCAGCCTGAGACCGCGCGCCCTAAAGTCGCTACGGCTGGACCCGGAGGATTTGCTGGCGCGTAATCCGCGTATCATCTACGCGCGCGGCAATGGCCTGGGTTTCAAGGGAGCGGAATTCGACAAAGCGGGCTATGACGCCTCGGCATTCTGGGCACGTGGGGGATTTGCCGATCTGCTGACCGCCCCGGATGCGGAAATTACCACGCGTCCCCGCCCGGCGCTGGGCGATCATGCCAGCGCGATCTCGCTGTTGGCGGGAGTCGCCTCTGCACTGTTTCGCCGCGAGCGCACCGGCAAGGGAATGGTGGTTGAAACCTCGCTGCTGCAGAACGCTGCATGGATTCTCTCCTCCGACCTGGTGATTGCCCGCGCAAACCCTGAGTATGACCCACATGCAGGCTTCAGTAGCGGGCATCGAGCGCCGCTGATGCGGGCCTATAAAACCAGTGACGGTCGCTGGATCCAGCTGATGCTGCTGGCGCCAGACAAGCCCTGGCCTGAACTGTGCGCGATGCTGGAGCGGCCGGAACTTGAAATGGATCCCCGGTTTGCCACCAGTGCCCAGCGGATGGAGAATGGGGCCGAGTTGTGCGACATCATCGCTGAATGCATCGGTGCCCGCAGCTGGGCCGAATGGTCGCCGCTTTTTCTTGCCTGGAACGCACCGTGGGAGCTGATCAGCACGATACATGAACTTGGCGAAGATCCACAGATCAAGGCAGCTGGCTCGGTATTCCCGATGGCACTGAGAAACGGCGAAAGCGTGGAAGTTATAGCCGGCCCGATCGGCTTTGATGAGCAGTGCGCACCTGCCAACCCTGTTTGCTCCCCCGATCTTGGTGAGCACAGCGACGAGGTCTTGAGCAGTATTGGGTACGGCTCCGACGAGCTCGCACGCCTGCGCGCCGCGCAGGTTGTCGGCTAGTTTTTTGCTTGCATCACCGTGTGAACGCTGGATGGGCGGAATTCTCACCTGGCATCCGGGTCAAGCCACACAGTATTTTTAACAGCATCGAAAGGAGCACATATGCATAAGATGGTCGTGTTGGCCAAGGCAGTCCCCGGTAAAGTGGATGCCCTTGCCAGATGGTATGACGAACAGCACATGAATGATCTGCTGGCGGTTCCGGGATTGGTTACCGCTGAACGCCACACTCTCATCCCGATCAAACGGCCTGAAGGCACTCCTGAATGGGACTTCATGCTGATTTACGAACTGGCCGATGAGAATCCGATGGTCGTGCTGCAGAACATGGCGGCGGCACAAGTCGCTATCAGTGACCTGCTGGAAAGCACCTCCACGCTTTCAATCGTGGGCGTTTCCCAGGGGTTGAGAAAGGAGCCTTGAAAACAAGACTTTAAACTGGCCGCAACCGCTATTGGTCACCTGACAACGAGATCCTCGCCGAAATACGGCCGAAGACCGGCATCCGTTTCGGTAGAGGGCGCTCCGGCAGGATCATTCAGCCAGCGCCACATGCGACGGATGTCTATCGGACCGTTTACGCACGAACGCCCCCCATGCTGATAGTAATTGTTCGCGCGCGGATCCATGTAGATCATGTTGCGTTCTGCCTCGTCCAGGATAGAGGCGAAGCGCCAATATCCATCATGGGTGACTTCCACGCTGCTTTGTTCATTTTCAATGAGGCCAGCAATGCAACGCAGCGAGAACTGCGCCACCAGTTCCAGCAGATCGACGACCGTAAAGCCGCCGAAATTGTTCGAGTTGGGACCATAGCACATAAAGAGATTGGGGAATTCCGGAACCATCGCGCCGAGATAGGCGCGCGGGCCGTCCTTGGCCCAGACTTCCTCGATGCGCACGCCGCCCCGGCCACGCACTTCCATCGGCCAGAGATAGTCGTTTGCCTTGAAGCCAGTAGCGAAGGCGATGATATCGACTTCGTGCTCAACACCGCCGGAAACGATCCCCGAAGGCGTGATCTTCTCGATTGGGTCCGTCACCAGTGTAACGTTGTCACGTAGCAGAGCGTCATACACGCTGTAGTGAGAATCGACCCGGATCGGTCGGGAAGCCATCACCGGAAAGTTCGGCGTCATTTCCTCTATAAGATCGGGTCGAGAGGCCAGCTTGCGCTCGATAAACTCGACACACATGTCGCGGGTTGCCTTGTTGCCGGGACTCAGGGAGTGGGGATCGTCGAAGTTGGGATCGACCATGATGCCGCCCTTCATCAACTCGGGATTGATCAACGCGCCGATGCGGAAGCGGACATAATTGCTGTAAAACGGAAAGTTGCGATCCAGCCACAAGGCCTGAGGGGGCAATTCCTTGAGGTAGATTAAATCCTCAAGGCACCAGTTGGGCTTCCTCTGGTAAAGGAATGTGTGTGCAGCGGTCTCGGCGATGACCGGCATCGTCTGGTAGCCTGAGGCTGCGGACCCAACCACGGCGACGCGCTTGCCCTTGACATCGAGCCCTGCCGGCCAGCGCGCTGTGTGAAACGCTGCGCCTTTGAACGAATCGATACCCTCGATATCCGGCAATTGTGGCCGCGACAGGAAGCCGACACATGAGATCACCGCGTTAAACTTCCAGGAGCACGGGCCGGAGGGACCTTGCGCCTTCAGCGTCCACATGGCGGATTCGTCGTCCCAATCCATGGAGCTGACCTCGGTGTTGAACTCGATGTTCTCACGCACTTTGAAGTTATCAGCGACCCATTTGAAATACTTCAAATTTTCGTCGCGTGGGCAATAGCTGTATTGGTATGGATAGTCGTAACTGAAAAGATGTGTGTACCCGCGGCTGGAGGTGTCTACCCGCGCTCCAGGATAACGGTTCTCGTACCAGGATCCACCGACTTCAGGGTTTTTCTCGATGACAACGAAGGGAATACCAGCCCGCTTCAGCTGCACCGCAACATTCAGGCCGCAAATACCGGTGCCGATGACTGCAACCTTGAAGTTTTCGCGATTTTTCGGCGGCTTGCCAGCTTTCCAGCGCACGCCCCGAGCCCAACGGTCGAAGGCTGCCTCTTCCCGCCAGATATGTAGCTCGCGCTGCGGGATTTCGTGGCCGGCCGTCAGCGAGAGGCTCTGGCGGAGGCGTTCTTCGGGACCAACATCTATGTTGCCTGTACCACTGTCACGATACTGCTTCAGCAACGTCGCCGCCTTGGCTTTCAGCAATTCAGCGTCGGCCTCATTCGCCATCTCGCGACCGGTACCGTACTTGGCGGCCGTTCCTGGCGGCATTGCAATAACGTCTGCATCGCCGGTCAGTTGATAGAGCAAACCTCGCAGTACCATCGGCGAGGCGTATTGCACCGCGTCGTCAATTTCAGCGTCGCTTGCCGAGAGGAGTTCACTTGTCACATTCATAGTAATCCGATCCGTTGGAGCTATCTCCATCGGGTAGCACGTTGATTTTCAATGCCTTGTTACTTCTGGCACAAGTCGTGATGGGGTTGTGGCAGGCAAAGCCATTATCACTGTTCTTGCGTCGGAGAGGCACGCTGGAAAGGGGTGTTCAGGCGCAAGGCGGTAGGCCGGGCAAACCACAGTCACCCCGCATCTATCGCCGTAGCCAGGGCTTCACGCCGGGCCAGCAAGTCGGGCGGGGCATTTTGCCCCATACGTTCAGGGGGTAGGGTAGCTTTTGTCCACGTAGATTCCATCTGGTGTTAACTAGTCGGGCTTTGCCTGAGTCGGCGGGGGGATGTCGATGGGGTAAGTCGCCAGGAAGCCGCCGTCCACCGCGAGTGTCTGACCGGTGATATATTGCGCCATGTCGGAGAGCAGGAAGGTGATCGCCTTGGCGATGTCTTCAACCGTGCCGCGGCGGCGCATCGGGATGCGATCCGATATCATCGGCTCCGCATCGCCCGCGTGGGGAATGCGGGGGGTGATGATCGCTCCGGGTGCGACGACATTCGCGCGGATACCGTGCGGCGACCATTCTACCGTCATGGTTTTGATCAGATTGGACAAACCTGCTTTGGCCGCGCCATATGAGCCGTGGTAGGGCGCGCAGCGGGAACCGTCTACAGAACTCACGCAGACGATGGATCCCGGTGCCTGGCGCTGGATAAGATTACGCGCCACTTCGCGTGCTGCAAGAAAGAAATAGCGCAGATTGCGACGGTGGTCCTCATCCCATGTGTCCATGTCCATCTCGACGAGCGCACTCCAGGCGGCCATGCCGATTACGGTTGCCATGCCATCAAGCGGGCCGAAGTCTTTCTCCGCCTGCGCAATGCCGGCGATCAATGCATCATCGTCAAGCACGTCTATCGCGAGGGGGATGGCCCTGCCACCGCTGGCTGTGACCTGGGTGGCGACCCTCTGCGCCCGGTCTATTTCACGGTCCGCGATTGCGACCTGTGCGCCAAGCGAAGCCAGCAGACGCACGGTCGCTTCTCCCATACCCTGGCCGCCACCGAGAACCAGGATGCGTTTTCCTTCAAGCCCGAATAGTTGCTGCATAGTCCTCTCGATGGCGCGCACCGCGCCCTTCAACGCTCCGGCGTTGACAATCAAGCCATTATCAGCGGCAGACTAAGGGGCGACACAAGCAAATGTGTGCCGTGTGGGAGCAAATGCTTAACCATGTATCTGCATACGTATATACGGATAGGATTGAGGGATTGCCACTTACACTTCCTACATAATGACATGGCCTCGTGTCATTGTAAACTTCCTGGGGCTGGGGACCGTATTCAAGCCCCGATGGCTTCGAAGCTTTCCAGATCGGCAACAGCGAGGCCCAGCCTGCGGGAAAATTCGTTGGTGATGGCTGGCTCGACCTTCCGGGTAATCATCCAGAGGTAATAGCCGTACACCATGGCGGCACGGTAGCGCAGCCATGCTGCTTCCGCCGCGAGGTCGGGGCCCCCCATCGCTTTAAGCCGCGCCCGGTAGTGGTCGAGCAGATCGCGTTCATGGGTGCGCCTGTCCTCCGGCGAGAGTACGGCGGCCAAGTGATAGGCGACATCCTGGGACCATTCACCCTTTTGCAGAATCTGCCAGTCGACCAGGCCGTAGCCCTGTGCAGAGCGGTAGATGTTCCCTGCATGGGCATCCCCATGGACGAGGCAGGCGGGTGCTTCGCGTACCTGCTGCGCAAACTTTTCCAGAGCGCTCTGCAGTCGGGCCGCATCTTTCACTACTGGCGGCAGGGTTGCGCCTTTGGGGCCTTCCAGCATTTGCTGGAGCACCTCAGGGGGCACGATGGGCTGTTGTGTGATCATGTCGAGGAAGCGCGGAATCCAGGGCTCGTCGTACAGGGCGCGGCCCTGCCATCCTTCGACATGAAGGAGTGCCAGCTGTTCCAGGCTGTCGCGGGCTTCATCCACGGTGAATGGGGTGAGGGCCGACAGGAATGTGCTGCCTGCTTCGATCTCGTCTGCCATAACGATAACGCCGTTGTCGCCCGCATCGTTCAGTCCGGCATGGAGGCAGCGCGGCACCCGCACGGGCAGTCGATCGGCAATCTGTCGGTAGAAACGGGTCTCCACCACCGACGCCGTGGAGGGCGCCTGCGTATCAGTGAGAATGCCCTTGATGCAAATGCAGCGTGGGATATCCTCCGGGCCGCCGGTCAAATCAAGCGCCAGGCGAACCTTGGTTGCCTGGGTAACCAGGGTTTCGACCACTGTCACGCCAAGCACCTTCGCGTCCGGCCAGCGCGCGCTGAGCATCCTGGTCAACCACGCGGGTTGGACGACTTCGTCGAGTCGTTTTGGTGCCGGATCGAACGAAGGTCGCATGAAGTGGTGCCCCGTTGAGTGTTTCCCGGAGCTTACCTCAGGGTGGGTCGATGAACCAACATGTTCGATTCCCCGTCTCAAACTATTTCAATACTGCAGATATATTGCATTAGACCGTGTGTATCCTTTAGTATGACCGTGTGCGCCGGGCCGGGTATTCTTCAATAACGATTTGCGGCCACTGGTCCGGGAACTGGCAGGGCACACGGTGGGTATCCCATCCGACAAGCCAGGAGCTTGTCGATCCGGCATTGAACAGGAAAATGTGTGATGAGCGAATCCGCCACCGCGACAACCGGCACGAAACCAATGATCGTCGCGCCCCAGGTGCGCGATCTCGACCAGCTTTCGGGCGTGCTTGTGGAGTGGCTGGCCACGCAAATGCCCGGGGTGACGAACATCCGCGTTGCGAACCTGCGCTATCCCCTTGGCGCAGGCATGTCGCACGAGACCATTCTGTTCGATGCGATCTGGAATGAAGGGGCGGGCGAACGGCGCCGCGCCCTGGTGGTCCGTATCAAGCCGACACGGCACCTGGTCTACCAGGACGATATGTTCGAACAGCAATATCGGTTGATGCACGAGATGCATGAGCGCAGCCAGGTCCGCGTGGCGCGCCCCCTGTGGCTGGAGTCGGACCCACAATTGCTGGGTGCGCCATTCTTCGTCATGGAGCAGGTCGCAGGCCGCGTGGCAGTCAGCTACCCCCCGTATGCGCAGGAAGGCTGGCTGGCCGAGAGCGCGGCTGCCGATCGCCGGCGGATGTGGACGGATGCGGTCACGCAACTGGCCACCATCCAACACGTGCCTGTGGCGAACGCGGCGTTCCTGAATCTGCCCGGCGATTTTGCCGAAGGCTTCGATCAGGAAGTGGACCGCTGGCGGCGCTACCTCGACTGGGTCGATCCCGTCGGCCGGCTCACACTGCTGCGCGACGGCTTTGATCGCCTCCTCGCCACTCGGCCCGGGAACCGGCCCGAAGGTATTGTCTGGGGTGACGCGCGCCTGGGCAACATGATGATCGGCGAAGATTTTTCGGTCGTGGCGGTGATGGACTGGGAGCAGCCGTCGCTGGGTGGCGCTCTGCACGATCTGGGCTGGTGGCTGTACAGCGATCATGTCCAGACCGCAGGTCGAGGACTCCCCGCGCTTGATGGCATGGGCACGCGCGAGGAGACAATCGCACTGTGGAGCGAGGTTTCCGGAAAGTCGGCGACCGATATCGACTGGTATGAAAGCTTCGCGGTTTTCAAGATGGAATGCCTGGGGGTCAGGATGGCGACCATACGCCAGATGCCAGCGCAGGCGGCAGTCGAGCCGGGGAGTCAACTGGCCCGCTTTCTTGCACAGGCCGAAGAATAAGATGACGAACCCGTCGGGCGCGCCAGCATCAGTGCGCGTATCTGAGGCCGGGGTTGACCGCGCGACACCCTACGCCTATTACGCGCTGTTCCTTCTGATTCTCGCCAACCTGTTCAATTACCTGGACCGGCACATTATCTCGATTCTGGCGCCTGCCATCCAGGCCGAACTGCACCTGACCGATACGCAAATTGGCTTTCTGCTGGGAACCGCCTTCGCAGTTCTCTATGGTGTGCTCGGCATCCCGATGGGGCGAATCGCCGATGTGCTGAGCCGCAAGCGCCTGATGGCAGGTGGGCTGGCATTATGGTCGGGCATGACTGCACTGGCTGGCGCCGCCACCGGTTTCCTGAGTCTCTCGGCCGCGCGCGTGGGGGTTGGCCTTGGCGAGGCGACGGCCAACCCCGTTTCCCATTCCCTGCTCTGCGATTATTTCCCTGCCCGGAACCGCTCGGCGGTGCTGGGTTGCTACCTGGCCAGCGTATATCTCGGAATCGGCATCTCGCTGGTCCTCGGCGGCCTGCTCATCCAGCACTGGAGTAGCTGGTGCAGCAGCTTCCCCGGCAATGCCTGCGGCCTGACGAGCTGGCGTGCCGGCTTCCTGATTGTGGGCATTCCCGGCATCCTGCTGGCGATCCTGATCGCGCTGTTGCGTGAGCCGCCGCGGCCGCACTGGCATGTTTCGCTACCACCGAAGACCGTTATCGCGCGGGAGTTTTCCGCCGCGATCCCGCCTTTCACACTCTTCACCCTGGCGCGGCTTGGGGGCGCGCGGGCGGCGCGCTCGAACCTCCTGTTTATGGGATTGCTCACTGCTGCCGCACTGCTGACCGCCTGGCTGACAGGGGATTGGGCGCAGTGGATTGCGGTAGCCATAGGCGTCTACTCCGTCGCGACCTGGGCACAGGTGCTCACCTATACCGATCCGCCATTGTTCAAACTGACCTTCGGCTGCCCTACCTTCATGCTGGTGATGTTCGGTGGCGCGTTCATCACCTGCTTTGTCGGCACCGTCGGCATCTGGGCGGCCCCCTACGCTATGCGCACGCTTGACGCCGATGCGGGACAAATCGGCCTGGCGCTGGGCGCTGCCCAGCTCGGCGCAGCGGTCACCAGCGTGATTCTCGGTGGTTTCATCGCTGACTGGTGGAAGCGGCGAGACGCCCGCGCTCCGATATGGGTCGGCCTGGTGGCACTGTTTGTACCGATTCCGGTCCTGTTCGTCCTGCTCAGCGCGCAGACCCTTGCAAGTTATATTGCAGCATTCTGTGTGCTCACGCTGTTCTCCATGTCGTGGCCGGGACCTTTTGCCGCGCTGGTTCAGGACCTGGTGCTCGTCAGGATGCGAGGCGCCGCCGCGGCGATTTTCTCCCTGGTCATGATTCTCACCTCATCCGGGCTCGGCCCCTATTGGGCAGGGAAAATCAGCACAATTACCGGCTCGTTGACCACAGGGCTTTACAGTCTTCTCGCATTTGTTCCGGTGGCGGCGGTACTGCTTTTCCTTGCAAGCCGGCGTATGCGCGACGAGACACCGGCAAAACGCCGGGCGTTAGCGATAGCCGCGGGCGAGGAGGGTGGTCTTTCCTAGTGTTACTGGCTCGGGTAGCGCGATTTTTCAGCCATGCGGTCCTGGTGCTTTTCGCTGTCGCGACGCTCGGCAGCTTCGTGCCCGGTATCCCGGCGCTCGGCTCGATCGGGCCTCTCCTCATCTCCCCCTTTGGCCCATGGATCGCGATCCTGTCGCTGCTCGGGGCTATTGCGGTTTACTTGCGCTGGCGCAAAACCCGCAAGGGCCATACTTTCTTGCTGTTCACTCTCGCTGCGTTCGCCGCGATCGGGACAGTATACATACAGGCACAGCAGATCGGCGTCGCGCGGGCCAACGGTTTGGATATCAACCTCGCCCAGACCTTGAGGGTGGGCCCGGTGCAGCGCGACGGTGTGGAACCCGTGTTGCGCAACTACAGCAGCTTTGAAGGCCAGCCACTGTCGCTGGCAATCTATCGCGCGAATACAGGGAAAGGGCAGCCGACTGCGCCGATCCTGGTATACGTTCACGGCGGTGGTTGGGGAGGTGGCTCGCTGCACGATCGCGCGGCGGATATGCGCTGGTTCGCAGACCGCGGCTTCCTGGTCATCTCGGTCGAATACACGTTATCGTCGGCAGATCGTCCTACCTGGGACCTTGCGCCTGCGCAGATCGGCTGTGCGCTGGCCTGGATCGCGGGCAATGCTGCCGACTTCGGTGGTGACCCGTCGCGCCTCGCCCTGTTTGGAGAATCCGCGGGCGGCAACCTCGTGCTCAACGTTGCGTATATGGCCAGTAGCAGCTCGCTGGAGCCAACGTGCCACGGAGCGCTGCCGAGTATCGCCGCAGCCGTTGCTGCCTATCCCATCCTGGACGCGGTGCGCCTGTACGAAAATGACGACCTCATTGCCAGTGGCTTTGCCCGCCAGATGGCGACCGGGTATACGGGCGGAACGCCCGCAGAGTACCCCGCCCGCTACGCCGCAATTTCCCCGGTCACGCACATTCATCCGGCAGCACCGCCCACACTGGTTTTGCCGGGATTGGCGGACCATCTTCTGCCGGCCCAGCCGGCATTCGAGTTCGCCGCCAAGGTGCTCGCTGCGGGAGTCGACGCGCGTGTGATCGCTTTTCCCTACGGCGAACATTCCTTCGATCAGCCGGGCGGCAGCATTGGCAGCCAGCTTGTCCGCCAGGCGATTCTCCAATTCCTGGCATCGCATGGGCTGGTTCCCTGAGGCTCACCACATGCCACGTGGCGCAGTCACCAATTAATGCAATGAGCATGTATCATTTAGATTGACAGCGCCGACTGGGCCCGGGTAGTATCGGACCGTTTTCTTGCAATGATGCGCAGGGCTTGAATGGTTCAAAACGGCCGATGTTGTCGCACATCGAGACAAAAATATTGAGGATTTTCCTCGGTTACCACTTATTTTATTTGGACGGAGAGACGAGGCCATGTCTGAGCAGACCAGTACGCCTGTGGCGCAAAAACCCGATACGCTGATTGTCGATGCCGATGCGCACGTAAACCCTCCGCACGATATGTGGGCTGAATACCTGCCTGAATCGCTGCGCGAGCACGCTCCGCAGATTGAGCATGGAGAGGATTGCGACTATGTCGTCTTCGAGGGCCGCCGTCGCAAGGTCAACCTGATCGCTGCGCAGGCCGGTCGCGCGGGGATGGACTTCAAGATGGAGGGCCGCGTGTCCGATGCGCGTGCCGGAGGCTGGATGCCCAGGGCGCGGATCGAGGACATGGACCAGGACGGTATGGATACCGCAATATTGTTTGGCGGTGGCCCGCTAGGTACTGCCAACGTTGAACTCTACAAGGCCAGTTTCGCTGCCTACAACCGCTGGCTGGCTGATTTTTGTGCTTTTGCGCCGCAGCGACTGGCGGGCGTGGGCTACGTGCCAATGCAGGATGTCGATGAGGCCATCGCCATGATGCGCGATTGTGCGAAGCTGGGGCTCAAGGCCATCAATATCCCCGCTTTTCCCATGGCCAAGATGGGCTCGCTCAATGGCGGCGAGGCCCAGACGATGGCGCTGACCGGTGATGTCACCGGTGAACGCAGCTACGCTGACCCGGAGTTCGACCCCTTCTGGAAAGCGGCATGCGACCTCGGTTTGCCGCTCACCATCCACCTGGGCGGTCGCACAGTGCGTTTCACAGAGCCCAAATTCTTCCTGTCGGACCTGCTCATGTCGAAGTTCGGCATGGGTGAGCCGATCGCGATCATGATCTATGGCGGTGTGTTCCAGCGTTTCCCCGATCTCAAGTTGGCCTCGGTTGAAAGCGGCGTGGGCTGGTTCGCCTTTGCAGCCAACTACATGGACGAGACCTGGCACAAGCAGCGCTACTGGGTGAAAAGCATACTCGAGCATGCCCCCAGCTATTTCTGGGAACGCAACATCTATGGATCCTTCATCCACGATCGCGCGGGTATCCTGATGCGCGAGCTTCCCGGTGCGGGCAATATCATGTGGTCTTCCGATTATCCCCATTCGGAAACAACGTTCCCGCATTCGCAGGCAAAGATCGTGGAACTGTTCGCTGGTGTGCCGGAAGCAGAGAGGAACGAGATCATCGGCGGGCGAGCGAAGACACTCTATAATCTCTGATATGCTCTGAGCCACGAATCCGCGCCGGCAGCATTAACACTCCTGCCGGCACACAGATCGACCGGGCATGGAGCCTCGCGCCGAGGCCCTGCACGAATGCCCGAGCGGACACCTCAATCAGGAAAATAGCTATGTCCACCCCGAAACAAACCGCGCAGAAGGTTACCCTGCGACACCACCCGGACGGGCCGGTCCGGCCATCCGATTTCGCCGTTGAAGAGCAGGTCATCCCCGCCGTCGGCGAAGGTGAGTTCCTGGTGCGCGCCATCTATATTTCTGTCGATCCCATGTTGCGCCTGTTCATCGATCCGGCACCTTTGGGCGGCGGCATGCCGCCCATGCCCCCGGGCACAACCATTCCCGGGCCGGCGGTCGGCGAGGTCGTTGAATCCAGAAACCCTGATTACGCGGTGGGTGACCTGGTCGAAGGTCGGTTTGGCTGGCAGCATTTCGCGGTCTCGAACGGTCTGGGCGTACAGCGAGTGAACCCGCGGCTGGGCCCGCTTGAAAATGCCCTCGGTATTGGCGGCCTGCCGGGCTTTACGGCTTATGTCGGCCTGCATACGGCAGGCGGCGTGAAGCCGGGCCAGACATTTCTGGTGAGTGGCGCGGCAGGTGCCGTAGGGTCAGCCGCCGGTGCGCTGATTGCTGCGCGCGGGGGCCGTGCGGTCGGCATCGCCGGCGGCGCGGACAAGTGCCGCTATCTCACTGAGGAAATCGGCTATGACGTGGCGGTTGACCGCTTTGCCCCCGACTTTCTCGACCAGCTCGCAAAGGCTCTGCCGGACGGCGCCAACGTGTATTTCGACAATGTCGGCGGACCGCTGCTGGCAGCGATTGCTCCTTTCCTGGCGCGCGGCTCACTGGTGCTGGTTTGCGGGCTGATGTCCCAATACCAGGGCGACGAGGCCGCGACGGTTGATAACCTGCCCGAGGTGTTGCGCGCGGTGATGTTCAAAGGAGTCCGTATCCAGGGCTTTACGCAACTCGGGCAGGATGCACTGCGCCCGGCTTTTGAAGAGGAATTGGCTGAACTCCTGGCGACCGGGCGGATGAAGGTTGCCGTCCATGTCGAGGAGGGTATTGAACGCCTGCCATATGCACTTGCCGGGCTGTTTGAAAAGAGCGTGCCTGGCAAGGTGGTGGTGCGCGTCGGGTCGCTGCCGCAGGGGAAGGAGTAGAAATGAATTCGACCACCTCTGGCCCTGCTTATGAGGGTCTGATGACAACCCACATGTTTATCAATGGCCGCACCGTGCCTGGAGAGGGTGAGCCGGTCACCGTTTACAATCCCTCATCGGGTGACATTGCCCGGACGTTTCCCGGCGCGTCGCCTGACCAGTTCCGCCAGGCCATCGCATCTGCCCGCGAGGCCGCCGATAAGGGCGACTGGGCCGCGATGAAGCAGACCGATCGCGTGGCCATCCTGCGCCGCTTCCTGGGCGAGCTCGCAGCCCGGTCCGAGGCGATGAAATCGCTGATCGTGCTGGAAACGGGCGCCCCGGTAAACTCGTTCGTAATTGAGGCACAGGTGGGCTCGCCGCTGCGCCAGATGGAGGCAATGCTCGAACTCTACCTGAAGCTGCCGGAGATCGAGGAGAATCCGCTCCCGCTGGAAGAGCGGATCAACCCGTTTGGCGGTTTCGTCCAGAGCATTCGACGATACCTGCCGGTCGGTGTCGTGGCGGCGATATCTGCCTATAATTTTCCGCTGCACATCAGCCTGTGGAAGGTCGTGACGGCCCTGGCCACTGGCAACTGCGTGGTGCTGCGCCCCAGTCCCCTCACACCGCTCAGCACACTGGCCCTCAGCAGTGCCGCTGCCGCTGTCGGGCTGCCAGCGGGTGTCCTGCACATTCTCGCCGAGGCCGGCCCCGAGGGTGCGCTGCTGATGACCACTGATCCCGCCGTCAACATGGTGAGCTTCACCGGGTCGACCGAGGTGGGCAGCAAGGTGGCGGGGCAGGCGGCGCCGTCGATGAAACGGCTGCAGCTTGAACTGGGCGGCAAGTCGGCACAGATTTTTCTCCCCGACCGGGTTGAGGCCGCGTTCACCGCCGCCATCGGTGTGTGTCTGGCCCACGCGGGCCAGGGTTGCGTGCTGGGCACCCGTATCTACGTACCGGAAGCGGAAAAGCCCGGCGTGCTGGCCGCCATGAAGGCCAGCCTGGCTCATGCGAAGATCGGCGATTCCTCAGATCCTGCCACCACCATGGGCCCGGTGATCAGTGCGGCGCAAGTGGAGCGCTGCGAGCGCTATGTCAAGCTAGCGGTCGAGGCTGGCGCGACGGTGGTCGCCGGCGGCAAACGGCCGGATCGTCCGGGTTTCTTCTTCGAGCCGACGTTGCTGGATGTTACCGACAACAGGAACCCGGCCGTACAGGAAGAGATTTTCGGTCCAGTGGTCGCTGTGATCGGCTATCGCGACATCGACCATGCGGTGGAGATGGCCAATGACTCACCGCTGGGCCTGTCCGGCTATGTCCATGGCAAGGATGCCAGGCAGGCGCTTGACGTTGCCAGGCGGATTCGCTCCGGCACGGTGAATGTGAACGCATTCCTGGGGAGCGCCTATGCGTCCTCGGGCGGTCACAAGATGAGTGGGATCGGCCGTGAACGCGGGGTAGAGGGCATACGCGCCTTCCAGGACGTGCAGGTAATGAACCTCGGTTCCGCCGTCTGAGATGTTTGCTGCCAGGGTTTTCGAAATGCTGAGGAAAAGTATGGCCATATGTTTTGACGAAGTGATGAAAGGGCTTGCACGATGACGCCGGGCAGCGTTGCCATCGTCGGGATGGGTGTGACCAAACAGGGCCGCGGGCTGGGCGTAACGGAAGTAGAATTGCGGCGCCAGGCACTCGAGCTCGCGCTCCTCGACGCGGGGGTGGAGCGCGATGCGATCGACGGTTACATTCTTGCCTCCCATGAACGGGAGGATCTGCGCTATCTCGGCCTGTCGCCCAATTTCTCCTGGCCGGTCCAGACGGGTGGTGCCACCGCCCCCTGCACGTTCATTATGGCCGCCGGTGCCATCCTTTCCGGCCAGGCTGAAATGGTCGCCTGTGCCTACGGCATGGCACCCTCTTCAGGCGGCATGCCGGGCTTTGGAGCCCGCATGTCCTTCGGCTCGCTCGGCTATGGCTATCCTGCGCAGGTTGGCATGATCGGCGCCGCCAGCGCCCACGCGCTCCATGCCCGCTGGCATATGGATCACTACGGCACCACCAGCCGGCACATGGGTGCGGTGGCGGTGCAGTTGCGCAATCACGCTCTCAATCGCCCGGACGCGATGACCTGTGGCAAGCCCATTACCCTGGAAGATCACCAGGCGTCACCCATGGTGGTTGACCCGTTCCATATGCTGGACTGCTGCCGCGACACTGACGGCGGCGCCGTGTTCCTGCTTACCAGCGCGGAGCGCGCGCGGACCATGGCGCAGAAGCGCCCGGTCTTTCTGCTGGGCGCTGGCATGGGCCACAACATCGGCAACTGGCACAAGCGCGACGTGTATGCGCACCATGACGATATCGCCCCGGCGGCGGCCCGCGCCTTTGCCCAGGCAGGTGTCTCACTGGACGATATCGACACGGCGCAGTTCTACGACCCGTTTACCATTTCGATCATCATGCAGCTGGAACATTACGGCTTCTGCAAGCCGGGCCAGGGCGGTCCGTTCGTGGCAAGCGGCGGCATCGCGTTGGACGGCCCGATCCCCTCCAACACCGGCGGTGGACAGATCTCGGGCTTCTATGCGGCGGGCTTCACCCCGCTGATCGAGGCGATGAAGCAGTTGCGGGGGGAATCAGGCGCGACCCAGGTCAGGGATGCCCGGCTGGCGCTGGCCAGCGGCCACGGACTCAATGGCGGCGTACAGAATACATGGTCTCACGGCACCTTGATCCTGGGGGCAGAAGCATGAGCGCTGATATGGTTGGAGCACTTGTAGCGGGTGCGCTGGACGCGCCCTTCTGGGATGCGTGGAAGGCAGACGAGTCGTTCCTTCTTCACCGCTGTTCAACCTGTGGGCGGCACGATTGGCCCGCGAGCTGCTGCGTTAAACACGGCGCGGGGCCGATGGTATGGGTGCCGACATCCGGCGCCGGGGTCATCGATACGTTCACTATTTTTTTTCATGCCTATATGAAGGAACTCGCCTCGGAAGTGCCTTATACCGTCGCCGTCGTGCGGCTTGACGAGGGACCCTATTTTCACACCCGCATCGTTGGCGTCGAGCCCCAGGCCGTGAAGAGCGGCATGCGCGTGCGTGTGCGCAAGGGGCAGGGCGATCCGTTCCCCTTGTTTGCCCCGGAATAAGGCCACAGCTGAAGACAGGGGGTATCCCGGCATGCAGATAGATGAAGCCGATTTCGTCATCGCCGGCGGCGGCAGCGCCGGGTGCGTGCTGGCCAGTCGCCTGTCGGAAAATCCCCAGCACAGGGTAATCCTGCTGGAAGCGGGCGGGAGCAGCGACCGCTTTCTCGTCAAGATGCCGGTCGGCACTTATTTGATGCTCGGCAAACCCGCCACCGACTGGATGTACATGACCGAGCCAGATCCTTCGCTGCTTGACCGGCAGGTCATGTGGATGGCGGGGCGGATGCTCGGCGGCGGGTCGGCAATCAACGGTATGGTTTATATCCGCGGCGCCCGCTCTGATTACGATAGCTGGGACCGGGACCTGGGGTGTACCGGCTGGAGCTGGAATGACGTCCAGCGGTATTTTATGAAATCGGAAGGTTATGCTGGCGAGGCCGGTCCATCCCATTCGACCTCGGGCCCATTGGGTGTCTCTGCGCGACGCGAATACCATCCGCTGGCACGTATCTTTGTCGAAGCGTGCAAGGAGCGTGGCCTGCGTGAAGTCGCAGATTACTGTGCGGGTGATATTGACGGCGCATTTACCAACCTGGTGACGCAGCGCAAAGGTCAGCGCTCCAGCGCCGCCCGGGCATTTCTTGATAAGGCCGGCAAACGCCCTAACCTGCGGGTTATCACTGATGCGCTGGTTGACAAGGTACTGATTGAGAATGGGCGCGCTACCGGCGTCCAGTTCATCCGGGGCGGTGAAAAACAGATCGTCAGGGCGAGGCGGGAGGTCGTGGTCAGCGCCAGCACCATGCAGTCGCCGGCGATCCTGATGCGCTCGGGTATCGGCCCCTCCGAAGCCCTGCGCCAACTGGGCATCCCGGTGCAGGTAGATGCCCCGGAGGTGGGGCGCAACCTGCAGGAACATGCCAGCGTGCAGACCAGCTATTTTGTCGATATTCCGACCTATAACAACCTGATGACGCCGTTGCGCATGCCGGGAAATATGCTCAACTATCTGCTGTTTGGCCGGGGCGCAATGACGGTCACGCCGGTGGAGGCGATGGCGTTTCTGCGCTCCCGGCCCGAGCTGGCCGAGCCGGATATCAAGCTGCAGTTTGGCGCGCTGGCATTTGATAGTGAAAAACAGGCCCCGCACGAACGCCCCGGCGTAATCGTCTACGCCAATGTCGCCAAGCCGCGCAGTCGCGGGGAAATCCGCCTGCGCAGCGCCCAGCCGCAGGACAAGCCCGTGATCGACCATCGACTGCTTGGCGACCCCGGGGATGTGGCTGCGCTGATCAGTGGCCTGAAGCAGGTGGATGAAATTTTTAACGCACCTGCCTTTGCAAGTCATTTGCGGGGCCGGCTCAATCCGGAGGTCAAGCCACAAAGCGATGCCGAGTGGGAGCAGCGGATCCGTTCCACCGCCGGCATCGGCTACCACCCGGTTGGCACCTGCCGCATGGGGGGTGACTTGAATTCGGTTGTCGATCCACAGCTGAAAGTGAGGGGCGTCACGGGGCTGCGGGTCGCCGACGCTTCAATCATGCCCGTCATGCCCGCAGCCAACACCAACGCACCGGCCATCATGGTCGGCGAAAAGGCCGCGGATATGATATTGCAGGACGTGTCGTAGACTGGCGACCAGTCTGATCGCTTGTGTGAGCGCAATCTGGTTAAAAATCCGGTAGTGCATTCACCCCGCGCCCACCGAAATCCGGGATATGCCGGGGCTGCTGGGTCCCTGGTATGTCCGACAGCTTTATCTGCATCTGGATTATCGTACGCGCTGAAGGTCTCGGGCCAGCCAGCGGCTGCTCAGCGCCAGGAAAAAACAACCGATACCGCCCAGCACCACGGTGACCAGCAGGGCATACCTCAGCCCCTGGTCACCATAGTTGAGCGCGAACAGGTCGCTCAGTGCGCCGACAATAAACGGACCGGCGCCGGCGCCGACAATATTGATAATGAACAGCACTATGGCCGATGCGGTGGCACGCATACTCAGCCTGGCGAGGTTCTGGTTGGCGCTGTACATCGATGGTATATACACGTTTAAAAGCACGTAGAATGGAAACAGGCACAGCAGGGACACGGTGCTGGATTCCGCCAACAGGCAGGCCGCGCCGAAGGGCATGCCTGCCAGGGTAAGCAGCCCCGGTACGCGAATGACATGAGAGGGTTTCCGGACCGCCAGACGGTCCGCCAGTACCCCCCCTAACAAGGTACCCAGGCAACCCCCGACACCCACTATCAATGCCATCCACTTCCCAACTTCCAGCGACGGCATGCCGTGGATGCGAGCGTAAAACTCATAGCCCCACATCATTATCCCGTAGCCAATAATCGACAGGCACGACGCCCCCGCCATCAGGCATACCCACGATGGAGAATCCATAAGGTAGGCCAGGGTCTCCTTTAACGTTGAAGTTTCCGGCGTGTTATTGCGTTGTTCGGAAAGTCCGCGCGGCGGTTCCTTTACCGTAAACCGAAGTACCAGCACAAACAGCAGGCCGGGGGCTCCCAGGATAACAAAGGCCGTTCGCCATTCGAAGTGTTCGCGAAGATAGCCACCGCCCAGGTAGGCGATTGCCGAGCCGACAAAGACGCCGGTGGAGTAGATGGCCAGGGCGGTGGCGCGCCGGTGGATCGGGAAATAATCGGCAATCAGGGAATGCGCCGGTGGCGTACCGGCGGCTTCGCCGATGCCCACTCCCACCCTGGCGATGACCAGGTGAAGAAAGTTTTTCGCCATGCCGGTGGCAATCGTCATGAGACTCCAGGCGGCAAGACCCATCGCGATGATATTGCGGCGGTTACCCCGGTCCGCCAGGCGTGCGATCGGGATGCCGGCAAAGGTATACAGCAGTGCGAAAGCGAATCCCACCAACAGTCCCATCGCCGTGTCGGACGCACCGAACTCGGCCTTGATCGGGCCGATAAAGACCGACATGGCCTGGCGGTCGATAAAATTGAACACGTAAACGGTAAACAACACCCCGAGCACATAATTGGCGTAGGCTGGTGAGGTATCCATTGCGGGCGCGGGTTTGCGGGGGCTGTCCGGCAGCTTTTTAAAAGTATAAATTGCTTTCATTGCATTGCAATATAGGACACCAGCGGAGGATATACAATAACGCGGTTGGATCCGGGCAAAGCGAGGCCGCCGATATAATATTGCAGGAACTGTCCTGGACCGTCGACAGGCGGCCCAAGGGCGGCAAGCGCATGCTGCAGAAGGTCGATGGCTTCCGCTTCACTCTCGTGAACGGCGAAGTGATCGTGCAGGGCGTTGCACTGGCCGAAGCCATGCCCGGCCGACTCATCCGAGGCCAGCAGTCCTGATCAGTTCATCTCAAGTGATGGATACCGAAGCTGCGATGTTGGTGGAGAGGGATGGCTAAGGGTCGGTTCCAGTATGCGCATTTTATCCCCATCTCCTTCGAGATGCGGACATACACGTTCCTTGACATCAGCCTGCAGCAGGCCGCCGACGGTAAGCTTGTGTTACCTCGCCGCCTCACTCCGTGACGGTTGTTCGCCTGGAGCAGTGACGATGGCGCTGGATGCTTTGGAGGGTTGGCTATGATTTCAGGCCGAATCGACCGGCAATAAACAGCTCTGTCTTGTCGCGAATTTCCTCTTCGGACGGTCCCGATTTAATCCAGTTCATATTCAACTGCATGGGTGCATTGCCGAGCAGGAGATCGATGAAGTACTTGACGGACTTGGTGTGGTTGCCGTCCGGGATTTTGCCTTCAGCAGCGAGTCTCTCAAACACCTCTATTATGGTCCCGTGTAAACGGTCGTGGAGAATCTCGAAAGTCTGTTGCATGTAATCGGGAAACCGCTGGCTTTCAGCCACCATCAAGCGCAGGACTGGTAGGGAATCAGGCGATAATGTGTAGGCGCAGATGAAGTGTGCAGTGCTTGACAGCACATCAAACAGGCTGCCGCTGCTATCAATTGTCGGGAGTTGCGGTTCCCTCGTTGCGGAACTGCTGTTGTCCAGCACGGCGCGGAAAATGTCTTCCTTGTTGCCATAGTGCTGGTAAATGGTGCGGGTCGCGACGCCGGACTGCTTGGCGACATCGACCAGGGAAGTCTCGGCGAATCCCCTTTCGAGAAAGAGTGTCGTCGCTATCTCGATGATCCGTGCCTTGCGTTGTTCCAGGTCCTGAGATGTCGGCCGGCCGGGGCCATAGCGTCGACCAGCAGATTTCCTTTTCGGTTTGGGCGAGTTGTTCGATTTTTTTGCCACGGAAACCACCTGTTTGTCGGCCCTGGTAAATTGTCAATTAGCTGTAGTGTATGGTATGCATTGCGCCTATGGCAATGTATTTGGTCCATGTGGCATTGCCCAATGGTGGAGCTTGTCCCGCCTGGGCAGCTTGGTAATCCTGGCGCACTGACTCGGCCAGGGCTCTGCTTCCTGGAGAGTTAGTGTATAGCACCTGTCCCGGCCCAGATGCAACTTGGTATAGTTGCGGGCCTGGTGCATAATGCACACATAAAGATGCATTAATGTCGGGCTTTTTCTAAAAGTTATGTGGTCAAGGTGGTCCGGAACCATGCACCCGTATTTTCAGGCGATCGTTGCCGCCTATGCCGCGGCGGACAGGCCCTTTTTTCATCAAGTGACGCCGGCCGTCGCGCGGGACATGATGAGGGCAGCCCAGAACGCCGCCCCGCAACCACTGGACCTGCCGGCCCTGGCTTCCGTCACCGACGAACAGGTGGACGGTCCCAACGGACATATCGGTATTCGGCGCTACTTGCCAACCGGCGATGTGGCGGGCACCTGTGTCTTCTGTCACGCCGGTGGCTGGGTGCTCGGGGATCTCGATACCGCCGACAACCTGTGCCGGCGGCTGGCGGGACTGGCGGGGGTCGAGGTTATCAGCGTCGATTACCGACTGGCCCCGGAATATGCTTTTCCTGCGCCGCTTGATGATGTGCATGCGGTCCTGTGCTGGGCCGACACATTGCAGCGACCTCTGGTCGTGGCCGGCGAAAGCGCTGGCGCCAACCTCGTCGCGGCCTGTGCTATCCAGGTTCGGGATGAAGGTGGCCCACATATTGTCGGCCAGTTCCTGGCCTATCCCGTCACCGACCATAACTTCGAAACAGAGGCCTACCAATCCATCGGGACAAGGAACTGGTTGCTCTCGCGAGCGGACATGCAATGGTTCTGGGACCAGTACTGCCCGCCATCGGTTGACCGTTCCAATTCCCTGGTTTCGCCCTTAAATCTCGTCACTGCCGCAGGGCTTCCACAAGCGCTGCTGCTGGTCGCTGAACTGGACCCGCTGCGTGACGAGGGGCTGGCTTATGCCGCGTTGCTGGAGGCCCACGGCGTGCCAGTTATTGTAAAGGAGGGAAGGGGTATGTTGCATGGCTATCTCAACGCGGCGGGCGCTATTCCCGAGGTCGCGGCGGCGGTGGCGGAAGCGGCCGGTTGGATGCGCGCATGTATTGTCAACAGCAGCGGAGATAGTCGGATATGAAACCAGCTGAAGGTAAATTGGAAGGGCGCCGTATCCTGGTTACCGGTGCCGCCAGCGGCATGGGGCGGGCTACCGCAGAGCTGTTCGCTCGCGAGGGAGCAAAGCTTGCGCTGCTGGATAAAAACGGGCCACGGGTCGTGCAACTCTCTGAACAACTGCAGGGTTTCGGCTTTGAGTGCGACATTGCCTCCTGGCAGCAGGTTCACCACTGCGTCGAGCGGGCTGTCGAGGCCTGCGGTGGACTGGATGGCGTCGTCAATGCCGCGGGAATGTACTGCAACAGGCCGTTCGACGAAATTGACGTTGAGTGCTGGAGCCTGGTCATGGCTGTCAATGTGAATGGACCCTACCACGTGCTGCGTGCCGCGCTTGCAGCCCTGCGCGCGGCGCCCGCCGCCACCATTGTCAACATCGCCTCGGTCAGCGGCTACCTGCCGATGCCGGGAACGTCTGTGTACTCGGCGAGCAAGGCCGCGGTTATCATGTTGACCAAGAGCCTTGGCTGCGAGTTGGGACCCCAAATCCGGGTAAATGCCATCTGCCCTGGCGTAATCCGGACGGAAATGACCCGCCATATCTGGGAGGATCCGGAGCGTGCCCGGAGTACCGCCGCGCGTGTCGCGCTGAAGAAAATCGGCAGCCCGGAGGATGTCGCCAGGGCCGCGCTTTACCTCAGTTGTGAGGATTCAAGTTTCGCCACAGGAACCGAGATCGTGCTGGACGGCGGTTTCAGCTGGCGGTAATTGTGCAGGCGGCTCTCCCGTGTGATCCTGCCGCGCAGCGGGCCGAATCAGCAGGTCGAATCCGGAAGGGGAGACATGTTTACCTGGCCCAGGTGCATTACCCATTTATACATGCAATGCATATAGAGTATTGCAATATTATCGGGTTATACTCACCGGTGTCTATTCGGCTCTTACAGGAACTCACATCATGTCAGCCAGTCACACGCCGTCGCCACGGCCCGCCACCGGGTTCATACGGGTCGGCAAAGATCTGCAAGCTTGGATAGCCGGGTATCGTTGTCCGGACTGCGGCGCTGTCGCCCTGCAGATGACGCTGGCCTGCCGGCACTGCTCCAGTCGCAAGCCGTTACAGGAGTTTCGCGCTGCGGAGCGCGGCAGTATCTACAGCTGGACGGTTGTGGAGCGCAGTTACCCTGGTATCCCGGTGCCGTTTGTGTCGGTGATTGTCGATCTTGACGATGGCCTGAGCCTGAAGGGCACATTGCGCGGCGCAGACCGGGACGCGGTCCGGGCCGGTATGCCCGTCAGCCTGGTTTTCGACGATGCCGGAAGCGCGGTCGATGCCGATGGCGCTGCCTATATCGGCTACCATTTCACGCCAGTGGCGGGGGAAAAATAATGAGCGATGTCTTTGTCGTCGGCGCCGACCTGATTAAATTCGGCCGTTATCCTGATAGAACGCCGTTCCAACTGGGGGCGGAGGCGACGCTGCTGGCGCTCGATGACGCGGGGTTGGGGATCCGCGATGTCGGCGCCATCTATGCCGCCTCAACCTTCAATGCCGCTTCGATGATGGCGCAGCAGATCCTGATGCAGATCGGCCAGACCGGCATCCCCTGTGTCAATGTCTCCAATGCCTGCGCATCCGGCGCGACGGCCTTTCGTGAAGCCGTAATTGCCATCAAGAGTGGTATGTATGACGTCGTGGTTGCCGTCGGAGCGGAGAAAAACCCGTCCGGCATGCTTGCCTCAGGCAAATCGGAAGGGCCGCCGCCGGAGGGCCTGTTCGGCTCGGGAACCATGCCCGCCCTGTTTGCCGAGGCGGGCATGGTGCACAGCTCCGCCTACGGCACCACGATCGAGCAATTCGCCAAAGTCTCTGTCAAGAACCACCACCATTCGACGATGAATCCCAAGGCCATGTACCAGCGGGAAACGCCGCTGGAGGAAGTGCTGGCGAGCGAAATGATCGCCTGGCCCCTGACCAAGCTCATGTGTTCAGTTAACGTGGACGGCGCGGCCGCCGCGGTGCTGTGTTCCGAGCGCAAGGCGAGGGAACTCGGGCTGGGTCGCGCGGTTCGGGTATTGGGATCGGCTCTGGCCTCGGACCCGTGGGACGCGCGCAACGGGGTGATGATGAACGTAAATCCGGTGACCCGGCTCGCGGCGGCCAGCGCTTACGAGATGGCTGGCGTCGGGCCCGGGGAACTCGACCTGGTGGAACTGCATGACTGCTTTGCAACTGCCGAGCTGTTGCATTACGAAAACCTCGGTTTGTGCGCAGACGGGGAGGCCGGTGCATTGATCGACAGCGGCGCTACCGCCCTGGGTGGTCGGATACCGGTCAATGTCTCCGGGGGTCTACTCTCCAAAGGGCATCCTATCGGCGCCACAGGCGTTGCCAATATTGTGGAAGTCGTGATGCAACTTCGCGGCGAAGCCGGCAGGCGACAAGTCCAGGGCGCACGTTTGGGACTTGCCCATGTGCTGGGTTTCGGCGTCGGCGTTGGCGCGGCGGGGGTGCACATATTGGCAAAGGTTTGAGTCATGCGATATCCAGATCCGTGGGGTGCAGGGTGGCGAACCGGGCACTCGCGATTCCAGCACACACGAACAGCACCCCATAGGCCACCGATAATGGTCAACAAGCCCACGAAGAGATCAGCCACGAAGCTCGTAGTCCAGCAGCCTGGGTTTGGCCATAACCGCTATAAAGTGTTCGTATGACCACGGCCAAACCTGTGGAACACCCTCCACATCGAGGTACCAGCTGTTACAGCCGGACGCGAACACGGTTTTCATTGCAGCTTTGGCGCGTATTTTTTCATATTCTTCTAGCGCTTCGGCCGTGGGAGATACGCTGCGGCACTTCCCGGCTCTTAGCAGATCGATCAACTGGTCGATGTAGCCCCATTGCCGTTCGGCGATATCGATCAGCGAGAAATTGCCTACCGGGCCGCTGGGCCCGTTCAGCATAAAGAAATTTGGAAAGTCCGGGATGGTCATCGCGTAGTAGGCCTTGGGATGCAGCTGCCATAACGCTTCCAGGTCCGCGCCGTTTCGACCGGTAATTGTCATGGGGCGAACAAACGCATCGGTCTTGAATCCGGTAGCCAGAACCAGCACATCCAGCTCGTGAAAACTCCCATCCTGCATGAGTACGCCGGTTGCCTCGATACGCTCGATCTCGCAGGTGTCGACAAAAACCGAGGGATGCTGCACTTTTTCGTAGTAATTGGACGAAAACACCAACCTTTTACAGGCAGCCCGATAGTCCGGACGCAATTTTTCCCGCAGTTCGGGATCCCGTACGCCAGTCTCCAGGTTCTGTTCCACGATCGATTGAATTTCGGCGAGTTCCGGGGAGTCGACATCGATGATCGCGGCCAGGAATCGCCCCCGCCTGGCCTGGGCCTCAGGGCCGTTGCGGACTGCCTCGATTTTCTCCGGGCAGTCCCGGAAAGCCCGTCTATCCTCTTCGGTGTATCGGGTATCGGGGCAGGGCATAATCCATTGGGGTGAGCGCTGGAAATGTACCAGGCGTTGCACGTTTCCCGAGAGCGCTGAAACAATTTGCACACCGGTTGACCCGTTACCTATGACACCTACCCGCTTGTCGGCCAGCTCGATGGAGTGATCCCAGCGGGCGCTGTGAAAGCAATGACCCCGAAACCGTTTCAGTCCCGGAATATCCGGTACTTTGGGATGGTGCAGGACGCCGGTCGCGGCGATAACCACATCGGCCACATCTTTCCCGCCGTCTGTGGATTGAAGGTGCCACTGACCTTGCGAATAATGGCAGCTCGCGATCTCCGTATTGAACCTGATGTTGTCCCGGAGCGCGTAATGGTCAGTGATATGCTCGAAATACGCTTCAATCTCGGCTCCCGGCGCGTAAAAAGCGCTCCAGTCAGGATTGGTTGCAAAGGAATAACAGTACGAGTGTGCCGGAGTATCGCAGGCAACGCCCGGGTAGGTATTTTCCCGCCAAGTGCCGCCTACTGTCCTGCCTTTCTCATAAAGTGTGAAATTGTGCTCACCGCGCTCCTTCAGGCGGATACCCGCCAGTATCCCTGCCATTCCGGCGCCAATGATCACGTAACGTAAATCTTTCATTCTGGTTACTCGAGCCAAATGCATTTACAAAGCGAGACTGGCGATTCCATGCCGACTCCGCCCCGAGCCTGCTTGGGACCACCTGAAAAATGTTACGCTGATTAACCCTTTGGCATCAGGGCCCCAAGCCAGGGGTCGTCCCAGCCGTCGGTCATCGAGCAGTTGACGTGTCCGTAGTCCACCAGCAGGATTACGCCATTGATGCCGCTGGCCGCTTCGCTGCCCAGGAACAGCAGCGTGTTGCCCATCTGCTCGGCGCTGAGCGGATCTACACCGGCTTCTTTGCGGAACTCGGCGCCGAAGCCCAGCCAGAGATCTGCATTGGCGCGAGCCAGGGGCGTATCGGTTGGTCCCGGCAGTATCGCGTTGATGCGCATGCCCTTTTTCAGGTAATTGAGCGCCTCGCGCGAGACGTAGGCATTCCACGACTGCTTGCTGAAGGCGTAACTGTCGGTGCCTTCGTGGGCGGCCACCCAGTCAGTGGCGCTGTCCCAGTCACGGCAGTCCAGGAATTCGAACAACTGTGGCGTGTTCTGCATCCAGGCCATGCCACCGACCGAGGAGATTGCTGAAACCGAAGCGCCGCGTTGCAGTCGCCCTGTCTCAAGCAGCTGATCCAGCAGGTAGCGCTGCCCTATGAAGTTGATAAGCATGATGCCGGGGACGCCGTCCGCGACGCCGGCACAGCAGAAAACGGCGTCGATTTTTTTCGGCAGGCCCGCAACGGCGCTATCTATCGCCTGCCGGTCTCGCAGGTCGAGTTTCATCGATTCGCTTACAGGGTAGCTGACGTCCGCGATATCGATCGCTATTACCCGGGCGCCGAGCTTGCCCAGTAACTGCCCTGTCGCGCCACCCATGCCGGTGGCTGCTCCCACTACCAGTGCTGTCTTGCCAGCGTAATCAACCAGGTTAAAGCTCATTTAACATCTCCTGTATCAGATCGGGTTCTTGTTGGCAGGGCGAGACACCCGCGATATGGCGGCTCGCACCTTGGAATGCCAGAGGGCAGTTGCATTATAATTGACACTATCCCATTTATGTGGGAATGTATCAACGGTTTCAGAATGTTTATAACAATTCAATTAACCAGGGAGGCGGCGTCCGGCACGAACTTTCATCGAGACCTGGAGTCCGTAAAGTTCCAATATCGGCCCACCGCGCACCGCCCACAATGAGCTGGAGATAATAATGAAAGATTGTACCAAGAGTCGCAAAACGATCCTGTCCCTTTTGATAGGGGCTGCCGCTGCGTCCAGTGGTGGATTCGCCGGCAGCGCGCTCGCGCAGGGGAGTGGCGGCAAGCTGGCGCTGGAGGAAGTTATCGTAACCGCGCAGAAGCGGGAAGAAAGCATGCAGGACGTTCCGATTGCTGTTACAGCGGTTACGCAGGAGATGATACAGAGCAACCGGATCTTTTCCGTCGCCGATCTCAGCGGAATAGCCCCCAACACCACTGTGCGGCCAGCGGCGGGCGGAGTCAGCCTGCCGGCGTTTGCCATGCGCGGTATTACCAGCTATGGCGTCGTTCCCGGCTCTGACAAGCAGGTTTCCATGTACCTCGATGGCGTTTACCTCGCCAACCCCCGCGGTGGTATTTTCACACTGCCTGATATTGTCCAGTTGGAAGTGCTGAGGGGGCCGCAGGGAACCTTGTTCGGTCGCAACTCCACCGCGGGGGCGATCAGCGTCCGTACCCGTGATCCTGGTGGCGAACTGGGTTTCAAGCAGCTTCTTGAAACCGGCAACAACAATCATTTTCGCAGCCGCACCTCGCTTGATACGCCTTCCTGGGAGGGGCTCAGTGCCTATGTTACTTACCAGACGGAGGAGCGCGACGGCGACGTGAAGAACCTGGGCGCCGGTACGTTCTGGGACCGAACCGGCTTTGGTAAAGGCACCGCCAGGTCGCCTGATCGACTCAGGGACACGGACGTCCAGTCCTGGTTCGGGGCTGTCGCCTTTGAGCCCAACGACAAGTTCAAGCTGACCTACAAGTATGACTGGGCCGAGGATACCGGCACCCCCGATGTCCAGTCACTGGTCTCGTTTGAACCAGCCAATCTGGGAGGATTGGAGCAATTGTTCGATCTAATCGCGGCTGCCAACCCGCAGTATCCACCGACCTGGCCGGATACTACCCGCCCGAACAAGGCGAACAACGCGTTTACACTGCAACGGCAACAGGAAAACGAGGGGCATAACCTGACCGGGGTGTGGGAGATCAACGACGCCTGGAGGTCCAAGGCCATCCTGGCTTATCGCAAGTCGGACCTGACAGCGATCACGGATATTTCGGGCACCAGCGGCTGGCTGGTCGGTCCGATCGGCGCGGTCATCCCGTCGGTGCCACCGCTACTGAATGGACCCTACCCCCCGGATGCGCGCTTTTGTTACCTTTGCTCAAACTCCCTTAGTTCATCCGAACAGTGGAGCGCCGAACTTCAATTTGACTATGATTCCGACTTCATGGCTCTCACCATGGGTGCCGTGTACTTTGACCAGGATGACATCTCAGGCAGCCCGGTGAATTCAAGAGGTACTTTTGCACTTAATACGGGTTTTTTCCCGGCCGACGGTACCATCCCAACCGGTGACGAATCCCGTTCTTTCAATCATGCCTACTCCTATGCGGGTTACGTACACGGCCTGTTCCACGTGTTGCCGAAAACGGACCTGATTCTCGGTTATCGTCTCACCCGTGATGAAAAGTCGGGCAGACTCCGCACCGGCGCGCCAGACGATTACGAGCTTTATCCGTTTGACTACAATGACACGCGGCCGAGTTATACGATTGGCGCGAATTATAATGCCACTGAAGATCTCCTGCTGTATGCCAAGTATGACTACTCCTATGTATCCGGAGGCTCTACCGCCGGCCTGGCTTACGACCCGGAAGAGGCAGGATCCTGGGAGGCCGGTTTGAAAGGGGACTTCATCGACAGCAGGCTGCGCACCAACCTCGCACTTTTTTACGTGGCCTACGACAAGGTACAGACTGCCCAGGGCGGCACATCCATTCCCGGATATGAAAATGCCGGCACCCTTATAGTGGAGGGCGGTGATCTCGAGGCCAGCGGGGTTGAGCTTGAGGTCTTCGCGCTGCCGCTTGAGCGCCTGACGCTCGGACTGACCGTCGGCTACGTAGAAACAGATTGGACCAGGGTTACCGACATCCTGTTGTCCTCGGTCCAGGGTCTCGAGACTGGCCCTTACCCCACAAAAGATTACAAGCAGTCCCTCAACCCCGAGTGGAGTGGCAATATCAATGCCCATTACGAGACCCTGCCGTTGTTTGACCAGGCTTACCTGTCGTTTGACGTCACCGGCATCTGGCGCGACGAGATGCGGTTCGACCCCAACGAGACGCGCGCGGCGGCAACGCCCGCTAATCGCGCAACGGAGTTTTCGCCTTCTACCTGGATGGTTAACGCCCGCATAGCACTGCAGGATATCAAGATCGGTGACTGGAATGCGCAAGTCGCACTGTGGGGTCGCAACCTGGCCGATGACGATGAGCCGATATTCTCGCTCCCTGTGTACGGTTCGATTGCCATGGCCTACAACGAGGAGCCGACCTACGGTATTGCATTAACGGTTCAGTACTAGGTCCCGCAGGACTGGCGGCCCGGGTTTCCCCCCGGGCCTTTTTTTTGCTTTGAGTGCAGCGCCTGCGTGTTCGGGCCCTGCCCAAACCGGAGATACCCGGCATGGGCCCCGAGATTGTGTGGGCTAGCGGGTTTCCCGGCCGGTCCTGCCGGCCCAATCCCTGATCAGCTCGTCATACATATCCATCTCCAGCAGCGCGTTCTTCTCCGGGAAAACGTGATCGAAGTTTACCGCTCCGGTCTCCATCAATTCCCTGGCAAACGCCATATGTTGCTTTGCTGCCCCGATCATGCCCCACCCGGTGTGGAGCGCGAAGGCGGTGCCGGGAACCACCGGGCCGAGCACGCACACGGGGACCGGAAGTTCCGCAACCAGGGTGTTGCACATCTCGGGTGATGCCAGGGGATAGAGCAGCACGTCGGCCCCGGCCTCGGCATAGGCTTTGCCGCGCTTGATGGCCTCTTCCAGGTTGCCGTCACCCGCGCCCCGGTAGCTCTTGGGGTAGAGCTCGTCGCAGCGCGCGATGATGACGAACTCGGAGTTGCCGCGCGCCTTGACGCAGGCCCCTAGCTTGACCTGCATTTCAACCACCGGAACAAGGTCGCCGTTATAACTGGAGTGTCTCGGGCTGCGGTTGTCCTCGACGTGGAAACCGGCGATCTCGGTTTTGGCGTAGCGGCGCGTGAAGTGAAAGGCATCCGCGACGGTCTCGCCCAGGGTGTCCGCGTCGGCGATCAGCGGGATATTGATGCATTCTGCGATGCGGCTGGCCTGCTCGATCTGTTCCACCTGCGAGTAAACACCGTAGTCCGGCATGGCATAGTGGAAGGCGCTGCAGGCGTGGCCACCAAGGTAAGCGGCCTTGAAGCCCACCATCTCGACGATTTTCCCGGTCAGGGCGCTGTAGGCATCCGCGGCGATAAAATGTTCGCCGCTGGCGATGAGTTCCCGAAGTTTCTGTGGTTTGGTTTTCAAGTCTGTTCACTCCTTTAAAATCAGCTTGCGGTTTTCTGGAACTCCACGCGGGTATGGGAAATCTTCCAGCCCCCGCCGGTGCGGACCAACGTGCGATAGTACCAGCCCTTGTTCGAATATTTGTCGTCTTTACCGTAGAAGACGTAGTTCTGTATGGTCTCGGCCGTATCACCGTTGACCTCGATACGCATTGGCCCGCCAAGGTGAACTCCATGTGGAGCCTTGGAAAGCATGCCTGCGATTTCCTGGCGTCCTCGTAAAGTCTTTTTATAAACCTCGTAGATGGAGTCTTCGGTAAACAGATCCAGCCACTCCTCGAAGGGATTTACCTCCAGCCGCAGGCAGTATTCCTCGAGCAATTCCCGGATGGCCAGCTTGTCAGCAAGCAGTTCGACGTTTCGTGGTGGGGTCATTGGATTCTCCTGTGTTGCCCGGTGCTAATATCACCCGGTCGGCGTGCGGTCGGCCCAACCGCCGCGAGGGATCATAAATTGACGTTTGTACGCGCCCGCCACAGCGTCGCAACGCTTGTTACATAACCACAAAAATATAGCATTTTTGCACAAGCTGACACAATAAGTAAAAAAGTGTCAATTAATTAACGGCGGTATACTGCAATTCGCCAGAAGCGCACGATAGGCCGGCTGCAGTGTCTGGCAGGCGCAATAGATTTCATGTTTATACAGACTGTAAATGGGAGGCGATAGTGCAAACAGCTGAAGTTGATCCGGTATTGGCCGATGTGGTCGATCATGTGATGACAATTACGCTCAACCGACCGGAAGTGGGTAACGGTTGGAACGGGGCCATGGCGCATCGTTACTTCGAACTACTGGAACAGGCCGCTCGGTCTCAAGAGGTGCGCGCTATCGTCCTGACCGGCAGCGGCAGTGCCTTCTGCGTGGGGGGGGATGGCGGAGCGCTGGAGCAAGCCGGCGCCACCGGGGAACTGGCGTCGACGGCGAAGCGAGCGTACTGGTTTCCGCTACAAATCGGCAAACCGATCATCGGCGCTATTAACGGAGCCTGTTTTGGTATCGGCCTGCAACAGGCGCTGTGCTGCGACATACGTATCGCATCCAGCGACGCAAAATTTTCGACGGCCTATGCCCGGCGCGGCCTTGTCGCAGAAAGGGGGATGAGCTGGCTTTTGCCCAGGCTGGTCGGCACGGGCCATGCCATGGATATGCTGCTGTCCGCCCGACTGGTGCGCGCCGACGAGGCGGCCCGGATCGGCCTGGTGAATCGTGTCGTCTCCGCGGAAAACATGATGAACGAAGCACTGGCCTATGCCCGGGAACTGGTCGAGAAGTGCTCGCCGCGTTCGATGCAGGCAGTGAAGCGGCAGTGTTACCAGGACCTGATGAGCAACATGCCCGAGAGTTATGAGCGATCAGAGGTACTGCTTAACGAGGCGGTCAGGCAGGACGATTTCCGCGAAGGTATCCGTAGCTGGCAGTATGGCCGCGCGCCGACATTTCGATCACTGCCCGAGCATTTGGCACTGATAGACTTCACGGATGCCGGGTTGAGTACATGAATCAGCGACGCGCCTGTGTGTCCCGGGTTAGCAGTACCAGGCTAATCACAAAGGATGTCGGCCAATGCGGACAGATACTCAGGCTGCTGTAAATTTAACTGTAATGTGCCAATCCGGCCATCGCGGCCCAGCGCTTTCCAGGCTTCCGCTCGCTCCGCGATTCGCCCGAGGGGGCCCACCAGGGATATCTCGTCTACCAGTTCGTCGGGTACGGCCGCAGCGGCAGCCGCTTTGTCGCCCGCCAGGTAGAGATCCTGAATACGGATGGCGGCCTCTTCGTAGCCGCTCTCTCGGGCATAACGGTTGTAGAAGTTTTTGTCGCGAGCGCCCATCCCGCCGATATACAGCGCCAGGTAGGCCTTGATGGGCTGGCGACAGGCTTCGAGGTCTTCACCGATCGCGACTGGCACGGAGGGCATCACATCGAAATCTGCCGCCGTCTTGCCATCAGTACGTCTGGAGAATCCCCTGTCGAGATGCTGGCCGATGAGGTCATAGCGGTCGGGATTGAGCCAGATGGGACATACTCCGTCCGCAATTTCAGCGCTGGCGGCGATGCCCCCGGGCGTAAAGCTGGCGCTATAAATAGGGATAGCCGGCGCAGGCTTGAGCGTTGACTTCAGCGGCTTTCCAAGCCCGGTCGTGCCCTCGCCGCGACAGGGCAATTGATACACTTCCCCGTCAAAGCTTACCGGCCCCTCCCGCGCCATGATCATGCGCATGATTTGCACGTATTCTCGCAAGCGGGTGACGGGCTTGCCATAGGGTACACCGTGCCAACCCTCTACAACCTGCGGTCCGGATGCGCCGAGGCCGACAATAAAACGGTTGCCTGACAATTCCGCGAGCGTCATTGCCGTCATCGCGGTGGTCGCAGGCGTGCGCGCCGACATCTGCATGATGGCGGTGCCTACGCGGATACGTTTCGACCGGGAAAGCAGCCAGGCGGCGATGCTGACTGCATCTGAACCGTAGGCTTCACCCACCCAGACCGAGTCATAGCCGAGGGCTTCGGCTTGATTGACAAGCTCGACCGGCGCCACGCCAAACTTTTTGAGAAATCCCATGTTCAGCCCTATACGCATTAAAGCTCCTGCCGTCGCTGATTTACGAAGTGTGGAACAAAACAGTACGCGCCACCAAAGTGGTGGCCATGTACGCGTGAGTCCTCTACCTGGACCGGGTCGAGTGCCACCTCAAATCGGGTGGCTGAGGAACAAGGCCTTGCAGTAACGCTCCCGGGCTAGGAATCACTGCCCGAATCGTAGAAGCGGGCATACTGTTCTCGGTAGGCCAGCATCGGCCCGTCACCCTGAACGAGCAGAGGTTTCTCTACGAAACGCTTACGGTTCCAGATCGGGATATCCTGGTGCACCTGTTTCACCAGGTCGCGCATGCGGGCCTGGGTGACGCGCATCCTGCCCTCGCTGAGTCCCGGAACGTGGTACATCTGCCAGCGCAGATGGGTCGTCTCGGAATCGATCGGGGTCACCTGCTGCGACTGCACCACATGGGTGACGTCGGTATATTCCGTGATCGACTGCCCGGGTCCGGTCGCGGTCACATCGATCTTACCGGTCATCAGTCCCTTCGGGGTCTTCATTTCCGCGACCACCGTATTTCTGCGCACCCAGCCCTCGATCCTGAATTCGCCCGCCGGCGCAAAGGGCACCCCGTGGACTGCACCGAAATGCGCATGGTCCTGGCCGTTTTCCGTGATCTCCTGGCAGTGGATGTTTATAATCCAGTCGTGGGTTTCGGCGAGAATCCAGTCGCCGTCGGGGCATTCAGGCAATCGCGCAACCTCCCATTTTGGAGCTTCCCTGCGCGGGTGATACCAGGTGAAAATTACCCCATCCACCTCCTCGACCGGCCAGGTAGACAGGCAGGAGCGCTTCAGTTTCGGTGGGATGAGCTTGGTATACGGGATGTCGGTCACGGCCCCGTCGCCGTTGAAACTCCAGTGGTGGAATGGGCAGCGGAGATCGTTGCCTATAACTTCGCTGTTAACTCCAAGATGCGCGCCCAGATGTGGGCAGAAAGGATCGACCGCGCTGACCTGGCCGTTCTCGCCCCGCCAGACGACAAACTCTGTGCCGAAATAGTGCAGGGACTTCACCTCGCCCGGTTTGATTTCATCGGACATGGCGACAGCAAACCAGCCGAAGGGGATGGGTAAGCCGGCATAACCGCGATCAAGTGGTGTCGTTTTTCCAGTCATAACATCAATCCTCATACAATATCGTGGCCTGCAGGCCATCAGCGGCGTCATCCAGTACGATCTGGCAGGCAAGCCGGGAGTCGCCCCCGGCACCCAGCGCGTCCAACATTTCCGCCTCATCCTCCGAGGCTGCCGCAATCCGTTCGGCATTGTCGGAGTTCAGCTGCACCAGGCAGGTGCCGCAGGATATTTCCCCGCCGCAGATCCCGATTTCCAGGTCGACATTATCGCGCAGCACATGCATCAGGACTTCACCGGTTTCGGCGCTTAACCGGTGCGTTTCGCCGCCGCGATCGATCACCGTCAGCTTCACTTCGCTCACGTTTTATTGCTCCAATCTGTCATTATCTGGCCAATCCTGCGGTCAGCGCCCGTGGGGTATTTCGCGGAAAGGGACATTTTTATCGACCCGAATATCTCCCGGCAGGCCGAGCACGCGCTCGGCAATGATATTCTTCATGATCTCGTCCGTGCCACCCCCCAGGCGCAGTCCCGGCGACCAGAGGAATCGTTGCTGGAAAGCGCCGTCGAATTGTGCCTCGCCGGCGCCATCGAGTAAGCCGAAATGGTCCTGGATATCCAGGGCCTGGCTGGTCATTTCCTGGGTCTTGTTGGACCACAGCAGTTTTCCTGCCGAGCTTGCGGGTCCCGGTGCTTCGCCTTTCGATAATGATGTCAGTGTGCGAAAGCTCATCAGCCGAATGGCCTCGGTACTGATGTAATACCCGGCGAGCCATTCGCGGAAGGCCGGATCCTGCATGACCGTTCCCTCCCAGGAGGGTGTCTGTGCGGCCAGGTTCATCACGTCGCGCCAGGAAAGTCCGGTGCCGGAGCCGAGGGCTGCGCGCTCGTTCATCAGGGTGGAGATAACGACCTTCCAGCCGCCGTTCACAGCGCCAACCCTTTGGCTGTCCGGAATGCGTACCTCCTCCAGGAAGACCTCGTTCAGCTCTGACTCGCCAGACATAACCCTGATCGGACGTACCTCGAGCCCCGGTGTCTTCATGTCCACCCAGAAGACGGTCATTCCTTTGTGCTTTGGCAGGTCAGCGTCCGTCCGGGCTACCAGCATTCCATAGTCGGCTACGTGAGCGCCACTGTTCCATACTTTCTGGCCGTTGATTACCCATTCGTCACCCACCTGGATGGCGCTGCAGCGGATTCCGGCGGAATCCGAGCCGCTGGCCGGTTCGGAAAACAGCTGGCACCAGATTTCTTCTCCCCGCACCGCAGCCGGCACCCGGCTGAGCGAATGCTCGTCCTGATTGTGTTCCAGCAGTGCAGGCAGCAGCATGTGCAAGCCTGTCATGAAATACGTGAACTGAACGCCGGCCCGCACTTCTTCCTGGTTGAAAATCGCTTCCTCGATCGCCGTACCGCCCGCTCCGCCCCATTGTTTGGGCCAGGAAATACAGGCGTACCCCGCGTCGGCCTTGGTGGCCTGCCAGCGGCGTGCGATTTCCTTGTGCTTGGGATGCCAGTTGCGCCGTTCGTCTGCGCCAAGAGCACTCATATCGGGCGCGTTTGCGGCAATCCAGCTGCGCACGCTTGCGCGGTATTTCGCTTCTTCAGGAGAATCTTCGAAATTCATTCCCGGCTTCCTCCTGACAATTCGTCGGCAAGCTGTGTTTCCAGTCTGTCCGCCAGGCGGCGTTTCCAGTCTCTCTGGGCACCGATTACCAGACCCAGGTGGCGCGCGCGGCGATAGAATAAATGGCAGTCGGCTTCCCAGGTAAACCCTATACCGCCGTGGGTTTGTATGTTTTCTTTGGAAGCAAACCAGTAGGCTGCAGAAGCGGCAACCCGAGCCGCCGCTGCGGCCACCGGCAGTTCGGGTGCATTGCTTGACAGGGCCCAGGCGCCGAAGTACGCGTTGGCGCGAGCGACCTCGTTGTTGACGAAGACATCGGCAAGCTTGTGCTTGATAGCCTGGTAGCTGCCGATCTGGCGGCCGAAGGCGTAGCGTTCAAGGGCGTAGTCCCTTGCCATTTCAAGCGCCCGGTCGGCGCCGCCCAACTGCTCGAACGCCAGCATGACTGCCGCGCGGTCATGGATGCGGGCCAGCTGTTCCAGCCCTTTGCCTGGCATCCCGAGTGATTCTGCGGCCGCGCCCCGGAAGGTGATGCTGGCGGCTCCCCGGGTTGGATCGATAGTGTCTACAGAGTGTCGAGCCACCCCCTCACCGGTGAGATCGACCAGGAACAGGCCCGGTCCGTCGTCACTCTGTGCCAGCACGATTGCCCGGTCGGCAGCGGCGCCGTCTGTCACGGGTAGCTTGGTGCCGGTGAGTGCACCATTCCGGTAGCGAACAGCGATGCGTTGGGCGACAAGTACGCCGGGGCCTTCGGAGAAGGCCACCGTACCAATGAGTTCGCCACTGGCGATAAGTGGCAGCAATTCGTGCTTCTGCGTCTCCGAGCCGGCCTGCAGCAGGGCCTCGGCAAACTGGTAGACGCTGGAGGCAAAGGGCACGGGCGCCAGGGCGCGTCCCAGCTCTTCCGCCAGCGCACACAATTCGACATAGCCGAATTCGAAACCGCCGTAGGCTTCGGGAATTGCCGCGCCGCACCAGCCCTGCTCGGCGATGCGCTTCCACAGTGCCTCGTCAAACCCCACGGCAGGGGCCTCCAGGACGCGTCTGGCCACGCCAGGGGGAGAGACATCGGACAAAAAGCGCCTGGCCTGGTCTTTCAGGGCTTTCTGCTCGTCTGTGTAGTCGAAATTCACGCCGTACCTGCTAGCTGCCGTGGTCAGAGTTCAGAATTGATAATATCACAATTATTTGTAAAATTGATAATATCACAATTATTCTATCGAGCTCGATTTCGCAAAGAGCTTTTCCACCTCCACTTTGGAAATCTTGCCGTTGGGTGTCATCGGGAAATCCGTGACGAACAGCCAGTTCCGCGGATGCTTGAAATGCGCCAGCCTGGCCAGCAGATGTGCCTCGAGGTCTTCGGGTCGGGTATTGCAGCCCGCTTTCAGGCGGATGGCGGCGCCCACCTGCTGACCCCACTTGTCATCGGGAACGCCTACCACAGCTGCGCCGGCGACGTCCGGGTGGAGGAGGAGGGCGTCCTCGACTTCCGCGGGGTAGATGTTTTCACCGCCGCGTATGATGACATCGCGGACCCGGCCCAGGATGCGCACGTAGCCTTTCTCATCCAGTGTTCCGAGGTCACCGGTATGCACGAAACCGTCCGGATCAATGGTTTTCGCGGTGGCCTCAGGCGCGCGGTAGTAGCCCATCATGCCGAGCGGTCCTCGCACGCAGATCTCCCCGGTTTCTCCCAGGGGAACGGTTGCCCCGGATTCCATAGCCACAATCCTGAGCTCCACGTGGGGTGACACCCGGCCCACGGTTTCCGCCAGCAGTCGGGGATCCTCACCTGGCACGCTGCTACTGATGATCGGGTATTCGGACTGGCCGTAGGTGACAAGCACCGGGGCACCGAATTCACGCATCAGGCGTTCGATCAGTGGCTGCGGTACCTGCGCGCCCCCGGCACCGATTGAACGCAAGCCGGACTGGGCCGGTACCCGATCCGGGTGCTCGAGCATGGCCAGCAGCATGGTTGGTACCCCCCCGATCCGCGTCGCACCAAACAGCTTGATCAGCCGGAGGTACTCGCCGGCGTCGAACCGTTGCATCAGGACATAACAGCTGCCGGTCACAATCGCGCCAGGCAACATGGAAACTGCGCCGCCCACGTGGTTGAGCGGCGAGGGATTCACCCAGACATCGGTTTCGTCTGCGCCGGCGAGGCGAGTTCGCAACCAGGCGCTGTTGACCACCGTGTAATGCGAGAGCGCGGCCCCTTTGGCGCGGCCGGTTGTGCCGGAAGTAAACTGGATCAGGAACAGGTCGGAGGGCAGGGGGAGGGGCAATTCACACGCTCTCGAACTCGCGGCAAGCTCGAGCAGATCGTCGAGGGCAAACACCGGGATACTCCCTGCGAGGGAGCGCGCTCTGTCAATAAGGGTGACGCCGCGCGTGTCCTGCCCGGCCAGGATCACTGACGGTTCCGCCAGGTCGCGAGCGTGCTCGCACTCGGGTTCACTCCATCCGGGATTCCAGGCCGCAACGACCATACCCGCCAGTGCGCACCCGAATTCCAGCAGGGCCCACTCCAGTGAGTTGCGCGACCAGACAGAGATGCGGTCACCGGGTTGCGCCCATTCCAGCAGCCAGAAGGCTATCTGTTCCGATGCGGTCAGCATTTGACGATAGGTCATCGAATCGATACCGTCATCAACCGCCCAGGCCAGTGCCCTGCGTTCGGGAAACCGTTGTGCCGACTGGCGCAATGCTTCGCCCAGCGTAAACTCGAGCAACGGGATGGTATCGTCGCCCAGGTGCTGGCTGAAACCCCGACTGGGGGTAGATATCGTGCTGGGCATCGGTTGTATTAGCCTCCTCGCTGACCGGCCAGGGCATTCACTTTACACGAGCCGTCGGGCCGGTTTGTCCATGGATCGCCCACCCGGAGTCGCTGCAGAACTCTTCGGGCTCGAATCCGGTGGTCACTCAGCTGTTTACACTACATCAAATCTGCTAGAATTGACAGATTGACAATAGTTGGCGCAGATACTTGTCTGCCAGGAGGAACATCCATGCCCCTTCCCAAGAATATTCCCGCTATCGATACGCTGATAGGCTTTCGCGATGTGGACCATGGCGGCCGGGTCGCCAGTGCCAAAGACACGTGGAAGCGGCATCCCGCTGAATACATGTTCAAGGACATTCCGCAGGAACTGGAGACCGAGCAGAACCGCCTTGATT
>Ga0316188_10000022_pt1 | contig 43053 bp, 32 predicted proteins | sample Phiworburrow1_MG_FD_204933 | JGI IMG/M metagenome (GOLD analysis project Ga0316188, IMG submission 204933) | Coastal sediment microbial communities from Maine, United States - Phippsburg worm burrow 1 | ecosystem: Environmental > Aquatic > Marine > Coastal > Sediment | place: USA: Maine... | reverse complement strand
TCTGCTACTTCCAATATCTTATCGGCTACCATTGAAGGTGAGGTTGGTGTTTCAAGAGAAGCTTTAAAAAGACCGCCAAAACGGTTAGACTGAGGATAGACAGATTCACCACCAACACCTATATCTCTGGCCATTTGCGTATCAATAATGCCAGGTTCAACTATTTTAACTTTTATATTAAAAGGTTTAACTTCCTGGGCAAGAGCTTCGCTTATTGCTTCAAGAGCATGTTTGCTGGCCGCATAAGCACCCAGAGGAGTGTTTGAAATTTTTCCTGCGACTGAGGCAATATTAATAATACAACCATTTTTATTAGAGCGCATCAGCGGTAAAAGCTGTTTAGTACATCTGAGTACGCCAAAATAATTGGTATTCATAATAGCTATAATTTCTTCCATACTCAATTCCTCAACGGATCCATGACGTTCAATTCCGGCATTGTTTACAAGAACATCTATGGTGTCATTCTCTTTTAGGATAGCGCCAATTGCCTTCCTGACAGATTCATCAGAGTCCACATCCATTGCAGAGATAGTAATATTTAAAGATTCATCTTTGATTTTTTGTGCAAAAACAGTTGCATTTTGAGGGTTGCGCATGGTAGCGTATACTTTATAGCCGGCTCTCGCGAATGCTAAAGCAGTTTCAAGGCCAATACCTTTGCTGGTTCCGGTTATTAATACTGATTTCATAGTTTTACGTTTAAAGTTGGTTGTTTTAATATTCAAGAAATGCCTGATAAGATAGTAATTTCTTTATGATATAAACTTAATTATGCAGGTAAACTGAAATGGTTTACCCTGTTTTTGTGTCTAGTTCTTGTCTATACTTCTTTAAAGCCAATAATGAAAAATAGCGTTTGTAGTTCCTGTAGGAAACCATAGTAGTTTTATAAAACAGCCCACTCATTGGCTGCACCGGCCAGTCGCCATCCTCAAGCTGTTGGCCAATAAGCCAGTCTATTGCTTTAATTAACCGGGGATCTTCAGCATAACCCCCATTTAATAATGCGAGTATGCACCAGGCCGTTTGGTCCACCACACTGGCATCTGCCTGGATATAGTGCCTTGCAAGGGCAGATTCCTGTGCTTCCCCCCAACCACCGTCTTCTTTTTGTTTAGACCATAGGTAGGTACATGCACGCTGTATGGCTTTATGGTCTTTGCTTAGCCCATACATGGTAAGGCCTTCAACCACAAAACAAATTCCATAGGTAAAGCAAAGGCCCCAGAGGGCTTCCCAGCTTCCATCTTTATATTGAGATTTCAACAGGTACTTAACAGCCCTGTCCATGGCATTCTTCATTTCAGAGGTAAACAAATGGGGCCTGCTCTGTTTTATCTGTACGAAACACTGAATAATACTCGCCGTACACTCCACATACGAATGGTCAACCATAATATCAACAAACACATTTGCCGCATTAAACCACTCGAGTTTCGGGCTCCCTATTGCTTTGTCAACACTTGTCCACCCCCCGTCATCTCCCTGCAGAAGCATAATAAAGCCTATAGCTTTCTTTACCCTCTCATCAGATATCAATTCATCACCCAAGCCTTCCGTTTCCAAAAGAGCTTTAACCGCCTCCGCAGTGCAATCAGATACTACCCATCCATTATCCAGATAACTAAATGTCCAACCACCTGCCCTGGGAAGGCGATGGTACTTAAATGGGTCTTTTAGCTCCTTCATCACCTGATTATCCAGCAGGAATTTTCGGGTTTTTAGGGCTAAAGGCTTTAAATCAGTATCATTTGCATCTTTGCCAATAGCCTGAAGGTAAAACCCGCAATCCCAGGTATACGTATTGGTAAAACCCTGCATCAATATTTCATTGTCATTTTCCCATAAATACAGGGGAAGTTTTTCCCAGGACTTTTCCAGTTTATCCTTTTCGCCTTTAAAATAATATACCAGGGTATTATACACTGCATTTACAGGGGCCTGTCTTATAAATGAAGAATTTTCATCCTCATATTCTATGTGTTCGTAGACTAGAGCAAGTGCCTTCTTTTTGATAAACTTCGGGATGAGAGGATCAATTCTTTTGATCCACCACATAGAAATTTTAAATATCCGTGTTTCCGGAAAAATATTATCTGTATCAGCAAATGTCCCCCTGTGTTTTGCGAAATTAATCTGGTCAAAAGGTTGCTGATATAGTTCTTTCCGCAATTCCAGTATTAACCCGTCTGGTTCTATTGTAAGTCTTTCGCGATAGAAGTAGCACATGGGTAAATAAATAATCCTTACATAACCCGAAATTTTGCGCGGATGAAAAGGAAACCAACTGGGTAACAAATAGAGTTCAGGGGGAACGGGAGCCACTCCGTTATAAGAGTATAAATTGAGAAATGACAATATAAATTTGCACCAGCTCGCTGAATATAAGGGCCCACCTTTCTCATGTATCCAATTCAGAGCATTTTTTAATTCTGGTTCTGAGGCAGAATGTTCCAAAAAACGAAGGGCAACATAATTAATTATAGTGGTAAAAACAGTACCCGATTTTGATTCCTGATGTATTCCAAAGCTACCATCTGCCAATTGATGCCTCAGAATATAGTTGCTCATCTTTGTTTTTGTTACCAAAGACATAGGCTGTGCACAAATTCTCAAAGCGAAAATGTACAACGGCAAAAGAAAAAAGGGGCCATCATAAGGCACAGGCCAGGTACCTTCTTCCGTTTGATTTGAAGCCATCCAACCGTAAATATTTTGGATTGCCTTCGCAATTTTTTGCTGTTGATCAACCATTATAGGTTATTGAGTTTCAATTTATGGCAATGAATTCATTAACCTGGGCATACCTGTAATTGATGGTAGGTTTGAAGAATTTATTTGCATGGTAAATATAATTCAATTTAGTTTTGGAATTTTCTCTATTTACAGCCCTTTGCAGTTTTGGGCAGAAGAAAAACAATTGAAATTATTTGGTTTTGCCATGAAAGCAATACATTTGTATAGCAGTTCTAATAATTGTCCTTACCGTTTGCTTTTCGCTGTTTTCTTATGAAGGAAAATCTGGCTGGAAATAAATTCGGTGATATTTAAAAAAGATAAATGTCCAATACCGTAGTTGATAAAAAAGTTGACGTCCTGATTGTTGGTGCGGGGATAGCTGGTGCAACTCTTGCCGCCAATTTAGCTAAAAAAGGCAAGAATATTGTGGTTGTTGAAAGAGACCTAAGTGAAAGAGATGTCATTATAGGTGAATTATTACAACCAGGGGGAGTGCAGAAGCTACAGGAAATGGGATTTACCTCATTCTTGGAGCATATAGATGCTCAACCTGTTTATGGTTATGATATTATTTATAAAGAAAGAGATTATCTTATTCCTTATCCCAATAAAAATGGCGAGCCATCCGGTTTTGGATTCAGAAATGGGGCATTTTTGCAAAATATCAGAAAACACATTTTAGCTCATAGGAACATCAGGGTAATTGAGGGCACGGTAACCCAATTAATTGAAAAAGATAATGTTATACTAGGGGCTACTTATAAATCCAAACTGGGCGTAGATGAAGAAGATGTATATGCCCAACTTACGGTAGTTACTGATGGCCCTTTGTCCAATTTAAGAGAGAAATTATCCAATCCGGTTAAAAAAGTAAATGGGTATTTTCTTGGACTATTATTGAAAAATTGCGAATTACCTTTTGCCAATCATGGGCATCTTGTAATGGGAGACCACCCGCCCATGGTTATTTATCCCGTAACCTCTACATCCTGGAGGGTCTTAATAGATTTTAAAGGAGAAAAACCTCCCAGGTTGGGCCGGGATTTTAATAAATTCCTTTTGGAAGAATTTGAACAGGCAATACCCCAATCTGCAAGGTCTGCCTTTGTAGCTTCAGTAGAAGAAGGGAAGTTCAAGACTTTTCCCAATCACAGGCTTCCCGCGTGCCCCAATAAAAAAGCAGGCGCTGTTCTTTTAGGAGATGCATTAAATATGAGGCACCCATTAACAGGGGGAGGGATGACCGCTGCATTGAATGACGTACTGAGGTTGAGTACTAATCTGGAAAGTGTTACTGATTTTAGTAACAGCAAGCAGGTTGGAAAAGCCATCCATAAGTTTTATGAAACACGCCACCTTGGAACCCAAACGACTAATATTTTGGCAGATGGCCTTTACGGGGTTGTCTACAATCCAGATTTAAGACAAGCGTTTTTTGAATATGTAAGCAGGGGCGATAAGTATGCCGAGGAAACCTGCTCTATCCTTGCCGGACTTAACAAAGACAAGAAATTGTTATTGAATCATTTCATTGGAATGGCCCGTTATGGTACTCAATTGAGAATAACGAATTCTGAAAAATCTAAGGAAACAGTAACCCAATCTCTTACTATGGTAAAAGATGCCGTAGGGATTATAACTCCTTTGCTTCTTTCGGAAAAACCAGACACCGGAAATAAATTAATGCTGGAAGCCTTAAACCGGATCGTATAAAATAGGGCAAATTATTTATCAGGACTTCTCCTCCGGAAGATTAACCCCCTTAAGTAAAATTGCAACCCCTATACTAAGTAGCCAAATAACTTTTACATGAAATAAGGGTTTGTAGATTTCAAAATTGTCCGGTATGGCTAAAATAATACCCATTGCTGCGAGGCCCAAAATAAGGGTAAACCATCCCAGCGCAAGGTTCACGATTTTCCATTTTACCAACCCAAAACCTAGAAGGACAAGGCCAACACCTGAAAAGATACGTCCAAAGCGAACAAAACAAGTAACATATTGGTTTGTGAAAAGGATATTGTCCATAAACTCCTGAACTTCAGCAGCTGATACTCCCATTGTCATGCCAATTCCCCAGGCCCCGAAATTATAATAAAATGCAGATGCGATAGCCAGGGTCATTGTTCCAATTACTATCATTCCCGCACCGGGTACAAGCACAACCCTGTAGGGTTTTTTAGCTGTAATAGACGCCAGGGCAAATATGGCTATCGCCATGGTAACCCAACCAAAAATATGAAAACGAAACATCCATATCCAGTACCATAAATCCTCTTTAATTATAGCAAAGTCTGAAGCGACAATGTATTCGCCTATATGATGTGGAGAAAGTGCCCAGCCACCCCATAGTAAAACAGCGGCAAAAATGAATGCCCACCCTGTGAATTTAGTTTCGAAATCTTTTTTCATGATAATACAGTTGAATAGTTATTAATTAATACAATTTACAAAAAACCATTTTTTAAATTTGCTGGTTGGTTAAATTTCTGATCAGAAAACGTTTTCCGGGTTCCCGGAGACATCATATATTTTTCTGCTTTTGTTTAAATCAAAAGTCAAGATGTATTTTATTTTCTTTATTACCAATGACCTCTATCATATGATAACACGGAAATTCCAAAAGATTTAAAGCAGTAAAGGCAGACAGGGTTCCCGTGCTTCCATAACCTGCCCCGATTATTTTTAAGCTCATATCTGGTGTCCTTTATTTCACATACAATCCCGGCCTGTCTATGTTACAGAACAAATAATTCTTTAAACCTGGCAATATGATATCCTTTTGATAACACCAGTTTGGATTGTTCGCTTTCCGGGTTCAGCATTGGATTCGTGTGGTTCATATGAATAAACCAAACTTTGTTTTTTTCTTTGGAAGGTAAATCTTCGAAAAGTTGCATGCTCTCCAATACAGTGGGGTGTGGAATCTCTGATATATCCCTGTTATCTATTTCTTTCTCACTAAAAAAGCCTGCATCCAGAAAAGCATAGTCTACCTGTTTTATTTCATCAATAATATTAGTTTCCCATTTGTACCATTTGTCAATATCCGGGATAAAAAGGGCTGTTTTATCCGGACCAATTATCTTGTATCCCACAGTTTCCGAATACTCATCCCGATGTGGCACAAGAAACGGGATGACACTAAGGTTTGAGGTAAGCGAAATTTCCTTCCCGGCATTTATAGTTTTCAATGAAATATTCTGATTCTTCACAAGCTGGCTCCAGGGTCCATTATTCCTTAAATATTCATTCATAACCGGCATTGCAAATACGTTGATATTTGCAGCCCCCAATGCTTCTGTCCCAAGATACATAAGACCGGTGTAATGTCCTATATGGGCATGCGTAAGGAAAATACCATCAGCTACCTCATTGGTGTTTTCCGGGAGGTAATATTTTAGTATTTTAAGCTGTTCCGTCATATCAGGAGTTGCCTCAAACAGATATTTCCTGTTATTTTCAGGATCAACAACACCCAATGAGACTACTTTTCTGCTATCATCAGGATTTTGAAAAAGTTCACGGCAACACTCCTTTTTACAGCCAATATGGGGCGAACCGGCATCCTGTACATTGCCCAGAACTATTAATGAAGTTTGGGTGGCTGCATTTTGAACTGCAGCCGGTGTCCTTATTGTTTTGGTTGCATTATTACACGCAAAAAGGCTGGCAAAAATTAATAGATACAGTTTTTTCATGTATTTCATCTTTTACTATCGGTTAATTTGGGCCCACTCAGTCCAAGAACCATCATAAACTGATTTTTCTTTTTTTAATACCAACTCACAGGCGAGCAGGATAATACAGGCCGTTACTCCTGAACCACAGCTAAAAACCAGGGGTTTATCATTAAGATCCATATTAGTAAATATCTCCAAAATATCTTCCCGTGCCTTAAACTTACCATTTTCCAGGACATTGGTATATGGTAAATTCAAAGATCCTGGTATATGTCCGCTGGGCAAGTATTCTCTGGGTTCGGGGGCTGTTCCTTCAAATCTGCCAGATGAACGTGCATCAATCAGGACGGACTCCTGCAAGTTTACATTTGACTTAACAAATTCATAATCCTTAACCATTTCAGGTTGAAAATCGGCTTTAAAATTACCGGGCTTAATATCATGCTTTTGAGGTACTATGGTATCATACCCCTGACTTATCCAATCAGGAAGGCCGCCATTGAGCACTGATATGTTTTGATGCCCCATAACAGTGAACATCCACCATACCCGCGGACTCAAATAAATCCCAAGATTGTCATAGACCACAATTTTACTGGTTTTGTTAATCCCCAGCTTTCTGCAGCTATTTTCAAATTGTTCAGGGCCCGGAAGCGTATTAGGAAGTTCACAGGTGGTATCACTAAACTTATTTTTCAGGTCAAAATACCTGGCTCCCTTAATTTGTACATTTTTAAAATCAGAATTATTTGGTTCAGCACTGGCATCTAACACTACTAATTCCGGATCATTTAAATTTTTTTGTAACCAATAAGAACTTACGAGTGGTCCTGTCATAAATAGTCCTATATTTTTTAACTCCCGGCAGATTAACTTTTATTGAATTGTATTAATCTAAGGCCTTATTACAACTGTAAATTAAGAATTGATTGTATCAAATTCAATAAATTCAAATTCTGGTGACGATTCTAACAATTGTCTTAATATTTCTGCATGGCCATTGCCAAAAATCACCAGAATTCTGTCGTCCGTGTTTTCTGTTATCTGCTGTAATTTTCTAAATATCCGCAAATTTCTGTTATACCACCAAATGGACAGAATATCGGCACCACGAACATTATCTAACTTAAAGTCACCTACCAAATATGCACCGAACCCATACTGATGTGATTCTTTGGAATTTATATGTTTTAGATATTCCAGTAAATTTACTTTTGGAATATTCCCGGAATTTTCTTTAAACCAGGCCTGATAGTATGCATTGTAAGGATCATCGTTTTGAAAATCGAAATCGCGAAAAAGTTTTTCAAAATAGACACTATCCAGTTTTATCAAATCTTCATCATAGGAGGTCGCATTTATGCTGTACAAGGTGTCCAGTTTTAACTCCGAAGCCAATCTAATGGCAAGTTGGAAGCGCTCATCCCTTTCATCCCTGTATTCTCCTTCATTGTAACCCCTTAATTTATCTGTAGCCTTCCAGCTATCAAAGGCCTCAATAGCAATTTTTGTGGGTTTAAATTCTTTTATATATTCTACCACATCTGTTACTTCAGACTTCTTTGGCTCAACCAGAACATCAATCTTATCTTCCTCTGCAGTTTTATTAACATCCAGGCCGGGATAATCAAAATGAAAAGTACCTACCACCATAACTCTGGTTTTTTCTTTTGGAAAGAATTCCGAGGCCGGTTTTAAATAAGATGTTTCAACAGGTTCTGATTTTTGAGAACAGGAGCATAGAATTACAAAGATTAGTAGTAAGGAGACAGGCTTCATTAGGATCATTTTATTGGTTTAAACAACTGATGGAATTTCCGGTATGATTAACTTTTTGATTTATATATTGAATACAATGGTAAAACCTTTCAGGTTTATTGATAGGAAGGAATAAAAACTTCCAGTACGGCTTTTTTAATTAAGCGGGGGGGTAATAATCCCTGTCCCAATACAAAATCATGAAAAGCCAGCTGATCGAATTTTTCACCCAGAATAAGCTCGGTTTCGGCTCTGAGTTCCATCAATCTTAAATATCCGTTGAAATAGGAGGTTGCCTGGCCCGGGGCCCTAAACTGATAACGTTCCAGCTCTGACCTTACCAGGGCTTCGGAAAGTGCTATCTCGTGACTTAAGACATATCTGGCATCCTCCGGCGTAATAGTGCCTAAATTCAGTCCCGGATCCAGAAAAGCCCGGCCGGAACGCACCAATCTGCTCCAAAGTGTCATAAATTGCCCTTCAATGGGCAGAAAAGGTTGAATGATCTCTTCGGCATACAAGGCCCAACCTTCTATGTTTACACTATTTGCGGCAAAAATGACCCGTGCCTGTGAGACCCCTCTTTCTACCATTGCCGTAAACTGCAATTCATGACCGGGACGACCTTCATGCGCGGTCAAAGGCCAGGAAGCGGCAAGATGCGTAAAATCATCAATCTTTAATGAGGTGCCATCTGAACCTCCTGTTGCCTTTAAAGGCAATACAAACTCACCGTATTCGCCCGTATTCCCAATGAGTCGCGGAGGGCTCATAAATGGGGCAGGAGCTGCCGCACTTTCAGCCGGGGAAGCCAAACGTATGACCATATCCCTATCTGGCAAAGTTAATAATCCCCTGTCCCTGATAATGCTTTCAATTTTCTTGATCTGTTCCCTGTAAACTGTCAAAATATTTGCACTGTCCAGTTGCTCTTCTTTCATAGAACGAAGAACATCCCGGTAATCATCAGAAGGATAGTTGTTTTTTACTGCAATAATTTTGCCCAGTACCTGTAATTGGGTCTGCAGTTCTTTAAAAGAAACCATCGCTCTGCGTTGTAGTTCCTCTGTGGGCATATCTACCCCATATTCCTTTAAATTAAACGAATAGATTGCAATGGGAAGTTTAAAGTCCGTCCGTGCATTAGGTAAGACTTCTTCCCGAATATAATTATGATAACTTTCCAATTGTGTAACCAATTTTTTATAATCTTTTTCAAACCCTTCAATTTCATATTTTTTAAACAGGCCTTCAATTTCTTTGATATACTCTACGCTGGTTTTCAGGTCACGATCTACTTCATCTTTAAATGGTGCTATTCTATCCCTGTTTTTATTCCACTCCCGCTCCATTTCTGCCCGGGCAAGGGTAGTCAGTGGCTCATAGCCCTTTTCGCTGCCCACATATTTTTTTAGACGGACCAGCGCATTAAGTCTGCGTTCCTGCGGAATCCGATCTTCCAATAAACTGCGAATTCCACTGTAGATCATGCTTGTAGCATTGTAATAGGGTAACAGATTAGTTTCCTCCAAATGAATTTCTTCTATATTGTTTTCCGCACTTTCTATCAATATCATCAGATCTTGCTTTACTAACTCGTTCTCAGTTTGCGCTAGTTGGGATTTTAAATAATCGTTAACCTCGTTTAAATCCCGCAGCGCTCTTTCATTAAATCCTTCCGATAAATCTGTAATTTGATCATCCAAACCGTCTATTCCAAGTCTTGCGGCAGATTCCGGGTTGTTCTTTGCAATTACATCAAGCAGTTTCGCCGTATGATTATTGCTTTCTGTAATCCATTCAGGTGTATCCTGAGCATAGCCGAACGGTGTATTAATTACATAAAATAGAAGGATTATCAGAAGAAAGATTTTAGGGGTGTATTTTATTGAATGTAACATTTGATTGGTGCTAATTATAGAATATTTTGTGTTGAGATTTTGCGCAATATATAATTGTACTTCTGAAGTTTTTAAATACTATTCAGGAGTTGAGTTTTAAAAGGGTTAAACTCTTCAACTTAATTGCTTTTATGAACTTCCAATTCAATTTCTATCATAAATTCCGGTAAGGCTAATTCTTTTACTCCAAGCCACGAACCTGTTGGAAATTGTTTGGTGTATATGGAGTTGCGATATCCGGAAAGTTCGAGGAACAAAGGCATATTGGTTGTGAAGATATTTTCAACAACTACATCATCGAAGGTGCAGTTAAAATGTTTTAAAATTTTGTCCAAATCTTCATAACAATTTTTCATTTGCTGTTCAAGATCACCAACTGCGGTTGGATTTCCTTCATAATCCATACTAACTGCTCCTGAAATTTTAATGTCGTTTCCAATTTTTACCGCATGAGAATATCCATAAGCCTTTTCAGTTTCTGGCCGAAGAAGAAAATATTCCGGCTTTTCTTCATGAACTATAGGGGCTGTTGTTGTTTCTTTTGGAACTTCCTGACAACTTTGAAGTGTATAGAAAAGGATAGAAAGGGTAATTAACATTAGGGCTTGAATGCATTGCTTAAATGATTTTTTCATATGGTTTATGATTTTTAGTTAGCTATTTTGTTGGGTTTAGGTTTCCTATTTATGATTATGTGTGGCGTTAATATAAATAGGGTACAACTAATTCAGGCTTTTGATTACTTTAATAAGTTTTTGTTGCACCTCGGAGGCGAGTCCTCCCAAGGTCTCATTTTGAACCGTGCTCATTGATGCAATCGGATCAACAGCGGAAACTTCAATTTGCCCATTTTCGTGCTCCTCAACAATTACGTTGCAAGGAAGAAAAACTCCAATTTTATCTTCACTTTGCAGGGCCTTATGGGCAAAATGAGGATTGCAGGCCCCTAAAATCTTATATTTTTTAAAATCGACATCAATTTTATTTTTTAATGTCTCTTTGACGTCAATTGTAGTCAATACACCAAATCCTTCTTTTTTGAGCTCTGCAGTCACCAGTTCGACCGCTTCCTCAAAGTTTTTTCCTTTAACAAGGGTATTAAAATAATAGCTCATGATTTATTAAAATTTAGTATTGGATATTTCCTGAGATAACACCAAATAGCAGGAAAAACTTCCGAAATTTGTACAGCAGAAATATACTTAATTAAAACGAAACAACATATGAGAACGGTCATTTGAGCTAATATTCTTCAGATTTAATACTGTAATTCAAAAAATGAAAAACAAAAGCCTAAAAGGCTTCCATTACCCCAAAATATAACCCTTGATTTCCATCAACGCCCAGGGCGTAATCCAGGCGAACATTTATTTTTTTGGCTTTAGACACCATAAAACGCAAACCCATCCCTGCACTTGGCAACCAATCTCGTTCAAACTCTTCTTCACCATTGTTTTCATTTCCCCAGATACTACCTGTTCCTGCAAAAAACACAGCTCCCCATTTTCTGTAGAAGCGCCATCTGTATTCTGCCTGCAATGCAATCATATGGCGACCTTTATATTTGCCGGTTTCATATCCCCTTAGACTATTGCGCACCCCATAGTTTTGGTACCCATCAAACGGCACATCGCCAAACGCAAAACCACCGGAAAGATCAAGGGCCAATATTTTATTTTCTTTAATGGAATAGAAATAGTTAAAGGAATAGTCAGTATCTATATAGTCATTGTCGCTTCCAAGCCAATTGGCATTAAGTTTAGGGCGGACACTAAAACTTAATCCTCTGGTAGGGTAATACGGGTAGTCTCTGTTATCAAAGGAAATATTAAGCCCTATACTTGAAACAAAATTATCCGTAATTCCATTTTGTTCAAAAAAATCTTTGGTGAACTCATTTTCTTCATCTGAGCCCTGATCAAATTTATAACTGGTTTTAGTTCCCAGATATAATAATCCCAAATAGAAATCTCCAATGACTTTCCGACTGTACTCGGCAGACATAAAATTACGAATTTCTGAATAAACCAGGCGCAGGTCGTTTCCCTGCTCGTTATATAAAAAATCATTATTTATCTTCAAAGCACCAATGCCAAAAGTTGCCCTGTTTTTATCTTCATTCCAGAAAAACCTTCCGAAGGGGGTAATTATATAACTGTTATTTGAACTGTAAATGGCATAAAGAGAGACCATAGAGGGTGGTGATGCTTCATCGTCTTTCCTGAGTTTGAAAAAATACATTCCAAGACCGCCAAATCCTGTACCCATAGCAGGATTATTTGTAATTAAGGGGACTGCCACAAAGGTTTTGGAGTTTTTATCGAACGCTGAATCAATTGAAATAGAATCCTGGCCAAATGAAGTGTATGAAAAAAACAAGATTGAACATGGGATAAACAGATTCTTGAGAAAATATATGAATTTTTTAAAGTTCATTAGATTTTCATTTTGCAGGTATAAATTGTATAAAAACATTCAGCAATCCCCTGAAAGCAAAGGCACTGATTATATTTGTGGATTTATTCTTCAGGGATATTAATATCTTCATCCCAAATGTATTTTCCAAACCATTTCCAGTTATGCCATGTAGCAGCCAGCCTTTCTTTTGGTTTATTTATTCCATGCCCAAAGCCTTTGTATATAATTAATTCCGTTTCTATTCCTTTATCCTTAAGACCCTGGAACAATTCAAAGGCATTTGCAACAGGCACTCTTTTGTCTAATTCGCCATGCTGGATAAGCGTTGGAGTGGCTGCTTTATTTATGTTGGTCATAGGGGAAGTTTTTTCATATATTTTTTTATCACTCCAGGGTGTTCCCTTTAAATATTGCCTGGTAAATGGATGAATATCTGTATTTACGTAATAGGTCATCCAGTTTGAAATCCCGGCACCAACCGAAATTGCTTTGAATTTAGTAGAGTTTGTGGTTAGAAAGGCTGAAATGTACCCACCCTGGCTCCATCCCATGGACCCCACTCTGTTACCATCTATGATGCCTTTGTCTTCCAGATAGGCAACACCGGATAGCACGTCCCATGCATCTCCAACCCCCAAATTCTTAACATTTAAAGACCTGAAATCTTCCCCGTAACCCGCTGATCCCCTGTAATTAGGTCGCAATATCAGTGCACCTTTATTTAGCCATTGCACCATGGGGTAGACATATGAAGGAGTAGGGCCCGGGGTGGAAATTCCCGTGGGGCCTCCATGTATGATTACCAGCAACGGATATTTTTTAGCAGGGTCATAATCCTGAGGTTTGTGCAGGATACCTTCAATAAGTGCACCATCTTTACTTTTCCAGGATATAACCTCACTTTTGGCCACAGACCAATTGTTTAGTTGCCCAGAGGATTCGGTAATTTTTCTTGAATCTTTAGTTGGGTAATCGCTATGGTAGATTTCCGTAATATCATTGTCATTTGAAGCTGCATAAGCCATTTTGTCACCATCTTTTGAAAAGGAATAATTCCAGATTCTTTCGGAGCTGATGGCCAATATTTTTGCCTTACCATTTTCCGGGTCTATTCTGAGCACCGGGCGTTGTGTTTTTTGCCAGGCGATTCCGAATATCCCGTTTTTTGTCCACTTCAGACCGTTGATGTTCTCATCAAAATCTGCCGCCAATTGTTTATTCCGGGAGCCGTCGGTATTTATTCTGAAAAGCTTATCATTTAAATAATAATTAGAGGTACTGTCATTGAGGTTGGATGTATAGAGGATAGCATCTCCATCCGGAGACCAGTCTACCAGGCCGTCGTAGCTTAAATTATTTACCAGGACCTTATACATTTTGGATTCTAAGTCATAAATCGAAATATCTGCTTTGAAAGAGCTGTTTATTAAAGGATCCGGCTGATGTTCAAATGCAATTTTCTTACCATCCGGAGACCATTTGAAACTGTTAACGGAGAATGTTACACTATCCATTACTAATCGGGCTTCCAGTTCGCTGGTATAAATAGTATCCTTTAGCTGGTCCGGCCTTGGCATATAAGTCAGCCTGGAAGGTATAAAATCTGCCAGCCAGATCTGATTTAAATTGTATTCTCCATCTTCTATCTCAAAACCTCCAAATTTTTCCTTGCGTTTTTTTTCTTCTTCGGACTTGTCTTCAGACTGTAGAAAAGCAATTTTACGACCATCGGGGGACCACTCAAATTCATCGATATTATTTTTTGTCTGTGTAACCTGAAAAGCTTCTCCTCCGTCCAATCGAATGGCTTGTATCTGAGTTTTTTCACCTCGTTTAGACAAAAAGGCAATCCATTTGCCATCCGGTGACCACTTTGGATCTGTACTGTTGCCTTTAAGGTTATTTGTTAGCTGAATTGGTTCATCCCCGTTCTTTGAAAGCCACAATTCCCTGTCATACCTGTTTTCTTTCCAATCCACTGTTTGAGACTCAAATACAATATGGTTGCCATTTGGCGAAATCACTGCATTATATACAGATCGCAAAGAAATAACATCTTCAAAAGAAGGTGATTTGGTGGTCTGGGCGTTTAAAAAACTTAAACAGAATAGGGCAAAGATTAACAGATATACTTTTTTCATCATATTTTTTGGTTGAATTTATTCATTTATTTTTCAAACAAACCTTTATCACGACAGGATTTTACTTATTCTGAAATTAAAAATAACGGTAAATTAAAAAAGGTGGCCCATAAGAGGGACCACCTTTGATTTAAATGCTTTATTGACTTTATTCCTGTGCTTCAATCTGCGCAGCCAGGCCATTAACGTCAAAATAGTCGGAGGACTGCACAATTTTACCATCGTCATTAACCGAGGAAAGGTTATAATACTTAACGCCTATTTCTTTCCCGCTTTCTGTGTGAATGGCAGTCCATGTACCGTATACGCGCAATACGCCGGCACTGTTATCTGCACTTTGCCCAGGAAAGACGGAGCCGGACCAGAAACCATTAGCCGTTGAATCGGGCATAACTAAACCCTCTGCATATTTTATATTGTCAAAATTATCATGATAGCTTTTTAGGGCCGCCAGTAGATCTTCCTTGCCTAACCACTGGTTGCCGTTATATTGTGGAGGGCTCCATTTCATATCATCGGCCAGCATGGCGCTAAGTGCATCAATATTTTCGTCGCAATGCGCCTGGAAAAAAGCGCGAACCACGGCCACTTTTTTATCATAGTCCGAAGAATCGGGAGCTTCACTTACTTCGGTGGCCATCGCCGCCTCTGGTTCTTTTTCTTTGCAGCTAAAGAGGGTTAATACAGCTAACATTAGCAGACCAAATAGTTTTGTTTTCATTTAAGTTGTTTTTAAAGGTTAGTATTTGTGGGGGAGTTTTTGACAAGATACGTTTTTTTTAGGAAATCCAAGACACCTAAGGATTAGGCAATTTTATGACCCCTCAGGCTAATAGGATCAAGGGGCTAAAAGTCTAAGATTGCCGAGGTATGTAGTGACAATGTTTTAAGAGAAATGAATTTTATTCCTTGAGATAGATGATTTCCGAAAACCTCTCAAATAGGGATGTCGTCTGAAAATCATTAAAAGGTACATGCTGCGAATACATACTGGCAGCAATTCCCGATTTAAAATCAATATAGAAATATGTATTGAATAATCCGCCCCATAATACCGTTCCGGCCTCTCGTCCATACGGTTTCGGATTATTATCTATCATAAAGGCTAATCCCCATTTTGAGTTTTCAGACATCAGGCCATTAAAATTGCAGCACCACCCGGGGTTATACAATCTGTCCTTAGGATCTAAACTTATATCCCCTACCTGATTCTGAATCATTTTATCCATAGTTTCTTTACCCAAAATCCTGCCTCCTTCATATTTCCCTTTATTTAACAAACAGTGAAGTAATTTTGTATAATCCGAAGGAGTAGAAAACAGGCCGCCACCTCCACTAAGGGTGGTTTGCTTTTCGGTTGGGATTCTGTTTGGAAGTTCTTTTAACTCATCTTTACCATCTTCACCCCGACTTCCATAGGAGACAATGTAAGACTGAAGGGAATCCGGCACATTAAAAAATGTCCTGTCCATTTTCAGAGGACCTGTGATATAAGACCTGAAATAAGCTTCAAGATCCATTCCGCTCAGTTTTTCTACCACTTTACCTGCCCAGTCAGTACTGCTCCCATATAGAAATTTAGTTCCGCTTTCAAAGTGTCTTGGGGCGTCTTCATAATCCCAATTCTCTTTGTCATAGCTTTCATCACTGACCGTAAAGCCGGAATATCCGAATCCGGAAGTGTGTGTCAGGAGGTGGCGGAGTGTAATTTTGTTTGCAGGAGCTTCTAATTTTCCATTAGCCAAGATGGGTATTTCTGTCATTTCGGGCATCAGGGCAGATAAATCATCATCAAGCCCGATCATTCCTTTTTCGACTAACTGTAATGCGGCTATACTGGTAATGAGTTTGGTCATTGAGAAAATTCTGAATATATGGTCTGAAGTTACTTCGGCGTCCTCTGTCCAGGTGGCTTTGCCGAACTCGTATACTACCATTTCCCCATTTCTATTCACAGCAATGGCCACCACTGCCGGCAGGTCACTTTTTTTCATTTCCTCATCCATCAGAAATGCCACATTTTCCTTAGTGGGAAAGGAGTTGGAATCAACTTTTTTACATGATAAGAAGGCAATTAGCAGCGAACAAATAAGATAATATTTTAATGACCTCATGTTGTGAATATATAAATAAGTACCCCGGTTCTTGAAAAAAATGAATATTGGGAAGGAGGGTTATCCCAACTTTTCCGACAAATGAAAGATAATAAAAAACACATACCCTTTTACTTGGGAAATTTACTATAATCCCTGTGATTTTGCCTTCAAACCGGCTCTGTGAATCAATGAGAATGTGATACTAATATGTGCCAGATAGTAGGTAGGTAATATCATAAAATCCAGCTTCGAATATCCCACAAATTCGGTCAGCGCAATAATCGTATCCGAAAATACAATTAAAAAAACACCAAAAACATACGTCCATTTATATATCGAATCCCCCTGGATTCCAATAGAAGCGCCAAAAGTAAGGCACGAAATGAGCAAATATACCATTGCAGCATACATGAGAACCTTATCGTCAATAGCAGGATAGAGCATAAAGACAAAGAAGGTCAAATAAACTATAAGAATAAAGAGTGTAAACCTCCATTTAATTTTTCCATTGAGCAAAGCAAACCCCAGATATCCCACATGGGCAAGAAAAAACAGGGCAATACCCTTGCTAAACATCATAGGATCTCCAAGCTTATTAGACATAAACCAGTCTCCGGCAATGGAAAACAAAAAAGCTCCGATGATCATCCAGGTATCATTAGGTTGTTTTGTATTTCTGAAATTGAGGATTATTAAAATGACTATCCCTACTCCGGCTGATCCCGATTTATAAAAAAAATCAGAAGTATTTAGTGCCATAATCGCCGATAGTACCGCAAATAACAACAGGCTATAAATCCAGTTTTTTTTGATTTGCTGTGTATTCATTTTTTAAGGCTTGCAGGAATCTGCCTCTAGTGGCGTTTTAATTCCGATTTAATTAGTTGAAGTATTTTTTCAATATCACCCTTCAAGGGCAGATAAGCTAAAAGGTTCTTTGTTTTTGAAATCCTCGTATAAAGGTAAATATGATTTTCAAATTCCATTGAATTAAAAAGGCTTTTGTTATTAATGGAATCAAATTTTGACTGCCCTTTTACTTCTCTTCCCATTGTTCTCATTGTTTTTTTTAAATTACCTTTTTTTAAATAGTGTTCGACTGCTTTGTCGTAGAATTTTGCTCCGTCTGCTTGATGTTGCTTTAATTTTTCTATAGAATTGCCATAAGAGGCCAATTTCTGCCTTAATTCAAAGTTCTCAATATTTTTTAGGTTGCCCGAACTTATTATTTCAGTCAGCACCCCCATACTTGGGTTAAATTCTACCGTAGGTGATATGGCATTAAAAAGAAATTTATTTACAGAAGTTTCAGTAATGGTGTCATATATATGTTCATCAAACAGCAGGGAAAGATTTTCCAGGTGCACAATTAACTGCTCATTATTTTTTATAGTTGTATCTAAAAGTTCATAATTCCGCCTAAATTCTTCATCAAGAGATGACAAATAAATTTTTTCTACCTGTTTTTGTTGTTTTATGGTATTTAGGTTGTTTATCCACAAAGCAATCAAAATTCCAACCACAACCAGAAAGATTTCACCAATGGCATATATTAAATATTTGTTGAAATTGTTTGTACCCACTAATTGTTGACGAATTTTTCTGAAGAATTTTAGCATTACTTAGTGATAGGTTACAATATGGGTTGAAGGATGGTTTACGATTTATTCAGGTTCTAATTCAGTGAAAATTTACGAATTATAATCTAACTGTTTAAAAATATGAATTTTCAGGGAAGAGTGGACGAACCTATTTACCTGTTTACAAGTTCCTGTGTACTAAAATAATCTGTCGCGGTATGGGTTCGGTTTATAGTATGATAATAAATTAGGGGTCTTCAAAAAGAAGTGCCTGAAGTAATATAGTTGACTACTATTTTGTTTTGAGCATTTTTAATGAAAACCATCCAAGTACCATTATGAGTACTATCATAAGGGCCCACAGCCATTTTTTGTTTTTAATCAACGGCTCAGCTGCCTGAATTTCCTTTTGTTTAATGAGCTGTACTTCTCCCAAACTTAAAGCAGTCAGGGTGTCCGGAACTTTTGACACAAAGCGCTCAATATCGTAACTTGGTTTATAGGCTTTTTTGTTCCCATAGGTTAAGTAATAAGTTGCGGGTTCTGTAAACCTGACCAGTAATTCATGAATGTAACCCTTGGCGGATAGTTTTTCGATTGTTAAAGGCGCATTATCCTGATTAAGAATACTGATTTTTAGTTTTTGAAGCACTGTACTTTCAAATACAAATTCATTGTTCTCAAAGGAATTAAGCGTCCCTGAGGTCAATTGCCTGTATTGATATTTCCATCCCTGTTCCGTTTTTACACTATCAGATATATAGGATATGGTAATTGGCCGGTAATAGTCGAATGTATTTTGAACATCAATTTTTATAGAACTAACCGGAACGGGTGCTTTTAAACTAATTTCAACAAGCGTAAGTTTCTGTTTTTTATCTTCGCTATTTTCTGATTTTTCAATGGGGTATGTATTAAAACTACCATTGGTAACCTTATTAAATTCAATTTTCGCGTAGGACAAGTCCGGTTTTTCTCTGCTTTTTATGAGAATTCTAAAATATCGGTACTTTGTCACCGGAAAAGTAACTTTGGTAAATTGATAACTAGTTTCAGGGTTTTTGATGGACAGAATTCGATAGTCATCAACAATAGTAAACCATTCCTGCTGGTTTTGACTGCCTTCAAGCGAAAGCTTCCAATCGAAATTATCCTGTTTAAAATTCAGCATTAACTGATTTACAGATTCTTCAGTAGGTACTTCCATGGTAAAATAGTACCCTTTTTCATTTTGAGTGGTATTTAATAGTTTGAATTTCACTTCAGTTCTAACTACTTTTTCCGTTTTAAGCTGCAGTATATAGGAAGCTTCAATGGTGTCATTGTACTTCGTTAGCCCGAAAATTCGAATATCTGAAAAATCCGGGGATACTTTCCCAAAGACCTCTTCAGGTAAAACTATTTTGTGCCATAGGTCTGTAATTCCCAGCAATTCTCTTTTATAGGTATATTGATCATTTTGCGCATAGGAATATGAGCAAATTAATAGTAGAAAAAAGGCACTGATTTTCGCTTTCAATTAATCGGAAATTTTATGTTTGAACTTGTTGTATAAAAATGAAATAATCAATAGGAGTATTCCCAGTGAAAGAAAAACAACGGTTTTTGAAATTGTGTCGAGGTGAGAGATGTCATAAAGGAAAAGTTTCATCAAAGTGATGGAAAATAATCCTATTGCCCCTATTCGCAGGTATTTTTTATGTTTCCAGATGCCTAAAGCGATCAACATCAAGGAGTAGAAACCCCAAAGAATACTAATGCCAAGTTTATAGGATTCAGAGGACCCTGAAAGATCCATTAAATTGATAAGTTCACTGGTTGCTATCCATAAAATGGATATATGAAATAACAATTCAAATGTCTTTTTTAAATCAACTCTCATAAATTCCTTTCGAATGTAGGCATAGCAAGACACCATTATAATGGCAAAAAACACAAATGAAATATATCTGACAGCCATATTAAAAGCATCAATCTGATAATAGTCTGATAACGATTGTTCTATATAGCTTTCACGTAGCTCGCTGAGTACATATAATCCCTGTGTTAAAAAAACTGAGACAGCTATACTATTTAGGGCAAGATTAATTAAACCTAACTGTCTGTTCTTAATTTTTTTGATATTCACAAAAGAAAGCACCGATAAAAACAGCAATGAATAATTGATAATCCAAATGGTCCTGAAATCCCTTAGGTCATAGTTGTAGAATTCTTCATAATCATTCATTGTTAATTTGGAGTTCGCAAAAAGCTGATCAAAATAACTTCCTATTTCCAGTCTGAAGGCCATATAAATTGTACTCAGAAGTACTGCCGGAATTAGAAAGGATACTATGTGTTGTAATTCTTTCCTGGAACTTAGGGAAGGGAGGTATTTTTTGCTGGAATTTAAAAAAGCAATGAAACTGAATGCTGCAATGAATAGTAGCGAACTTAAAAATTTAATATTAAAAAGCGGGGTCATTTTTGCTTCACCTGAGTTATAAATACTGTAATAAAAATCGGTTGACCAATCCTGATAAATGCTGAGAACTGCCAAAATCATTAATGGGTATGAAAGATTTTCATAGATAGGAATTTGTTTTGTTCTTCCAATCCAAAACAATAATGCTGCCTCACCAACCCATAAAAGTGTCACCCAGTTTCCATCGAGCTGAACGGGTATAGCAATAGTGATAAAAACCAAAACCAATCCTGAAATAAGATAGAACAGGTTTTTATCATTCAGTTTTTGTTTGTAAATATATGAGCTGACTGCAAAATGTAATACACCATTTAAAATTGTAAATACACCTAAAAACTGTGAGCCTGCTTCGTGCCTTGCCAGAATACTGTATCCAATCCCGTAAAAAATGAATGAATTAGCAAGTAGTAAGAGAATATCTGTGATTTCAAATTTTTCTTTTTGTAGTAATTTAAAGCCAAGAAACGCAGCATAAAAGATAGAGAAAAACAAAGAGAGAAAGCATAAGGCCAATACAAAGTGTTCATCTGTTTGATATTCTGCTGCATACCAGGAAGCAAAAATAAGCCAGGTGAGTACGAAAGATGAAAAGTAAAGTCCTTTCCAGTATTTTTTAAAGGCCAGGACAAGTATTCCACTGTTTATAATTGCCATATAACCGAAAAGAACTGCAATTTTCCCGGAATCATCACCTAGCAGGAAAGGAACTGCATATGCACCTACCAGCCCTATATGGGCAATAATTTGCTTGTTATAGTTTAAGGCAGCAATAATTATAAACACCGTAAACACTACCATTAACAGGAATGTTACTATTTGGGGAAACAGATCATATAAGCTGTATGCAACATAGGTGATAAAATATAATATGGCCATAGCCCCACTAACTAATACCGCACTAAAGCTTTCATATTTAGCTTTCAACTTCATGCCAACCCCTAAAAGCCCCAATCCTACCAGATAGCCTAATATCACCCGGGTTAATGGACTTATTAAGTCATTCTCAATCGAATATTTTGCGCCTATTCCAACTCCGATAATCAGGATGGCAATTCCAATTTTATTGATTAAGTTTTCACCTATAAATTTTTCCCAGTTAAAATTTATTTTTTGTGGTTCATTTTTATCAGAGGCATAATGGGATAAAACAGGTTTTTCCGCTAAAACAGCCTTTTCCTTTATAACAGTCTTTTCGCCTTTAACAACCTTTTCCTCGAAAACAGGCTTATCGATGTTGTCTCTTAAAGGCTTTTGGATGGTTAAGGCTTTTTTGGTTTTCGGAATTACAATCCACAGGATTATATAAGCTAAAAATCCAATCCCAAAAAAGATGGAAAATAATAACCATAGAAAACGTATCAAAGCTCTGTTAAGCCCTAAATATGCCGCTATCCCGGAACAAACACCTCCCAAAATTCTATGATTGACATCCCTGTATAATTTTTTGGATGCTGTAACCGGCTGGCTTAAGGGTTTATCCTCAATTAATTCTTCCTTTTTTGCAACTGTTGGAGAATCGGTTTGTTTTAGGCGGTATATTTCTGCCTTTAGCGTATTTACTTCTGCTAAAAGAATATCCTGTCTTTTTAAAAGTGTTTCAAGCTTATTAAAAAGATTATTTAAATTATCCTGGTTTTCGGTCATTTGGTTATAATTGGTATGAATATATCCATTAAAGAAACGCAATCCCGGGAAATAGATTGCATTACCAATTGCATTACCAGAGTACTTATGGTTAGTTATGCGTAATAATATCCTTTAAAGGTGGGGCGATTTCTTAAAAATATAGTACTTTTAATATAAGGTTCTTTTTAATAAGGATGCCCGAAAAGCCTTCCATATAAGCAATAGTCATGGCCATTATTACCCTAAGATTACCTTTAATTAGAGGGTTTATTCTCCTCCTGGTATTCGTAAGCCAGATTGCAACTGCACAGCAAAAGAAAAAAAAGTCTGCGGTTACTCCAAGTGGAGATGCTATTGAAATTTCGATCCTTGAGTTACGACTGACCATGGATGATTACTTCCGCGGCTTTGCACGGACGGTTACAGAAGCAGCAGATAGTATTATTTATTTTTCCGATGATTACAGGATTGATAATCAGGCTTTGTTTTGGAAGATGAATGCCATTCCCGTGGCCCAGGGTGCTATCTTTAGTAAGGATCCTTTTGCGGCCTTTATAGATATTTCGGTTTTTAGTTATCAGATGAAACTGTATTTTGAAAAGGGTGCGGGCAAGGAAATTTTTGGGGAATATCAGAGGTTTGCTGTAAGAGCCTCTGATAAACTCTGGAATGAATTAATTGATATTGGGCTTTATATTACTCATCCCAGAGATATTTCCAATGGAATTCAAAGGGTTAAAGATTTTGCCGAGCAGAATCCTATTACCAGTTCCTATTTCAACAGGAAATCTACTTTAGCACTAATGGCCAGTATTCAAAAGGAAGAAAAGGTAAAATTCAAAACCCTTGCCGAAGGAATGGCTCAAAGTCTTGATGAATTAAGCACCCGGATTAATACCTATACTGAGATTCTGCCAAATCAAATACGCTGGCAATCGGAATATTTGTTAAATGATATATTAGCAAATTCACAATTAAATGGACGTTTGGATACACTCACAATTTTATTGGAAAGAGCAGTAGTATTGGCGGAATCCAGTCCGGAATTAATGGATAATCAGCGTTCTAAGGCAATTCAGGACCTAAAGGGAGAGCGAAGAATTGTTTTGGAAGCAATTAAACAGGAGCGAAGGGCCGTTTTGGAGGAAATCCGGAAGGAGAGGGCAATTGTGCTGCAACACTTAAGCAATGAAATGACCATTCAGCGTGAAGCGGGTTTTGAGGATTTGAATGAACTGAACAGGCTGGGAATTAACCTTAATGTGACAAATGTCAAAGACATTGCGGACCTGATCTTCTGGCGGGCACTTATTTTAATGTCAATTTTGGCAATAATTATATTCATTGGAATCTTCCTTTACAAAAAGTTATAAGAGTTAAAATCCATGTTATAAAAATATGGCATTGGAGAATGGACCTCGATTTTCACCTAATCTTTTGAAATAAATAGATCCAGCGTATTTGTTGGTCAGCATAAAGGTTAATTTAATTGGGTTGAAGTTTTTGAGGGCGGTGAAATAATCAATTTAGTTAAAAGGAAACGATCAAGGTGATAATCCTTCCATTTTTGCCGATAGGCACGCACAAGGCAATAAAATTTGACGAGACTGTGCTCCTAAATACTTTTCTCCGGACAACCGTTTGAAGACAAATGACGTCTTACTATTAAACCAATCTAAATACCACTTATCGTGAAAGACCGGCTCCACTATATTGATTGGATAAGGGTTTTGGCTTTTATGACCTTAATCGTCTTCCATTGCGCAGTGCCATTTGTTGAACATTATAATTGGGAAATTAATAATGAAGAAACTTCGCCCTGGATTACAAGGGTAATTTGGTGGGTTCATCAATGGCGATTACCATTGATATTTTTTATTGCAGGTGTAGGGGTGCGTTTTTCTCTGCGAAAACGATCAATACCAGCTTTTGTTGGAGAGCGATTTGTGCGTCTTTTTATCCCGCTTACGTTTGCCATATTCTTCATAACCCCAATTCAGGTATATTTTGAATGGCTTCAGAAAGGTAGAATTAATATGACTTATTCAGAGTTTTATCCTTCTGTTTATGAGATAGTCCCTTATCCTGATGGCGCATTCACCTGGAGTCATATGTGGTTTGTGGCATATTTATTTGTTTTCACAATACTTTTGCTCCCCTTGTTTTCTATGGCAAAAATCAAATGGCTCAATCATATGAAACCTACTATGAAAAAGCTGTTTTCCAGGCCAATTGCCCACCTCGCATTAGCCCTGCCATTTGTATGCTATTTTTATTGGTTGTACATAGATTGGCCGGAACAGGGCAGTTTGATAAGTGACTGGTATGTTTTTATTTCGTCAATTACCTTTTATTTCTTCGGATTCCTATTAAGTAGTATTACCACTTTTTGGGAAATTTGCCTCAAGTACAGAAAATTGTTTCTATCCATTGCAATAGTACTGGCAGTACTCTTAATCTGGAAGTATTATTGGAATTGGGAATTGAACCAACCAAGGACCCAGGGGTTTAGCTTGTATGTTTACGGCTTACTCGACGGATTTCATATTTGGACAATTATTTTGTCAGCAATCGGATATAGTATGCGATATCTGAATTTTAAAAATAAGTATTTGAGCTATTTGAACACTGCCGTATATCCGTTTTATATAATTCATCAATCGGTTATCGTCGCTACAGGTTATTATATCTTACAATGGGATATAAGCATCGGACTAAAGTTAATGGCATTGATAATAGTTTGTATATTATCCATTTGGTCGCTTTATCATTTCGTAATTCGAAAAACGATTGTTGGCAGGGTTTTATTTGGCATGAAATGGAATCAGGGTAGAATCTCCAAAACTGAACCCCGCACAGAAATCGATGAAGCCGGAATATAGTTCATTGAAACAGGTTTTTCAAATGCAATCGTCAGTACTTGTCCACATTTTAAGAGCGCTTATTCCTTGTTGGGAGAAATCTTTTTTAATTCAAAAATATCTGTCCTTCGATCCCTCAGATTTCTTACACTGCCAAACTGATTCAATTCACGTAGCAAATCAATATCAACATCCGCAATTAATATCATTTCGGTATTTGTGGTAGCTTCTGCTTTAATTCCATTGGCAGGAAAGGAAAAATCACAAGGGGTGAAAACCATTGATTGTGCAAATTGAATATCCATATTGTGAACTTTTGGCAAATTCCCGACGCTTCCTGCTATTGCAACATAACATTCATTTTCGATAGCCCTTGCCTGCGCACAATGACGTACCCTTGAATATCCATTTTGAGTGTCTGTTAGAAAAGGAATAAATAAAATATCCATTCCTTCATCTGCTAAAATTCTACTGAGCTCAGGAAATTCAGAATCGTAACAGATAAGTATACCAATCTTTCCACAGTCGGTGTCAAAAGTTTTTAGATTTTTTCCGCCTTGCATTCCCCAAACCTTGGCTTCATCAGGGGTTACATGAAGCTTTTCATACCTATCGGTTGTCCCATCTCTTTTGCATAAATAGCCAACATTGTACAGAAAATCGTCTTTTAATTCAGGCATGCTACCTGTGATAATATTTATGTTGTAGGATATCGCCAGTTCGGAAAATTTTTGGACTATGGCAGGGGTATGTTTGGCTAATTCTCTTATTGCCTCAGATTCCGGGAGATGATTGTCATCTGCCATAAGGGGTGCGTTAAAGAATTCGGGAAATAATGCAAAATCTGAACGATAGGCAGAAACAGCGTCTACGAAATACTCTGCCTGTTGCATTAATTCAACCAGGTTGTGATACAATCGCATTTGCCATTGGATTAAACCCAGACGAACCACTTTTTTCTTAGTAAAAGTTTTGGAGACGTGTTTTTGGTAATACACATTATCCCATTCCAATAAAACTGCATATTCATTTGAGGCTTCATCACCTTCCAAATACCCTTTTAAAACTTTTGAGGGATGAAAATCATTGGATATTTGAAAGTTTAATACAGGGTCGTGAATTTCTTTTCTTTTAACCTTTTCTATATATTCTTTGGGAGATAAAAGTTCAGAATGTTTCGAATAATTTGGAATTCTACCTCCAAACGCGATTCCTCTCAGGTTTAATTTTTCACATAGTTCCTTTCTATAATCATACAATCTGCGACCCAGTCTCAACCCCCGGTATTCAGATTTGATAAAAACGTCAATTCCATACAAAACATCCCCATCTTTATTATGTGTGTCAAATGTATAGTTTCCGGTTATCTCTTTGTAGGTATGATGATCATCAAATTTATCGTAATCAACAATAATGGAGAGTGCACATCCGGCAAGCTGATCATTAACTTTAATCACTACCTGTCCTTCAGAGAATTTGGTGATCAATGACTGAATATGAGATTCTTTCCAATAGGAATTGGGCATGTTCGAATATGCTTCAATCATCGCCTGTTTTAACTCCTGGTAGTCATTAATAGTCAAAAATTGTAATTCTATATTTTCAATGTTTTGTATCATGTATTTATTCTAAATTTTGTCTGCAATTATTCAGCAAATATCTGGCAAATGAACCTTCTTATAAGGTATTAATTTATTTTCTTTGGTTTTAAATCTTTTTCTATGGCTTCTATCATTAAGCCGGCTATATCCTTTTTGGAGACTCCTTCAATCCCTTCAAGGCCAGGTGAAGAATTAACTTCGAGTAATAAAGCCCCGTGATGGCCCCTTATTATATCAACTCCCGCAACTTTTAAATTCATGGTCTTAGCCGCTAATATGGCGATCCTCCGTTCTTCAGGCGTAATTTTTACCAATTGAGCGGTTCCTCCCATATGAATATTTGCCCTGAATTCGCCAGGTGCAGCCGTGCGCATAATGCTTTCAACGACTTTACCATTGATAACAAAGCATCGTATGTCCTTTCCTCCGGCCTCTTTTACGAATTCCTGAACCAAAATATTTGCCCGTAAGCTCTTAAAGGCATTGATAAGGCTTTCTGCCGCTTTTTTTGTCTCGGCCAGAACAACTCCTTTACCCTGGGTACCTTCCAGTAATTTAACAATAAGTGGCGCCCCGCCAACCATTTTTATCAAATCATCGGTGTCTAATGGGGAATTGGCAAAACCTGTGGTAGGTATGGGCAAACCGTTATTTATAAGCAATTGTAATGAATACAGTTTATCTCTGGATTGGGTAATTGATGAGGCAGAATTTTGTGTATAGACCCCTATGGCTTCAAAATGCCGGGTTAAGGCACAACCATAAAAGGTAATACTGGGCCTTATTCTCGGTATTATTGCATCAAAATCATCTAAAATTCTTCCCCCACGGTAATGCATTTCGGGATTTTTCCCATCCAGCTTAATATAGCAATCTTTGATAAATAAAAATTCCATCTGATGACCTCGTTCTTCACCGGCCTCTATGATCCTCCGATTACTGTATAAATCCGGGTTGCTTGCCAATAAGCCAATTTTAAGCCCCGATGGCTTATTAACATACACTTTGTAATGCTGTTTTAAAATTTGGTTAGAAAGTTCCCCCAATTGAAAAGCGGCCTCCGGATCCACCATCATTTTTCCTGCCATAGCTTGTCTGCCCAACAACATCCTATACCCCATAGAATCCCGGTTCGTTAAGGTGATTTCAATTTCCCAGGATGATTTTGCAATTGCCAAAACAGTCTTTATTACGTAGCGTATTTCTCCATAGCCACTTGAGCTTTTCACCTTTCGTTTATCCATTACAGGCGATTCACAATAAATGGTTGTCTTACCCTCATTTTGTATGGGATGTACTTCATACCTCACCCAGGGATCACCATCTTTTTTAAAAGGTATGATGTTTACTGCATGTAAAGCCGAAGTCTTTGCACCGGAATCCACACGAACTTTTATTGCCGGTATATTCAGTTGTGGGAGCGCACACCACTCTTCGCTGCCAACAACAATTTTATTGTTACCCATTAAAATGATTTAAAATTTAATTTTAGTATAGCTAAAACCAAGGGACTAAATGTAATTATTTGTAATTACAATCCAAATAAGACCAAGTTTTATTGTCTGAACTCTATTCCGGATTCATATGTAGGATAAAAATCAGATGTATTCTTCGTTACTTTTAGGATCCCATCTCTATCAAAGGTGCCGCTAAACTGGTTTTATCTCGTAATTTTTTGCACTGATTTCAATGATTCCTTGCGGCCTCTATAATATTTTACAGGTTCAATCCAGATGGTAAATAAGAAAGCAATTAAAAACGAAAATATATACTCCTGGAATTGTAAAGGAGAACCGCTGAAAAAACTGGTTATGTAGGGAACATTAAAGATCAACAACAGCAAAATAATTGAAATACCTATTATTACAGGTATATAGTTGTTTTTCTGTTTTATGGTATGAAAGATTGTCTGGGTGAATGAACGGTTAATAAGCGTAAGAAGTATATTCGAGAAAATAAGAGTGCTGAAAATCAATGACCGAATTTTGAATTCACCCAACTCGTAATAGCTTCCATAATATCCAATAATTAAACATCCAATCGTTATCATTAAACCCTGGGCTATTGTAATCCAGAGTTGTGATAAATGAAGTAAATTCTTGTGGCTTGAATCAACAGGGTGTTTTAATTTTTCATTTGGAATTTTCTCATTTTCGTAAACAATGGAACAAGTAGGCCCCATAATAAGCTCAAGAAATATAACGTGTATTGGTGAAAACAGTTGGGAAGGCAGCCATTTAAAAAAGATAGGCAACATTACAAGTAGTATGATAGGGATGTGTATTGAAATTATATAACGGATCGCCTTGGTCAGGTTTTCATTAATTCTCCTGCCAAGGAAGATGGCATCAATCATCTTTGACAGGTCGTTATTAGCGAGAATAAGTCCGGCTGCACCTTTTGCCACATCGGTTCCCTTACTGCCCATAGCAATGCCAATATGCGCAGATTTTAACGCAGGGGCATCGTTCACCCCATCGCCTGTCATCGAAACAATTTGTCCGGTTTGTTTGAGCGCATTTATTATTCTCAACTTTGTTTGAGGATCAATTCTGGCAAAAACATCTACAGATGACACCATTTCTTTTAGTGCCTCGTCTTTTAATTTGCCTAATTCTGAACCGGTTAAGACCTTATTCACTTTAATGCCGGTTTGTCTGGCTATGGCCAATGCTGTTTCTTTGTAATCTCCCGTGATCATTTTTACATCCAGGCCAGCTGCATAAAAACCGTTAATCACATTTTTAATATGTGGAGTAGGGGGGTCCCAAAATGTTATTAATCCTAAAAATTCAAATCCAATATCTTTTTGTAATTCGGGATAATCACTTCTATCCCAATGTCCTTTTGCTATGCCCAATACCCTAAGTCCGTTTTTTGCGTAAATCAAACCCTGTTTATGAATTACGGCTTTTTGTTCCGGGTTTAAAGAACACAATTTTATCACGCCTTCCAAAGCTCCTTTGCAACCAATGATGATTTTTTTGTTTTCATTTTGAAAAACATGTGTCATAACAGGTGGCTTACCGGATAAAGGAAACTCTTTCACCATCTTGAAATTCTTTCGTTCATCCTTATTAAACAATTGTGCATAGTAGTTGTGAATTGATTTTTCCATAGGGTCAAATGGGTTTTCTTCACTGGCCCACATGGCATACTCCAATACTTCAGAAGGTTCTGGAGATGTATTGAAGTTAATTTCCCTATTTGTTTTAAGGCAATAAGTGTTGGTGACATTCATCAGATTCTGAGTGAGTGTTCCCGTTTTATCAAGACAGATAACAGTTGCTGCACCCAATGTCTCTACCGTTTTGGGGCTTCTCGTAATTATTCCATGTTTCAGTAATCTATAGGCCCCAAAAGCCATAAAAGTTGAAAGTGCTACCGGTATTTCTTCAGGTAGGACAGACATGGCCATGGTCAGGCCATGTATTAATCCATGCAGTACACTTCCACTTTCCCACCAGTTGTAGCCCCATACAAACAGGAAGGCTATACTGCCAATAATTACCATGCTTCGCACGAAATTCGAAACTTTTAATTGCAAAGGCGTTTTTTCCTTTGTGGTAGATGAAACCAGTTCTCCTATTCCGCCAAGTGTGGTTTGTTTCCCTACCGCTGTAACTCTTGCATAGCAGTATCCCCTGACAACCAATGTGCCCTGAAATATAGTATCAGTTGAAAATTTTTCAACCGAAACAGATTCCCCGGTAAGGATTGATTCGTTTATTGAAAAATCATTGGATGTCAGGATTTCTGCATCAGCCGGCACGATGATACCTTCCTCGCATATAATGACATCCTCGGTGACCAAATCTTCCGAATCAATCTTAATGGTTTCCGCATTGCGTATAACCTTGGTTTTGGTCTCAGTTAATCGATTTATAGCTTTTAAAGCTTTTTGGGTTCGGAAATTTTGATAAACATCAATTCCGGCTACAAAAAAAAGCGCAAAAAGCATAGTATAGGCTTCAGAAAAGTCCTGAATTGAAAAATACACGCCACATGCTATCAACAACAAAATAAACATGGGTTCTTTAATTACCGAAAGAAGATTTTGAAGTAATAGATTTTTCTCCTGCCTTAATTGGTTTGAACCGTTTAATGCTCGCTGCTGAAAAACTTCATCATTGGTAAGTCCGTTAATTTCCGGTTGACTTATGTGACCTTTTGCTTTCAAATTACTATCAATATATACTTAATTTTACCTTATTCTATGATGCTGCGATTGCCATGTTAATTCAGTTAGACGATAACGGTTTCCCTTTGGTTTGCAACCGTTTTGAAAGTTACAATTTTTGGGTTATCAATAGTAGGTTAAAAAGTCCCGTTCCAATTTAAATTTAAGGAGGCCATAAACTCCTACCTGTGCTAACGCCCGCCTTTTAACTATTTTTTGGATAGCCTGTGATGAATCTTCTTACCTTGCTTAACCACTATTTCAACAATCTCTTCGATATCTTTTTTGGAAGTCCTGAAATTTACAATGCATCCCCTTAAGCAATACTTATCCTTTACAATTGCATTCGATAAAAACACTTCACCTCCTTGTTGCAATTCGTCCACTAAAGCCTCATTTAGAGTGTTTAAGTAAGTTTCATGGTTTTCAATGTCTGCTGTATAGGCTGCAGGCACGTACCTGAAAGTTGTTATGCTTAGGTTTCGTGATATAGCTTCCAGTTCTGAATGGTTTTCTGCTAGCGCAAAAAGCAATTTCGCTAATCCTATATCTTCGTTTATCATTTTTACATAACCGCTTCTTCCTACCTGCTGCAATGCCAACCAAACTTTTAAAGCTCTGAATCCCCTGGAATTTTGAAGCCCGAATTCATAATAGTTTTGAGATGCCCCCTCATCATTCTTGCCAAAGTTGTAATACTCCGGATGTGAGCTATAGGCATTAATTAAGTGTTGCGGGTTTTTTACCAAAGTACAACCCGCCTCCAGTGGAGCATACAGCCACTTATGTGGATCAAGTGCTATGGAATCTGCTTCTTTCACGCCTTTAAACATTGGCTGCAATTCCGGAATTACGGCCGCGGGTATGCCATACGCCCCATCTATATGGAACCATAAATCATAGGTCCTGCAAATCCCGGCAATGTCATTAAGGTCATCCACAACTCCTGTACTTACATCTCCAGCTGTTCCAACAACCATAAACGGTTGGTGGCCTTCTTTTAAATCATTATTAATTGCTTGTTCCAAAAGCTCATTGTCCATTTTATTTAAGGAATCGGTGGGGATCCATCTGATTGATTTTGAACCATGGCCAAAAAGAATTGTCGCTTTCTCTATCCATGTATGAGTTGTTTTTGAGCAATACACAATCATTTTTTTGGGAGAATTAGCAAGACCTTCTTCTTTAATACCTTTTGGAGCCTTAGCCGTTCTGGCAGCGAGAAATGCCGTAAAGTTTGCCATATTACCACCACTAACCAGCAGACCGCCATAATTTGGAGAGACGCCTATGAATTCGGCCAGCCATTGTACAGTTTGTTTTTCAATTTCTGTGGCTATCGGGCTTAATATTTGCGCACCTACATTCGGGTTAATCGCAGAGGCTAATAAGTCTCCCAATATTCCAATAGGTGCGGGTGATGAAGTAATGTAGCCCATAAATTTTGGGTGACCATTAAACAAGGAGTGGTTTATTAGTAAATCAGACGCTCTGGAAATTAATTCTTCAGCAGGGCTTCCATTTTCAGGAAGAGAAGAATGACCTAATAGATGTTGTAATTTTTTAGGGGTTTCTCCCGGGGTTACCCGTTTTTCATCAATCGAATTAATGAGGCCGGAGATCCTGTCAATTAGCTCATAACCAATGGTTTTAAATTCTTCCTGGCTAATTTCGATTGAGGGTTCTCGATGGTCTTTCATAAGGTTGTTTTTTATAGTGAAGGCTAAAGATTCGTTTATGAGCCTTTCATTATTTTATCTGATTCAGAAATGAGTCCATGTTGATTTCAATTTTATTTATTTCATCTAAGGTACTTGTCCCCATTGCCCGGTTTCCATTCCTAAGGCTTTTCTTTACACTCAGCCTGTTTTTATATATGTTATTCTATGTTTTCAATACCATTTGTCCGTTAAATAAAAATTCATACCTGTCTTTTTTTGGATGTCCGTCAGGGAATCTCTTAGCTGTACAGATCTTAAATATATGTTTTTTCTTAATTCATTAGTCTTTGATAGGTAAGATGGGGATGGCGGATCAAGAATTCCATAAGTCGGTTTTTTTCTTTCATATTTGACAGAAAGGTACCAGTCATCTATTGCGGCAAGTTCTTGTGGTGAAATTTGACCATTTTGCAAAGCTTCCTTTAATTTTGGTTTCAGATTTGGATAAAGAGTATCTTTTTCACAATAGGCGGTTGAGATGGAATTATGGTGGCTAAGTATGGTTGACATCCAGGTATTATTCCCTATAAGCTGTTCGCCCGGATATCCATAGGATTCAAGAATACCGGAAAATTCAGCTATTTGTTTTTCACTATGAGGAGCAAATTTTTTCTCGGCATAGTTATCCTGTGCTTTTGAGCTAAATTTAAACAATGCTTTGATTGCCTTGGACTGGTCTTGTGAATACATTTTTTTAACCTGTTCTCGTATTTGTTGATTAATCCCGGATTCATATTGCTTGTGAAGCTCAGGGTATTCTTTTTTTATTGATTTCCAGCTTTTATCACTCCGCAATTCGGACAAGTATTTATTTTTCTTTATTGATTTTAATTCCCAGCCAGACAGCATTCCTTGTTTTAAATACTCTTTAGCTTTTTCCATGTCGCCTAAATACAAGGCAAGTTGCGTGGCCACCTGATATTCCCTTAAAAACACAAAATGGTATTCCTTAAACAGTTGTTCGTAAACCTGAAGTGCTTTGCTATAATTTTCTGACCCAATTAGTTCTTCTGCTTCAATAACCTGCAAATGATAAGTTTCATAATTCTGCATCTCATTCACATTTATGTTTGCCAATGAAAAAAAGGAGAGCAGATGAAGTATAATGATAATTTTTGTCATGGTATTTGTTCCAAAAGTACACAGGTCTGAGTATAACAACCGTGTAGGTAGTCTCCTGAGATGTGTCTATTTCTCGTTATACATTGTTGCAGCCCTTTTTTTTGATTAATCGGGGTATACTATGAAATTTTTATGCACTTCCTTAGTTGGTGCATTACCTAATTTATCAAGTGCTAATTGAAGCGCTTTTAAGTCTTTTACGGTCAATGGAAGTTTTTGCTCTTCAGGGTGGAAGGTAGATCCTATGGGATAATCAACACCATCCGAGGTTGACATTTCAATGTGATTTCCAAGAATATAGCTTATTTTGTGATTTTTCGAAAAGTCAACCAGCCTGTCAATACTCTTCCTAAAGGAAGGCCAATCGTTTACATATAAACGTCCGGGATAAAAAGTGTCGCCCGTCAACAGTATTTCAGAGGAAGTATCATAAACGGCAATTGATGCCTCCTGATGTCCCGGAATGGGGATAATTTTCACTATCCTGTTGCCCAGTTCAAAATCAACAAAATTATTTGGCCAATCTTTAAACTTAAAAAAATCCTGCACAGCAACTGTTTCAAGTCCAACCAGAGTGGTTAGGGGTTTATCCTGAAACTGACTATCTGCGGCGTAATGATCGCCATGTTTATGGGTATGTGCGACGATTAATTCTATGGAATGGTTTTGTTTTTTTTGCCAGTCACTTACAATTTTGTGAACCGTTTTTTGTAAAGGAAAAACAGACTCTTCTTTGGTTGCCCCTGTATCCATTAAAAGCGCCTTTTGGCTGCCCAGAAACAAAAACATAAATGGAGCCTCATAATTGGAGCACTTATTTTGCCTGAAGATCCAGGTGTTTTGGTCATATTGAACTATTTGTATAGCTTCGTCATGGTTCTGCGTACATTCTTCTGAACCATGGATCCAATTTTGTTTATTGAGGTTAATTTGTCCGCTTACGGGGAGCATACTGGCACAGCATAGAACTAACATCAGCGCCCGGAATCTAATCCCTCTATTTTCTTTGTTCCACATAGACATTACTATCGGCGGTTGTTTTTAACTTCTTCAATTTCTTGAATAATTCTTTTATTAACATCAATTTTTGCCCCGGTAAAAACAAATATCCTGGTTTTGTATTCCCTTGCATATGGATTTGCTATGGAGTCGGCCAAAACGGAAGCCTTAAAATACGGGCTGGTTTTATTAAACTCCTCCTCTTTTTCTTCAAAGTTCTTAACTCGTACGAGATTAACATACTGCTGGTCAAGGTTAAACCAATTAATATAGTCTGCATTGAACGAAACTGCTTTTAGCCCCTCTTTGGTATAATAGTTTATTGCACCTGCCTGTCCATAATTATCACACAGAATAAGTGTTTGTTCAGGAAGAGGTAAATTTAAACATACGGAATCTACTTTTTTTGCCAGTTCTTTCCATCCGAGCATATCTGCAAAATCCTGGGGGAGCATGTGGTCTTTACCATCTTCCCAGCGAAGTAACCCATACTTTTTGTAAAGCTCTGAATGTTCAACAATATATTCGGGGCTTTTATTTGGAAATGCAATTTTAAAAATTGGAATAAAGAGTAACACAGGAATTGCTATAGCCACGGGTTGTAAATATTTTTTCCATCCTTTATTTAAAATATTTCCGAGGAAAACAGAACCAAATGAAATATAAATGGGATAAAGCCCAATGACATAATAATCTTTAGCTCTGAAATAAATAAAAACGATGAGGGTAAAAAAGAATGTCCAAAAGAAAGGCCTGTATTTCCCAAAGGGCTTGTAAAACATTAGAGTATACAAACCTGAGACAATCACAAATAAAGAACCTATGAAAAATATTAATTGTGATCTTAAAAAGCCCAGCCTGTCAACATTTACCAAATGCCTTTTAACCAATTCATTCATATGTTGTATTACAGGAAAATTATTGTCGTATTGCCATAAAAGGTTGGGTAAAATGAACAATAATCCTATAAGTACAGCTATGTATAATTTCCTTTGGCCAAATACTTTGCGTTGCCTGGTCACGAGAACGGCAGGTAGCAAACCTAAAAGCAAAAAAACGATGTTGTATTTGTTTAGAAACCCCAAAGCAAATACTATTGCTGCCACAAAAAGCCATTTTGGCTTCTCGGTGTTGAAATATTTAATGATCACGAAGTAAAAAGTAGTCCAGCTTAAAACGTCAAAAGAATTGGGCTGATATAAGGTGTTTAGTCTCAAAAGCACTGAGAACAGCACACAGGTGGCACCTAATATCAATGCAAATAAATTTCCTTTCAGTTCTTCAATGGCCTTCCAAACCACGAGAATCGTAAGAGCACCGAACAATGACGGAAAGAATTTAACCCAAAAAACGGAATTGCCTAAAAAATAAATGACACTTGAAATCCAGGAAGTAAAAGGTGGCACAGACAAATATCCCCAGGCCAAATGATGTGCCTGGTCCAGATAAAGATATTCATCCCGTTGCAAATCGTAAACGGGGCTTATCAGATTGTATTGAAACAGGAACTTTAAAATAATAAAGCCAACTAAAATTAATGTCTTTTTTGTCATTGAGATCAAAAGTCAATTTAATTTAACACAAATACTGCCCATGTGATCCTCTCTTTAGGTTATAATTACCTGATCAATCCACTGTTTCAAATTGAGTGTCTATCATTGCAATTAGTTTTTATATAAAATTTTATCATCGAATTATTGGTTGTTCATAGTCCCTGCCAACAAAGCTCTTCGGCCTGTGTAGTTGAGCTGTTTCGGCGAAGAGCAAAGTAGCAATGAAGGCTAAAACATTGAATGTAGTGCGTCTGCCATAACAACAGATTATATATTGAACTTACTGCTATTTTTAATAAATGTATTCATTTTCATTTTTACACGACCTGCCAAAGGGACTCTGTTTTAGTTTAACGGTAGTTATAGTTCCGGTGTTTTATACTTTGTTATTTAGCTTCATTTGCTTTTAAGACCCTTAATAAATTGCCTCCAAGAATTTTTGATATGTCCTTTTTACTATATCCTTTTTCAACTAATGCTTTTGTGATCAATGGATAAGATGTAGCATCATCCAATTGTCGGGGCGTAAGGTTGATGCCATCAAAGTCGGAGCCGAGACCTGCGTAATCAACACCAACCAGTTTTACAATATAATCGATATGATCAATCAGCATTGATAAAGGCGGTCTCATGTGTGTTGCTTCTGTTGCATATTTTTTATACAGGTAATCCAGCACGTAGAACTCATCCAATCCGCTTTTTAATAGTGAATCACTTTCGGCAGAGTGTTTTTTTAGAAAGGCGGTTTCTTTTGTGTCAAAACCACTGTCAATAAATCCTGGATGAAAATTCACCTGTATCACCCCGCCGTTCCCGGCAATTGCCTTTATTTGATCATCCTTTAAATTTCGGCGGTTTGGCACTAGGCTGTAAATGGAACTGTGTGAAGCAATGATGGGTTTGGTAGTGATTTCAATGACGTCCCAAAAGGTCTGGTCTCCAGAGTGACTTATATCAATCATCATTCCCAGTTCATTCATACGCATCACTACCTGATTGCCAAAATCTGTTAGTCCTTTTTGCTTCAGATTTGGATTTGTTGTTTCATCGGCGGCACTAGTTGCCCAGGATGGTGCTATGTTATGGGTTAAGGATAAATACCTTGCGCCGCGCATGTAGAGAGCTTCTAGTTTACCAAGATCATCTTCTATCATGTGCCCCCCCTCCACACCGAACATCGCGGCAATCTTATGTTGTTTCACTGCTTTTAATATTTCTGCATAGTTGGCCACTTTAACAATCTTATCCGGGTTTCGGTTTACTACGGCATCCAGGATGTCCATTTCCCTGTTGGCAAGGGCATAAGGTTGTTCTGCGTCTCCATCGCAATAGACAGAAAATAGTTGAACGTCTACCCCCCCCCTTTTCCACCGGGCCAGATCACTGTGTGTTTTCCCGGTTAGATCCTGATCGAATACTATGCCTTGGTCCACCGCTTTCATCAGGATATCATTGTGGGTATCAACCACAATTGCTTTAGCGTGAATTTTTTTGTAGGATTGGGCATAAATTAGATTAGAAAAAAGAATGCTCAGAAATATTAATTTTATTTTCATGTAATGGGATTTGGTTTTTTAAAAGATACGTTGATTTGCTATAATGCGTTTTCTAAACTTTAAAAATGTATCATCCTTGAATCGGGGAGATTTCAGACACAAAAAACTCAAGTCTTCTTCAGATAATTCGGTCGGTTTTGCTAGGATAGGTTTTGTATTAGTTCGCGCTCCGGAATTGCTTAAGTCCAGTGTGTTTTTTATCAAAGTCCTTTTCATTGTCCGAAAAAAAGAAATTACTTTAACATCCGTTCTCCAATTACCTATGCCATTTTTATCCATTGTTGTGGTGCGTTTTATTATGCAATTTTCCTGTTCAAGTTTCTATGTGATATTATTATCAGAACTGTCATTAGCATAATAGATATTACCGAGGAGTTCAAAGTTCCCAAATCTAAACCACCTTTGTTAATTGGTTTTGTCAAAAAGTCCCCGAATGTCGCTCCAAATGGTCTTGTGAATATGAATGCAATCCAAAATAGTATTACGTGATTTATTTTAGTCAGATAATGTAGTAATACCACAATCAAGATTATTCCGGCAGTAACCATTGCTCCATTGAGGTAGCTTAAGCCAACCACGTCGCTCAGATAATCTCCAAAAGCTGTTCCTAAACTGTTCGAGAATAGGATTGCAATCCAATAATAAATTTCTTTATCCTTGTTGAAAATCGGATAGACGCTTAAAGATTTGAATTTTCTATACCAAAGGAATAAGGTTAAAATTAGTCCAGAGCATAAAACCAAACTTCCCAGGGTATATCCTAAATGTAAACTTCTATCCAGAAAATCCGATATTTCAGTTCCTAGGGTAGTTGTTGCTATAATCACCAACCAGTAAAAAACAGGAATATATTTTATGTTAAACAGCTGAACCGAAAGCGCAACTAAAAAGAAAACCAGAGTTATAATAATTCCTGTCAAATAACCAAGGTTTAAAGTCATTGACAAATAATCGCCCAGGGTTTCTCCAAGAGTTGTTGCTACAATTTTCATTAACCAAAAGATTAATGTTATTTCTGCAACTTTATTTATACGAAAGGTCTCAACCTTTTTCATAATTTGGATTCAATGCGTTTGAGGATTTCCATTTGTTTGGCCTGGCTATCAAACAAGACTTTAATTTGTTCCTGTAAAAGCAAGTCCAATTTTTGGTTTAATGACCTTACTTCTAATTCTGCTTTTAGATTTATCAGATAATCGTTTTCGCTCCTTTTTCTGTCTTTTTCTTCTTTTCTATTTTGACTCATCATAATAATAGGGGCTTGTAAAGCCGCAACGCTTGACAATATTAAATTCATCAAAATAAAGGGGTATGGGTCAAATTCTTCTCCCTTTGGAACTGTGACATTAAAGATGATCCATATTGCCAAAATGATAAAGAAAGAAATTATAAACGCCCAGCTTCCGCCAAATCGAGCAACTTTGTCAGAGATACTCTGTCCTTTTGTTAAAATTTCTTTGGGTGGATTTAGTAAGTTCTGAATAATTATGTCTTCATCTTCAATTGTTTTTTTAACAATTTCCTGGAGTTTCTTTATGTGAGCATTTTCAGCATCCAATAGATTGGTAATGTCTTTATCCATTTTTGTTTGTTTAATATGCACTGGGTTAGGCAATTATTTCGCCGTATTTAAGAGCAGAGGAGCTTAAACCCGGGCCCTGTCCCAATAATTATCGGGAGCTATCAGGGGTGTTGAACGCTTGCTGCGTAGCTGCCAATTCCGAAATTTTTCACCTTAGTTTATTTGATAAATGTAGGTTTAATCTTTATTTGATGCAATTAAGTCCGATTAATTATAGCTGTTGTTGGCGTGCATACGTTTAAAATTAAATTATACCAGGTCTAGGAGAATTTTATGATTTTTACCTGATTTCAGTAGGCCCTGTACAGCCTGGCCCAGGGGACTACTGGTCTGCAAAGTTATTTTTTGGCAATATGGGTATAAATCATGGTAGTTTCTGGTTTGGAACGCCCTGATAATTCCTGAAAAAAGGAAAGTTTGAAGTATCACAGCTTTTTGTATTTTTAAACAAAGTTTTTGAGATGCCAACCACGGAACAATGTAAAAACTGCGAAAAAACATTTGATGAGTCTTTTGACTATTGCCCTTACTGTGGCCAGGAAACGGTGGATAACCTCACTTTTGGGGTCCTGTTTAGCAATACGATAGAAAATTATTTTTCTATTGATGCCCGTTTCTTCAGGAGTTTCGGAACCCTTATGCTAAAACCGGGAGTTCTGGCACGACGCTTTGTTGATGGGAAACGACTCAAATACCTTCATCCTGCACAATTTTACCTCTTTATCTCCGTCATTTTCTTTTTTATCTTCTCTTTTACCATTAGAAAGGCAGATACTGAAGTTTCGAAAGCCATACAAAAAGGGTTAGATCAGGAAATCAGTTTAGATTCCATAAAGATAAACGCGGATTCCGTTGAAGTGGCAGCAGCCCGGAAAGCCCTGAAAGAAAATCAAAAATTTATTGGCATATCTGATTCGGATCTGGTGGACCTGGATTCGGTAATACAGTCGGATCCGGAAGTGGCCAACTTAAATTTTGGATTTAAGGCCAAGACCGTAGACTCCCTTATTGCTGCCGGCGCCCCCCTGGATCAAAAACTTACCGCCATGGGCATGAAAGAAGATGCGAATGCCTTTACAAGGAGGTTTTATACACAATTGCTAAAATTCTACGAAAAAAGGGGCGGGGGAATTTTGCAAGGCTTATACGATACCATTCCTGTAGCCATGTTCCTTTTATTGCCGCTCTTTGCCTTATTGATAAAACTGTTTTATTGGAAACGCGGTACATTCGCGCACCACATGGTGTTTAGTTTTTATTTCTTTACATTTATTTTCACCACCTTTTGTATCCTCATACTGGCCAATATGATAGTTGATGTCCCCGTGGGGTTAGAAGTGCTTATATTTTTGTCTTTTGTTATATATCTGATGCTGGCCCTGCGTAATTTTTATAAGAGTAGTTGGCTGGGCGCTTTTTTTAAGGCGAATATTATCTCCTTCCTTTATATGCTCTTTATTGTTCCCGTGGCCGCTATAGGAATTGTTTTGGTGTCTTTTATGCTCTACTAATTTCCTGAGCCATAAAATTACTTGGCCATAAAAAGGGCATTGACAAAAAAGAGTTTGCCATTTTCCCAGAATCCCCGGAATAAGGGATTATCCACCATGTAGACCACCTGTCCCTTACGGTATTCCTCCACCCCAAAAACAAGGCTTTGCGACATTTTTTTCTGAGCCTCACTCCCGGCAAAACCTGATACCGGAGCCGTGTCATTGGAAATATAGGCTACTGTACCGCTCTCAAGGTAGTCATAACTGTCACTTCCAAGCTTAAGGCTAAAATAGGTGTCTTTGTAGCCAAAGGCAAGCGGATGTGTTATATCTACTTTTGTTTTAAAAATGGCACCGGTAATGTCGTTTTTCATCTCCTCACGAAGCAGGTTTTCATAGGGTTCCACTGTAATTTCTGTACTGTCCTGTTCATTTTCCCTGATGGAAATATCAAATCCATCCTCTCCGCCCAATGAAGCAATTGACTTGCCCATGGCAATAAGTCTGCCACCCTGGCCTACCCATTCTTTAAGCCTGCTGAGCATTTCTTTGTCCACCACCTTTTTATATCCATATCCTCCCGGCAGGATGAGCACCTCATAGTTGTAAAGATCGACCTCATCCAAATAGTCTCCGTCTAAAACTGTGAGCGGATAATGCAATTGCTGCTCGAAGAAATGCCATATCTCACCAAATCTCAGTGTAGATGCAGGGGCACCGCCCAACAGGGCTACTTTAACGGCAGGGATCATCTTCACATAGCCGGATCCGAAGTCCTTTCCTTTATCTACAAAACCACTGCTCACTGCTGTAAGCGATTTATGATGCCTATCAGTAGCTTCATCCAGGATTTTGGCAAAATTCTTATTGAAGTCATTATCGGCCTTAGTTATGATCAGGCTTCCCCGGTCATGACGTTTCCCTTCCAGTGTAAAAGGTTTCTGTGCCTGGCGTACCTTTATTTTTAATTCAAGTAATTCTGCTAAAAACCGGGCATCGTCCATTCCGTTCCAATCCGTTACATAAGCATAAGTATTGGAGTTCAATGCCTCAATATTTGCTAAATCTTCTTCTTTTGCAGTACCGCTAACCAGACTCTCAGATGCGATGGCATCTAACCCATAGGCATAGGGCAGGGACCATGCTGTTATGTCATAAGTTAGTGAATCACTCAATCTGGCGTTGGGCTCAAACAATACTTTTACAAGTGTACCCTTGGACTGGTTGGTTGAAATGATAAGGCTTTCGGAATTGGTTTTTAAGCTCCCTGTTTTACCGGTTAAATAATTAAACCCCTTAGCGGTAGCACCTGTGCCGTAACTGTAATTTAACTCATGCCGGTCCAAAAGTTCGGCAAGTGATCTTAAATGATCTTCAGGCCCGTTAAGGACATAACTCTTGTATTTGTAGTTTTTAGGTTGATGAAATTTTTGATATTCCTCGTTGAGTTTCGCTACGTTATTGGCAGCAACTTCCACAGTGGAAATCCCTGTGGTAAAATGGTGCGCTATCCGGTCTTTTAAGGTTAGTGTATCCCCATTGCTTGTAATAACACCTAATCCGGCACGGCCTCCGCCTCCCTGCTCATAGGTCATCCCTATGGCTCCATTATAGGTGGGGTAGGTATCCCCGTAACTTGGGTAAAACAGATCAAATCGTTCTTTGGTGAAGTAGAACCAACCGTTGGCATCAAAATATTTGGCGTGGTTTTTTCCGATGGTCATCTGAAAATCCCTCTGAAAATCGGTGATTACTTCATGAAAAGGTTCTGCCGCCGGGGCAAAATAATAAGGGGAATCCATGCTCTGTTCATGAAAATCTACATGGATATGCGGGAGCCATTTATTATAATATTTAAGTCTTTGCCTGCTTTCTTTTTGTGTAAGCCATGCCCAGTCACGGTTTAGATCAAACATATAGTGATTACTCCGGCCGCTCCACCAGCCTTCATGGTGTTCTTTGCTGTTTGGGTCTAC
>Ga0316188_10000021_pt1 | contig 43179 bp, 28 predicted proteins | sample Phiworburrow1_MG_FD_204933 | JGI IMG/M metagenome (GOLD analysis project Ga0316188, IMG submission 204933) | Coastal sediment microbial communities from Maine, United States - Phippsburg worm burrow 1 | ecosystem: Environmental > Aquatic > Marine > Coastal > Sediment | place: USA: Maine... | reverse complement strand
CGGCAACGGGCTGCGAGATTTCGACGTCCAGGAACTCGCCGTTCTGCGTGTTCAGAAGCCGCCCCTGATCCAGGAAGGCCGGATTCCAGTACGCGAAACTCATCACGCACTCCGGCAAATCCGCCTCGCCGGCGCTGCCGTCGACGCGGAAGCGGCCCGGCTCGACCCGGCCATCGACGCGGTAGGGCTCGCCGTTGGAGTCGGTGCGCGACTCGACGCTGCGCAGGCAGTCGCCGTTCCAGGTTTCCCTGTTTTCGTGCTCGTAGTGGAACAGCTTGACGAACATCAGGCGGTATTCGAAATTCGCTTCGCTGCGCAGCACGCGCATATCGCCGGACTGCTGCAGGTAGAAGTTGTGGTAGCCAATCTCGCGGTCGTCCAGGTAAACCCGGAAGCGCCACGCGTCCGCCTCTGCACCTGCGTCAGCGACGGGGGATTCGACGGCATGGGCCGACGGCCAGGCTGCCAGGACCAGCATCAGCGCCAGGATGCGCCGGGTACTCGATCTTGATCTGCTCTTCATCACATCAGGCTCCGTTTTCGAGTGGGCCGCTCGCAGCATGCGGGCGACCGGGAAAGAACGCGTTGGTGCGGCGGATGTATTCGCGGTAAGCAGGGCGCCGGTCCGCGATATCCTTTTCCAGCAGGGCGACGCCGGAAACCCGCAACAACAGGAAGGTCATCAGCAGCGGCGCGAAGACCGTCCACCAGGCGCCCGCGGACAGGGCGATCAGGTAAATCCCCCACCACAGCAACGCCTCGCCAAAGTAATTCGGGTGGCGCGTGTAGCGCCACAGCCCGGTGTCCAGCACCGCACCCGCTGCGCGCTTCGCACGGCGGAAGCGGGACAGCTGCCAATCGCCCAGCACCTCGAAATACATGCCGACCAGCCACAGGGCCACGCCGATGAAATCAAGCGGCCCGGGTGTCGTCTGACCGCTGACAGCCGCGAGAGCAGGCAGACAGATCACCCAGGCCAAAAAACCTTGCAGCAGGAACACGATGTACAGGCTCTTGAACCAGAAATGCGGCTCGTTATTGCGCCGGATCGCCTGGTAACGGCGATCCTCCGGTTCACCGTGATTCCGCACGGTGATGTAGACGGACAGGCGCAGCGCCCAGACAGCCACCAGGGCCGTGATCAGCCAGCTGCGCGGGCCGGCCGTTTCGGTAAAGGCCAGGTAAACGAGCAGCGCCAGCAGGAACAGCATCGACCACAGGCTGTCGACAATGCTGACGTCGCGACGAATCACGCTGACCACCCACGCGACACCCGCGACGGCCGCGATGGCGGCTCCGGCAACCAGCCATGCCTGCAGATCAAGCATCGCCGACCACCCGCCAGTCGCGCTGAACGAACTCGGGCACCCGCTGCTCGCGGACCCCGTCGAAGCGGACCGCCAGCCACATCAGCAAGGGCATGGCGATCGCCCAGGCCAGCGCCAGCGCGGCCAGCGCCTGGACCGGCTGCGTCAGTTCGATGGCGCCCAGCTTTTCGCCCGCCAGGTAACTCAGCGGGCCGCCCACCGCCCCCATCAGCACGGTCAGCACCGGCCGGCCGCGCATCCAGCTCATCGAAACATTCAGGGTGGTCGCGAACAGCGCCCACATGGAAACGATCCAGTAAGGCGCCAGCCCGGGCAGCCACAGGCCCACCGAATAGCTCAACCAGCCGGTGGCCAGCAGCACGCTGTCCTGCACCAGCCCCAGCACCATGGCAGCGAACACCAGGTAAACCTCCGGCAGCGCGCGGCGTGCCGTGGCCAGGTGCAGGGCCACGACGGCGGCGACCACGACCGGGCCGAGCCAGGGCAGCCCGTTTGCCGCACCGAGCACGCAGGCGAACCAGCCGAGCTGGAAGGCGGCGAAGTTGATCAACAGTTTCATGCCGCAGGCTCCGCCGAGGCCGCCTCGCGGCGCTCGAACAGGTAATGCCCGACATACCATTCACGGCCTTCGTTCAGCCCGAACAGTTCGGCACAGGCCATGAAGAAGATGCGCCAGCGCTGGAACCACTGCTCGGCCCGCTGCTCGCCATAGGTCGCAGTCATGATGGGCATGACGGCCTCGCGGTGCGCGTCCATGTGCTGTAGCCAGGCGTTGGCGGTGCACTCGTAATGCGTACCGCTCCAGCGCTCGTGCCGAACCAGCCGCAGATCTTCCTGAAAGCGCAGGGGCAGGTCATCGCTGGGCATGATGCCGCCGGAGAAGAAATGCCGGCCCATCCAGTCGGAGGGGCCTTCGTCGAGAAATTCGTAGGCACAGAGCCGGTGGCAGAAGATGTGCATGAAGAAACGGCCGTCCGGCTTCAGCCAACCGTTGATGTGGTGGAACAATTCGCGGTAATTCCGCATGTGTTCGAACATTTCGACCGAAACGATGCGGTCGTAGGCTCGCTCCGGGCGATGGCCCGGCGCGAAGTCATTCATATCCTGGGTGAGTACCCGCAGGTTGGGCAGGCCGTGTTCGGCGGCGAGGCGCTCGATGTGCCGACGCTGCGGCGCCGAGTTGGAAACGGCCGTGATCGTGCAATTGGGGTAATGTTCCGCGATCCACAGGCTCAAGGAACCCCAGCCGCAACCCAGGTCGAGGATGGACATGCCGTCTTCGATGCCGGCGCGTTCGCAGGTGATCTGCAGGGCCCTGTTCTCGGCCTGGTCGAGATTGGCCGTCTGATCGTCCCAGTAGCAGCAGCTGTACTTGCGGCGGGCGCCCAGAACTTCGTCGAAGAATTCGGGCGGCACCTCGTAGTGCTGCTCGTTGGCCAGTTCCGGCACCAGGGCGATCGGGGCGCGGTTCATCCTATCGACGAAACGGTCCAGTGCCGTCGCGGCGGCCTCCGGGTCATGGGCCCGGATATCGTTCAGGCGTTGGCGGCAGAGGCGCCTGATGCCGGCGCGTATCACGCTGTCCGGCACCAGGCCTTTCTCTGTCCAGGCCAGGACGGTGCTCGATGCTTTGTTTGCGGCTGTGCTCATCGTGCTGTCCTGGATAGGGTTACATCTCGTCCGTGCAGGGGAACGGACGGGTCAGCTGCTTGGCCGTGAACATGGCCGGCTCCGCACCGTCCAGACGCACCGTCGCCATCGCATCATCGCAGCCCAGGATTTCGAAGTCGATCTCGCCGATCTTCGTCCTTTCGGCTGCCGAGCCTTCGCCCGTGCCACCGCCGGTGTTCAGGGTGAGCGCGGTGGTGGCCATCATGCCGTCAAACGCGCCGGGCGTCGAACATTCGAACTCGCCCATGTCGTTGGACTGTTCCAGGCAGCTGTCGAAGGTGAAGAAGGTCGGGTTGCCCATCTCGTCGTACTGGTACCAGGTGCCCACCAGGCGGTTCTGCGAGGGCATCGGTTGCAGGATGAAGCCAACACCATCCCCTTCCACAACTTCCCACATGCCATTGGAGCGGTTGTCCACCGGCATGCGCGTCGGCAGCTCGCCGACCGGGAAAGCGAAAACGGCCAGGTCCAGGTTGCTGCCATCGCCAGCGGCGAATACGGTCACGTCAGCACCAGCCGGAAGTGCAGCCGGCAGGATGTCAATGTAGTTGACGGAGCCGTCGTTGGAAGCGACTTTCAGGTCGTAGGTGTCAGCCGGAATCTGGAAAAATCCGCTGTTGGCGCCGTAGGGCACGCCCACCAATTCATTCACCACCATGCCGTCCGCAGTGCGGATGGAAACTTCGGTGGCGGCCAGGTCGGCGGCGAAGGGAGCGGCGTGCACGATGCGAATGTTGAGGTTGCCTTCCGCAGGCATGTCCACATTATCCACCAAGGCCTGCAGTTCCAGGTCCTGGGTCACGCCATTGCCCTGGGCATACACGGTGTAGGACATGCCGTCTTCCAGCGTGAAATCCCCCGTGAGGGCGGCCTCGGTCGCGCCAACGGGCACGATGTCAATGGTATAGGTACCGGCGGGCAGCGAAGTGTACTCAGGGGTGAAGTCACCAAATTTCACGCCTTCGAGAAAGGTGTTGCCGTTGACCAGTATGTTTACAGCGGTGCCATCACGGGTGTCCGCGAACGACGCGAAATGCGCTGCGGCGACCCGGGCGTCCGCGAGCAGCGATTGGCTCGCGAGCATCAGAACCGTGGCGGTTGCGGTGGTTACAGTTTTAATCATGATCGTCTCCATCAAGGTTTTGTACAGATATCGAAGTTTCAGCGCTCGTCCAACACGGGCCGAGGCAGCCAGTCCACTGAGTTTTCGAACGATCCTGCTTGATGCCCGAATAACCGTGAAACGTAAATGTACAGTATCTGTACAGGTATTGCAACCATCCAAACGAAAAAAATACCAATCTTTGCAAATTGCGTATATGTAATGTATAGTTTTCATGATGTATCGTAGCGGCCCCGGCCGATAGGACGAAAAACCATGAACAACACAGCAGAAGTGATCGAGCATCCCGGCGAAAAGCTGTACACGATCGGCACGGTGTCGAAACTGACCGGGGTGGGCGCCATCACCCTGCGGGCCTGGGAGCGTCGCTATGGACTGATCGAACCGGTGCGCAAGCCCAGCGGTCACCGCCTGTATACACGGCAGAACATCGATCAGATCAACCGAATCACGGCGCTGACCCAGCAGGGCATGCGCATCAGCCAGATCCGGCCGGAAATGCTGGAGAGCGCTGACGGTATGGACCAGGATGGCGGCACGGACGCCGACAAGTGGAAGACTCAACTGAACAGCATGATGGCCTCCATCATCAGTTTTGACGAAGAACGGCTTGAGGAGATCTACAACGAGGCGCTGTCCCTCTATCCGATCGACGTGGTAACGCGCAAGCTCCTGACCCCGCTACTGATCGAACTCGGCCTGCGCTGGGAAGGTGGCGAGGGCAACATCGCCGAGGAACACTTTTTTGCTTTCTACCTGCGCAACAAGCTGGGCGCGCGTTACCACCATCGGGGCCGGGGCAACCGGGGCCCTCTGATTCTGCTGGCCGGCTTGCCGGGCGAACACCATGAAATCGGCCTGCTGCTGTTCGCGCTGGCCGCCCACGAGTCCGGCTACCGGGTGCTGCCGCTGGGAGCCAACATGCCGCTGGAAGAACTCGCGGCTGTTGCCAAGAAGAAGGGTTGTGGGGCTATCGTACTATCCGGCGCGATCGAACCGTCCCGGGAAACACTGAGCCAGGATCTGCCGGAGCTGGTCACCGCGAGCGCGGCGCCGGTCCTGATCGGTGGACTGTCCTCGGTGTACGCCTGCGACGCCATCAACCGGGCGGGCGCCGAAGCGTTGGGGCGCGATATCGAACACGGCCTGAGGCGTCTGGCAGACGCACTGTCTTGAGGTGGCCTGAAAAGAGGCTCCCACGGAGGGGGGTAGATCGCGATCCCGTTCAGGCGATTCGCTGCTTCGCCGCGCCTTTGTTGTGTTCCAGCCTCTTCCTTGGAAGCTCAATAAAGGCCGTCCTGGGCTGAAGTGCGCGTTATCCATTAACGACAGCGTTTAGCCGGTCCCCTCCATGGGAGCCGCACAAGGTATCCATTCCCTTCGAATCAGCCGCGGTTCGAAGTTCCGCTCCACGTTAGCAGAACGACCGAACGAGTCAAGCGAAACGCGCTGACCGGTCACCGACCCGAACAGCGCCCGCGCAGCTGCTGTATTAATAATCGAATTCCATATATTTAAAATATTAAGTTTCACAATGATAATGATTCCGCTAGATTGGATGCTGCGGGAATAGCGCTCACGCATGGAAAGCTTTGTTTGAAAGAGGCCCAATGTTGCGAAACATCAACAAGTTACATGACCCGGTCCGGGATTTTCGCGACAGCTGCGGCTTCGCCCTGCTGGCCCATATGGACGGCGAGAAAAGCCATTGGCTGGTCGAGACCACGCTGGAGTCGCTGGCGCGGTTGACGCACCGCGGGGCGGTGGCGGCCGACGGCAAGTCCGGCGACGGTTGCGGCATCATGCTGCAGTTCCCCGAACCCTTCCTGCGCGATGTCGCGAAAGACTGTGGCTTCCGGCTGTCCGAGCATTTCGCCTCGGGCCTGGTGTTCTTCTCGCCCGACGCCCGGCTGATCGAGCGGGGCCAGGAAATTCTGACGCGCCACCTGGAGCGCTTCGCCCTCGGCGTCCAGGGCTGGCGCGAAGTGCCTACCTGCCCGGAAGTTGTCGGGGAGCAGGCCAGTGCCTGTATGCCCGCGATCTACCAGGTATTCGTGAATGCGCCGGCCGGCTGGCGACCACACGACATCGAGCGCCAGCTGTTCGCGGCGCGGCGCTTCGCCTTCGACGAAGAGCGCAAGCTGCCGGACGCGGACCCGCTGTACTACGTCGTCACGCTGTCCAACCTGACCATGGTTTACAAGGGCCTGGTGCAGGCCGAGCACCTGGGGGATTTTTACCCCGACCTGCGCGACGAGCGCATGACCAGCTCGATCGGCATCTGCCACCAGCGTTTTTCGACCAACACCCTGCCCCGCTGGAACTATGCGCAGCCGTTCCGCTACCTGGCGCACAACGGCGAAATCAACAGCGTCAACGCCAACCGCGACTGGGCCAACGCCCGCGCCGGCATCCTGCGCTCGCCGCTGCTGCCCAGCCTGGAGGACCTGTCGCCGCTGGTCAACGAGAGCGGTTCGGACTCGTCCTCACTGGACAACCTGCTGGAGGTGTTCCTGGCCGGCGGCATGGACGTGTTCCGCGCGATGCGGCTGCTGATGCCGCCCGCCATCCGTGACGACATGGACCCCGACCTGAAGGCCTTCCTGCAGTTCAACTCAATGCACCAGGAACCCTGGGACGGTCCGGCCGGCGTGGTCGCCACCAACGGCAGCATCGCCTGCTGTAATCTCGACCGCAACGGCCTGCGCCCGGCCCGTTACAGCATCACGCACGACGGCGTGTTCACGGTCGCCTCGGAGATTGGTGTCTGGGACTGCCCGCCCGAGCGCATCAAGCGGCGCGGCCGGTTGGGCCCGGGGGAAATGATCGCCGTCGACACCGAGACCGGCAAGTTCTGGAAGAACAGCACCATCGACGACTGCCTGAAAGCCACACACGCGTATCGTGAATGGATGACGGAAAACATGGTGCGCGTCTGGAACAACGACGAGCAGGAGCGCAAGGCAGCCACCAAGTTCATGCGCGAGTCGTCGCACCGCCTGCCGACTTACCAGCAGATGTTCGGGCTCGGCAGCGAGGAGATCGACACCATCATCAACCCGATGGCACTGGAAGCCCAGGAGCCGGTCGGCTCAATGGGCGACGATACGCCGGCCGCGGTGCTGTCACGGCGCCATCGCTCCATATACGATTATTTTCGCCAGTCTTTCGCGCAGGTCACCAATCCACCGATCGATCCGTTGCGGGAATCGGCCGTGATGTCCCTGGAAACCTGTATCGGCCGCGAGCACAACGTGTTCCACGAAACCGCCTCACACGCCCACCGCGTGATCCTGCCCTGGCCGATTCTGAATTATGTTAAATACCAGACCCTGCTCGGCCTGGACCAACGCTATTACCGTAACGTGCGCTTCAGCATGAATTACGACCCGGCCAGCCTGAAACTGCGCGATGCGCTGGTCAACCTGGCAGAGTCGTGCGTCGGCGCGGTGCGCGGCGGGGCCACCGTTATCGTGCTCAGCGACCGCGATATCACTCGCGGCAAGCTGCCGATGCCGGCGCCGCTGGCGGTGGGCGCAGTACACCAGGCCCTGCTGCGGGCCGGTGAGCGGCCCAACGCCAATATCCTCATCGAGACCGGCTCGGCGCGCGACGCGCACCAGTTCGCCGTCCTGCTGGGCATGGGCGCCACGGCGATCTACCCCTACCTGGCGTTCCAGAGCATCAACCAGCAGCAGGAGTCGGGAGCACTGCAGGGCGACCCGATCGAGTTGCGCAAGAACTACCGTCGCGCCATCCGCAAGGGCCTGCTGAAGATACTGTCCAAGATGGGTATCTGCACGATGGCCAGCTACCGCGGATCCCAGTTGTTCGAAGCGGTTGGCCTGGCGCCCGAGGTGGTCAACCTGTGCTGTCCGAAAGTAGCCTCCAAGATCAAGGGCGCCGGCTTCAAGGAACTGGAGTCTGATTTGCAGGAAGTCGCCGACCTGGCCTGGACGGAACAGATGCGGCCAGTCCGGGACGGCCTCTACCGCTTCATGCATGGTGGCGAGGACCACGCCTACAACCCGGATGTCGTGATGAACCTGCAGCAGGCGGTGGCCAGCGGCAAGTGGGCCGATTACCGCAGGTTCGCGGACGCGGTCGACCAGCGCGCACCGCTGGCGATCCGCGACCTCCTGGCATTCAAGACGGTCGACCAGCCATTGCCGCTCGAGAAGGTCGAGCGCGAAGATCGTATTTTCCCGCGCTTCGACACGGCCGCGATGTCCATCGGCGCCCTGTCGCCCGAGGCCCACGAGTCCCTGGCCATCGCCATGAACCGGCTGGGCGGGCGCTCGAATTCGGGCGAGGGCGGCGAAGATCCGGCTCGCTTCAACAGCGAGCGGAATTCACGCATCAAACAGGTGGCATCCGGCCGTTTTGGCGTGAGCGCGCACTACCTGGTCAACGCCGATGTGCTGCAAATCAAGATCGCGCAAGGCGCCAAGCCGGGCGAGGGTGGGCAGTTGCCCGGTCACAAGGTCACCGCAGAGATCGCGGCGCTGCGCTGCTCGACGCCCGGCGTCACCCTGATCTCACCGCCGCCGCACCACGACATCTATTCAATCGAAGATCTGTCGCAGCTGATCTTCGATTTGAAAATGGTCAACCCCCGTGCACTGGTGTCCGTCAAGCTGGTCGCCGGTACAGGCGTCGGCACGATCGCGGTCGGGGTGGCCAAGGCCTATGCCGATCTGATCACCATTGCCGGTTTCGATGGCGGCACCGGGGCCAGCCCCCTGAGCTCGGTCAAGTATGCCGGCCTGCCGTGGGAGATCGGCCTGGCCGAAACGCATCAGGCGCTGGTTGAAAATGGACTGCGCCACAAAATCCGGCTGCAGGTAGACGGCGGCTTGAAGACCGGGCGGGACGTGGTCAAGGGCGCGATGCTGGGCGCCGAAAGCTTCGGTTTCGGTACCGGGCCGATGGTGGCCCTGGGCTGCAAGTACCTGCGCATTTGCCACCTCAACAACTGCGCCACCGGCATCGCCACGCAGAACAAGACCCTGCGCGAAAAGCACTTTCACGGTCTGCCGGAACGCGTGATGAACTATTTCCAGTTTCTGGCGCGTGACGTACGTGAAATCCTGGCCAGCCTGGGCCTGCGGCAATTCACCGACGTCATCGGGCGCAGCGACCTGCTGGAGCAGTTGCCTGGCACCACGGCCAGGCAGCGTGCGCTGGATCTTGCGCCGATCCTGGCCTCTGCCGCCACCCGCAACCGCTTCGAGCCCTATTGCACGGAGGCGCATAACCCCCCATTCGACAAGGGACGGCTGAACCAGGAGATCCTGGCTGCCGCCAGCGAGGCCCTGGACCGGCAGGAGAAATGGTCCGGACATTTTGCGATCCGCAACTACGACCGCACGGTTGGGGCCATGCTGTCCGGCGAAGTCGCGCGCCGTTTCGGTCGGGACGGCCTCCCGGCCGATCGCATTCGCCTGAACCTGACGGGCACCGCGGGCCAGAGCCTGGGCTGCTGGAACGCACCGGGCGTTTCCATTCACCTCGAGGGCGACGCCAACGATTACGTGGGCAAGGGCATGTCGGGTGGACGCATCGTCCTCACAACGGCCGAAGTTCACCGCGAACGTGCCCTGCGCAACGTGATTTGCGGCAACGCCTGCCTGTACGGCGCCACCGGCGGCGAATTGTATGCGAACGGGCAGGCCGGTGAGCGCTTCGCCGTGCGTAATTCCGGAGCGCAGGCCGTTATCGAAGGGGCCGGGCACCATGCCTGCGAATACATGACCGGTGGCACGGTCGTCATCATGGGGCCGGTCGGGCCCAACCTGGCCGCCGGCATGACCGGCGGCGAACTGTTCCTGCTGGACCCCAACAACCAGGTCGATCGCTGCCTGAACCCGGAATTCGTCGAGTCTTCGCCGCTGGAAGACCAGCGCTTCGATGCTCCACGCCGCCGCCTGAAGTCGCTGGTCACCGCCCACGTCAGCCTGACCGGCAGCGAGTGGGGCCGCAAGGTGCTCGACTCATGGGACATGATGCTGCCGCACTGGGTGTACGTGATACCCAAGAACTTTTCCGCCAGCAGCGCGATCTCCCAGCAGGACGTACCGCTGCGGCTGGTCAAGGCCTGAGGACACGCCGCATGACCCGCAAGATCGATAACTTCGCTTTTCTCGACCGCGCCCGCGGCGAGCCGGACGTCTATCCGCTGGAAGTCCGGCGCAGTGAATTCCGCGAAATCTACAAGCCTTATTCGGCCGAAGAAGCCGCCGACCAGTCCGAACGCTGCCTGGACTGCGGCAACCCCTATTGCGAATGGAAGTGCCCCGTGCACAACTACATTCCGAACTGGCTCAAGCTGGCGGGCGAAGGCCGCATCATGGAAGCGGCCGACCTGTGCCACGAAACCAACAGCCTGCCGGAAGTGTGCGGCCGGATCTGTCCGCAGGATCGCCTGTGCGAGCAGGCCTGTACGCTGGCAACCGGCTTCGGCGCGGTCACCATCGGCGCCATCGAGCGTTACATCGTCGACGAGGCCCTCAAGCAGGGTTGGCGGCCGGATCTCTCCCATGTGCGCACGCGGCCCTGGAGCGTCGGTATCGTCGGCGCCGGCCCGGCCGGATTGGCATGTGCAGATGTGCTGACGCGCAACGGCGTCAGCGTAACGGTTTACGACCGGCACCCGGAGATCGGCGGCCTGCTGAGCTTCGGCATACCCGACTTCAAGCTGGAACTACAGGTCATGCGGCGGCGCCGCGAGATTCTCGAGGGTTGCGGCGTGCACTTTCGTCTGAACTGTGAAATCGGGCGCGACATCCAGGCCAGCGAGCTGGAGAGTATGCACGACGCCCTGTTCTTCGGCCTGGGAACCTACACGCCGGTGGAGGCCTCGCTGCCGGGCATGGAGAAAGGCGGCATCGTTCCAGCGCTCGAATACCTGATTGGCCAGACCTGCCATCTGTATGGCCTGGACCTGCCCGGCTATCCCTTTATCGACCTGGCCGGGGAAGAGGTGCTGGTGCTGGGCGGGGGCGATACCGCCATGGACTGTGTGCGCACCGCGATACGCCAGGGCGCGGCCTCGGTGCGTTGCGTCTACCGCCGCGACCAACAGAACATGCCGGGTTCGCAGCGCGAGGTGAAGCACGCCATGAACGAGGGCGTGCAATTCGAATTCAACTCCCTGCCCCTCGGCCTGGTGCACGAGGACCGCAAGCTGGTGGGCCTTGATATCGCCAGGACCCGCCTGGTGGCCTCTGCGGACGGCCGTGCCCAACCCGAGGTCATCCCCGGCAGCGAGCAGCGCCTGCCCGCATCGGCCATCATATTCGCCTTTGGCTATCGCCCCAGCCCGCCTGCCTGGCTCGAGGCACTTGGCGTATCCACGGCAGAAAGCGGCCTGGTGCATACCGGACCGCAATTGGCCGGTCAGACCGGCAACCCGGCGATATTCGCCGCCGGCGACATGGTTCGCGGCTCGGACCTGGTGGTGACTGCGATTGCGGACGCCCGCGAGACCGCATTGTCAATCATCCAGTTCCTCGAAATGCAGCAGGCCCAGTTGAAGCGGGCCTGATCCAGGTCAAGAATTGACCCGTCAGGGTTGACTATCGTTTTCTCTAGTACTATTTTATGTTCTTACCAGAACATACATTCTCTTTTCATTCAAAATAGTGTGCAACCATGAGTAAATTAACTTCAGAAAACGCCTCTTCGCAGGCATTTATCCCCTTAATGCAGGAACTGGCCGGCGCCTACCAGGCTTTTTCCCTTTACGACGCCGAGGGCCTGCGCAAGTCCGGTTCCGGCCTCACACCCTCGCAGGCCCGCGTTATTTTCACCATTGGCGGCACCGAAGGCATGACCTGCAAGGATATCGGCGACATCACCCTGATCACCAAGGGCACGCTGACCGGCGTGATCGACCGGCTGGAAGAGAAGGGCCTGGTTGAGCGGTGGTCGGTCGAGGGCGACGGGCGCAAGACCATCGTGGCCCTTACCCGGCGCGGGGCGCGCATTTACGACCGGGAATTTCCCCGTCACGTCGAGTTCCTGAAATCCAAATTCGACAAGCTGGGCGCTGGCGACCGCAAGCAGGCAACCGAACTGCTACAGAAGATCCGCGGCCTGTTCTGACCCGGCGCCGCCCACGGCCGCAGAACCAGATTCTTTCGGGAAACGCAGGGGCGAAACTCGGCCGGGAATCCTCCGGAAACCGGATCTCTATGGTGGCGCCAGGCTTCCCCGCGATGAAAACCGTTTTTCCCGAATAAATTCGGTCCTACGGGGACATTCCGGAATGAATTCGGTCCTACGTGGTCTTTGCGGACGAATTCGGTCCTACACGAGTAGGTCTTTGAGTATTTCCCGGGCTTTTTCGTGATCGAGGGTTTCCAGCGCGACAATGCCCGCCTTGGCGTCCTTGTTGACGATGTGCATCCCGCGCACGTCCACGTTGGCTTCGGCCAGGCGCCGGGACAGTTCCGCCAGTGCGCCCGGGTGTCGGTCCAGCCGCACCAGCAGGTGCTCGCTGGCGACCACGCGGTAGCCGGCATTTGACAGCAGGCTGAAGGCTCGCTTGTAGGGCCCCACGGTCAGCGTGAGCACGGCGGTATCGCCCAGCGTGCTTCCGGTAAAGTCCTGCACCGCGATGCCCTCGCGCTCGAGCAGCGTGGTCACCTCGGCCAGCAGACCGGGATGGTTCTCCTGGATGATGGTCAGTACTTTCATGGCCCGGAACCTCCGGCACGCTCGATGTCGCCAATCAAGCGGTCGATCTGTTCGCGGCGGACATGCGGCATGCAGATGATGTGACTGTAGCCGCCGGCCGTGGCCAGTTGCCACTTGTCGCAGACCGCCTGCGGCGGCTGCGGAAAGACGACCGTGATCGCTTGCGGGTTGCGCCAGGCGGCGAGGCCGATATCCTTGAAGCGCTGTTCCGCGTAGGCCGCGACCGCCAGTGATTCGACAATGCGCCGGCGCAGTCCCTCGACACCCAATGAGCGGATCGCGTACCACATCATCAGCGGCGTGAAACCATTGCGCGACCCACTGATGGTGGTGTCGACGCTGCCGATGTAGGCCACTGAGTGCCCGATACGTTCGACGTGGCCGCGCCTGGCCAGAACGATGCCGCAGGGGATGGGCGAGCCTATGAACTTGTGGCCCGAGATCGCAATGCTGTCGGCGCCGTCCTCGAAATCCCAGGCTGGGGGTGGGTCCAGGAACGCGGCATAGCCGCCACACAACGCCGCATCGCAATGGACATAGCGGTTCTCGATCGCCAGATCGTCGAGGATGGAGCGGATCAGCACGATGTCGTCGCGCGCCTCCTTCATGGTCGTGCCGATGTTGGCGAAGATGATGGGCGGTGCGTCGCGGCGAATGCGCAGCGTCTCGCGCAAATCCTCGTAATCCATCTCGCCATTGGGCTGCGAGCGGATCATGATATGCCGCATGTTCAGGAAGTGCAGGTTTTTGCCAACGCTGTAGTGGCTGTCCTGCGAAAAGTAGGCGATCCCGTCCGGCAGCAGTTCGCGCCCCAGGTACAGGCCGTAAAGATTGCCCTCCGTGCTGCCGTTGGTGACGTAGCCCCACCACTTGTCCTCCGGCGCCCGCGCGAGCCGGGCAAAGAACGCGACGACCTCCTGCTCGAACTCATGCGAGTTGAGCAGGTAGGTCATCGGCATGAACGGGTCGCCGGCATTGTTCAGGCTGAACGACAGGAATGGCGTCAGCGCGCTGTAATCGAAATCGAACGCGACCGGAAAACCGATTTCCAGCTCGGCGTCTCGCTGCAACCGGTCGAGAAACCGGTCCAACTGCAACTGCTCGGTGCGGGGCAACGACATATGATTCGATTGGCGGCGATTCGGCATGGCCAGGTCCACGGCCCCCATTGTGCGCCGGGCCACCGGGCGACTCCATGACCGTAATCAACGTCTGGCCCGACACCCTGTGTTTTATCCTTCCTGTTCATGCACTTGCGGCTCGCGGACCGAAACCTTGCATCACCCGTGCTCGCCGATCGGCTATGATGTGACCGACCCGATATCAATCGTATGGGAAGTCGATGGACTGGACGATCCTCTGGTGGCTGCTGGCCGCCCTGACTGTCATCGCCGGACTGGCCGGCACCGTGGTACCGGCACTGCCCGGCGTTCCGCTGGTCTTCGCCGGCTTGTTTATCGGCGCCTGGATCGACCATTTTGAAATCGTGGGCTGGACGACGATCGGCGTGCTGGCGGTTCTCACAGTGATAGCCGTGGTGGTGGACTTCGTGGCCAGCGCCGCGGGCGCCCGTTACCTTGGCGCGGGCTCTCGCGCGTTCTGGGGCGCCACGGCCGGAGCCGTGGTGGGCATCTTCTTCGGCATTCCGGGCATGCTGCTCGGACCCTTCATTGGCGCAGTGCTCGGCGAACTCAGCGGCGGCAACGACCTGGTCCGGTCGGGCCGGGCCGGGGTCGGCGCCTGGCTGGGCATGGTGGTGGCCACCGCCGTCAAGCTGGCCATCGCCTTCCTGATGATCGGCCTGTTCCTGTTCCGTGTCGGCTTCGAGCAGATCTCGACCAGCTGAAACAATCAGTCCTTGCGGTACTTGAACTTCCGCCACAGCGCGCGGCCGACGATGCGTAGCTTGTTGCGCGTGTCGAAGCGCCGGATATTGGTCTTTACCGCACCGATGGTGAATTGCGTGCGCTTCGAATAGTCGATGCGCACGTCGACGATGACCGGCCGGTTGTCGGCCATGTGCGACAGGGTCCGTTCGATCGCCGCTTCAATGCTGTTGTCGTTCTCGATTGCCACGAACTCGCAACCCGTGGCGGCAGCCAGGGCCCGGTAGTCGAGTGTCCCGACCGCGGTGCAGGTTTTGCGCTGGTAGGGCATCTCCTGGGCTTGCGCAATCTGTGACAACTCACCGTCGTTGAATACGAACCAGGCCACCCCCAGCCCGTTCCGCGCGGCCGTGACGGTTTCGAGGCCGGTCATCAGGAAGGCCCCGTCACCGACGATGCCCACGACCTGCCGCTCGGGCCGGGCGAGCTTGGCCCCGATGCAGGCAGGCACGCAGTAACCCATGCAATTGAAGTCGGTCGGTGACAGGAAACTGCCGTCCTCGAGAATGGGCATCAGCTCGGCGGTCAGAAAAGTGTGGTTGCCGTCGTCCGCCACCACGATGGCGTCCCGCTCGAGTCCCCGCCGAAGGGCCTGGAAAAACCGCCCGGGATTGACCCGACCGGCGGAATCGTGATCGAGCCATTCCTTGACCCAGGCGGCCTTGTCGGCGGCAATGCTCGCTTTGAGCTCGGTGCTGTCACGGGCCGGCACCGTCTCCAGCAACCGCTGTGCTAACGCGGGCACGGCATCACGCGCATCCGCGTGGATCGGGACGGGGGTGGGGTGATTGCGGCCGATGGCTCCGGGGTTGATGTCCACGTGCACGAGTTTTTCCGGCGGTATGGCGCCAAAACTGCCCGTGCAGATCTCGGCGAAACGCGTGCCGACGGCGAGCATGGCATCGCAGTCACGAAAAGCGTTCTGCGCGGCCGGCACTGCCGATGGCCCGAAACCCATCCCGGTATGCAGCGGGTGGTCGGCCGGGAAGGATGCGAGACCCTGCAGCGTGGTCGCTACCGGGGCGCCAAGGTGTTCGGCCATGCGGCGGATGTCGTTGATCACGTGCCGCGCCCCCCAGCCGACGAAGATTCCCGGCTTCGCGGCCCGGGACAAAAGTTCGACCGCGGCCGCCACGGCATCCGGATCGAGCGATGGCCGCTCCACCGTGCCGTCAAAAGACGGCAGTTCGGTGACTTCCCCCGTAAACAGCTGCAGGTTCGCGGGCAACTCGATGTAAACCGGCCCGGGCTCGCCTTCGACTGCCGTGCGGTAGGCGCGGTAGACCGTGGGCACGACTTCGTCGTAGCTTTCGATCTTGTAGGTGGCCTTGGTCAGGGTCCGCATCAGGGCCTGCTGATCGACGTCGTGCAACTGGAACCCCTGCTCCATGTCAGTCCGGACGCCGCCGGAAATAACCAGCATCGGAATGCCGTCCAGGAACGCTTCGCCGATACCGCTCATGGCATGGGTCAGGCCGGCGGCCGGCACCACCATCAGCACACCGATGCTGTCGGAGGCGCGGCTGACCGCATCGGCCATGAAGGCGGCGCCCCCCTCGTGGGTCACCAGAACGGGCTGAATGCTTGCGGATTCCTGCAGTTCGTCGTACAGCTCGATGTTGTGGACGCCGGGAATGCCGAAGGTATACCTCACCCCGATCTGTTCCAATGCCTGGCGCACGAGCCATGCAGCGGTCTTTTTCATGTCCTGTCTCTCCTGCAGCCTGTCAGCACGTGAAGGGCTGGATGCCGACAGCTTCGTGAAGCAAAGCCGGGTCGAAGCAGCGATCGCCCTTGAACACCGCGACCGGCCGCCGCACGGCGCTGATATCCTCCAGCGGATTTCCGGCCGGCGGTGAGCAAGCCATAATGCACGGTGCCTGCCTCCCGGGCCTGCGTGGCCCCGGACAGGAGAAGAAGGGCCCCCACCCATGGCAGCACGCAAGCAGCTTTACGCCGCTCGAGCTCGTGGGCTTCGCCGGCTCGATATTGTTCGCCCATTACTCTATATCCCTGAAGCTATCCGGACGGAGGCCCGACCCCATGCCGACCTGTTCGTGAATCTGTGCATGATACCTCCGCCGAAAGGCCGACAGGACATCTTCGCTGAGTGCCGGATCCACGCCGATACGCTCCATGGCCATGCGGGAAAGCTCCAGGCTCGCCTCGACGTTTTCGGATACCACACCTGCCGCGCCGAGCCGGCTCAGGCTCTGGCAGGTTTCGAGGTTGTGGCCGCGGGCGAAGATCTCGACCTGCGGGTATTGCTCCCTGATCGCGGCGACAAGGTCCTTGCTCGCCTCCGGGTCGTTGAGCGTCACCACGATCACCCGGGCGTCCGCCGCGCCCACCGACTTAAGCACCCCCGGGTTGCTCATGTCTCCGTAGTACACCGGGCTGCCCCGTTCACGCGCCCGTGCAATCAATGCCGGGTCGGAATCGAGCGCAACGAATGGCTGGCCCGCCCGCGCCAGGATCTCACCTATGCGGTGGCCCACGCGGCCGAAACCGACCACCACGACGGGCGCGTTCGGGTGCAGCTGTTCGTCCATGTTTCCGGCGGCCGGTCGCCTCGGTTCAACGACCAGGCGCCGCGCCAATTGGGCCAGCGCCGGGGTAACCATCATGCTCAGCAGAACCACCAGCAGAAGTTCCTGGAAAAGCTGCTCGCCCAGCAACCCGTTCTGCCAGGCCAGTGCAAACAGCACCAGGGCGAACTCCCCGCTTTGGGCAAGCAACAGCGCGACCGCCACCGAGGACCGCCACGGCAGGCCGAACAAACGGCCCAGCGGCAGCAGGATCAGCACCTTGAGCGCGATCAGCAAGGCCAGCAGCACGATCGAGCCGACCGGATCGGACAACAATAGGCCGAGATTGAACGACATGCCCATCGACATGAAGAACAAGCCGAGCAGCAGCCCCCGAAAAGGCTGGATCTCGGCAATCACCTGGTGGCGATAGGCCGACTCGGAGATCAACAGGCCGGCCAGGAAGGCCCCCATGGCCATGGACAGGCCGGCGTGCTCGGTCGCCATCGCCGCACCCAGCACGATCAGTACCGCCGATGCGGTAAATACTTCCGGGCTGCCGGCCCGCGCCACGCGGTGCAGCAAAGGGTGCAGGAAATAGCGGCCGGCAAGCACCACGAGCGCCAGGATTGCCAAGGATTCAAGCAGCGCCAGACCGATATCGGCGCCGACGCTCATGCCCGGCGCCGCCAGCAGGGGGATCAAGGCCAGCAAGGGCACGACCGCAAGATCCTGCAACAGCAGAACAGCCACGGAAGCCCGCCCGTAGTGGGAGGTGAGCAGCTTCTGGGACGCCAGTATCTGCAGCACGAAGGCCGTCGAGGACAGCGCCAGCGCCGGACCCACCAGTATCGCGGTCCGCAGCGACATACCGAACAGGAAGAAACAGGCTATGGCCAGCACAGCCCCGGTGAGCAGCACCTGGGCGCTGCCGAGCCCGAAAACCTGGCGCCTCATCAGCCACAGCCGTGACGGCTTGAGTTCGATTCCAATAACGAACAGCAGCAACACGACCCCGATTTCCGCGAGGTAGCCGATTTCACTTACGTTGCCTATGGCCGCCAGGCCGGAAGGTCCCACGATAAGCCCGGCGACCAGGAAGCCCGGCACCGCGCCCAGTCGCACAAGTTGGAACAGCGGTACGACCACCACGGCCGCAAGCAGCAGGATGACGATGTCGAACAGATAGGCGGAAATCATCGGGGCCGGCCTCCACGCGCTGCCCACATCACAGCTTAACAGACTGTGGTCAACTCCCGCTTCAGGGCCAGGAAATCGCCGGCTATGGTGCTGGACAACACGGTCTTGCCTCGCACGGCGGCGAGTTCTGCCGGCAGCGGTACTTCGAGATTCAGCGTTTCCTGGATCACTTCCATGAACTTCGCGGGGTGCGCCGTGCACAGGAACACGCCTTCCTCGCCGGGCTCGAGGCAGCGGTCCAGCGCCGCCCAGGCCAACGCGCTGTGCGGGTCGGCCAGGTAGCCACGCCGATGCAGGGTGCGCATGGCCGCGCGGGTTTCGTCGTCGTCCAGCGCCAGCGATGACAGCAGGTTTTCGAGTGACAGGCCGTGACGCTCGCCCAGTTCCAGCACACGGGGGAAGTTGTTGGGCAGCGAGATGTCCATCGCGTTGGTGATGGTCTCGATCGTGGGATTGGGGTCCCAGTGGCCGGACGCGAGAAACCGCGGCACCGTGTCGTTGGCGTTGGTGGCGGCGATGACGCGCTTGTAAGGCAGCCCGATGCGGCGCGCGATCAGGCCGGCAGTGATGTTGCCGAAATTGCCGCTCGGCACACTCAAGACCATGTTTTCGATGGTGTTAACCGCGGCGCCGGCCTCGAAGTAATAGCAGACCTGCGCCAGCAGGCGCGCGATGTTGATCGAGTTGGCCGAATTCAACCCCAGCCCTTCCTTGAGCTCCGGATCTTCGAATGACTGCTTGACCAGTTGCTGGCAGGTATCGAAATCCGCGTCGACCGCCACGGTGTGCACGTTGCCGCCCAGCGTGCAGAACAGCTTCTCCTGCAGCGGCGAAACGCGGCCTTTCGGGTACAGGATGACCACGCGGATGCCCGGCTGACCGAAGTAAGCGTGCGCCACCGCCGCGCCGGTGTCGCCCGAAGTCGCTGTGAGGATGGTCATCGGCCCGCCGTCGTGGAATTCGGCCAGGCAACGCGCCATGAAGCGGGCGCCGAAGTCCTTGAAGGCCAAGGAGGGCCCGTGAAACAGTTCCAAAGCGTGCACGCGGTCGTCCAGGGCACGCGCCGCAATCGGAAAATCGAAGGCGGAAGTGACCATCCGCTCGACCGTTGCCGCGTCGATCTCGTCGCCCAACAGGTGCTGCATTACAGCGGTACTTCGCGGCACGAACGGCATTTCCAACAGGCCGGGCACGTCGCTCAGCGTCTCGAACCGGTCCGGGAAGAACAGGCCCTGCTTGCGCCCGAGGCCGCGCAGGACGGCTTCGCGAAAGCTGACCTGCTCGCTGGAATCCTTGATATTGCACAGTAACACCCGCCGCCTCCTTAACCCCGGATGCTGCGGGCGCCGCCGAGATCCGCACGGCAGATGTGGACGAAGCCCCGGTCGTTCTGCTGGTAGTTTGCACCCATCCACCTCGCCACGCGCCGGGCAATGTCGGAATCGTCGACCAACGCGAAAATGGTCGGGCCGGAACCCGAGATGCCCACCGCCAGGGCGCCAAGCTCGCGCAACTCGACGCGGGCCTCGTCAAAACCCGGCAGCAGTTTGCGGCGGTACGGCTCGGCGATGTGGTCGACGATGCACTCGGCCGCGAGGCGGGTCTTGCCGCTGTGCAGGGCGTGCACGAACTGGGCGAACTGCGCGCCGTGTCGCACCGCGACCGCGCGGGGAATCGCGTCCGGCAGCACCGAGCGCGCTTCCTTCGTCACCAGCTTGGTGCCGGGCCAGCAGACCACCGCCCGCCAGGCTCCGGGCCACGGCAGCGCGTACTCCCGCTGGCTGCCCGGTGGACACAGGCGAAGGCCGCCGAACAGGCAGGGCGCCACGTTGTCGAGGTGAATCTCCCCGCTGATCTGGCCTTCCATCCTCGCCATCAAGCGAAAATTTTCCAGCGTGCTCAACAGGTGGTCGTGCCAGCGATTGAGCGCCTCCAGGGTGGCGACGATGGAACTGGCGCTGGAGCCCAGCCCGCTGCCGATCGGCAACCGCTTGTCCAGCGTGACCTTGAGCGGGGAGACCGTGATACCACGTTTGGCCGCAGTCTCCTGGAAGGCGCGACAGCAGGCGAGCACGATGTTGTCTTCGGGGTCCGGCGGCAGGTCGACGGCAAAAGGGCCGGTCAGATCGAGTTGCCAGTCGTCGGCCGACCCGTCAGCCAGCGGCGTCAGCTGCACGAGGTCGCCCAGCAGGGTCTTGTTCATCGGCGCCAGCGCCAGGCCGAGCGCATCGAACCCCACCGACAGGTTGCCAATGGAGGCAGGTGCGTACACCGTCAACATCAGCTTGTTGGCCTGCTCCGTGCTCATTTCCCAATCCGTGCTCGTTTCGTTGATCTGTTCAATTGTCCAGAGGCCGCCACACCGTGCGCAGCAGGTCGCCGAAGACGCCGGCGGCCGTCACCGCCGCGCCGGCGCCATAGCCGCGCAACACCATCGGAATCGGCTGGTAGTAATGCGTGTGAATGACCAGGGCGTTTTCACCATCGCGAATGGCGCCGAGCGGCTTGCTGCCCGGCACCGCCTCGATGGCTACCCGGCAGCGGCCGTCCTCCAGGCGCGCCACGTAGCGCAGCACGCTGTCCTCCGCACCGGCAGCCGCAACACGCCCGGCGAAATCGGCGTCCAGGGTAGCCAGCGTATCGATCAGTTCCGAGCGGTCCACGTGGCCCACCACGTCCAGCGGCACCACCGGCTCGACGTCGATGTCCTTCAATTCGAGCTGCAGGCCGACTTCACGCGCGACGATCAGCAGTTTGCGCGCCACGTCCATGCCGGACAGGTCATCGCGCGGGTCCGGCTCGGTGTAGCCCAACTCCATGGCCCGTGCCACCGCCTGCGACAGCGGCTCGCCGTCCTGCAGCAGGCCGAAGATCATTGACAGGGAGCCGGACAGGATGCCTTCGAAGGTTCGCAGCTCGTCGCCGGAGCGGATCAGGCCCTGCAGGGTATCGATGAACGGCAGGCCGGCCGCCACGTTGGTTTCGTACAGGAACTTGCGGAAATTGCGGGCCGCGGCTTCGCGCATCTCGAGGTAGTAAGAGAAATCCTGGGTGTTGGCCTTCTTGTTGGCTGCGACGATGTTGAAGCCGCTGTTGAGCAGGGTCACGTACTGGCCGGCCAGCTCCGCATCTGTGGTGCAATCGACAATGGTCGGGCTCAGCAACCCGAGGTTCTTGCGAATGGCGATAACATCGTCCAAACACCATGACTTGCCATGCTCCGCCAGGTCCTCGCGCCAGCTGGAAAGATCGAGCTTGTCGTCTGCTACCAGCAGCTTCTCGCTGTTGGCGATCGCGCGCACGCGCAAATCCACGTGGTGTTCGATCAGGCTTTCCGCCTGGCGCTGGAACTGGTCGAGCAACTCGCCGCCGACGTTGCCGCAGCCGAGCAGTACCACGTCGATGTGGGTCGAGTGGCTGAAAAAAGCCGTGTGCGTGGCACGCGTGGCCGGCTTGGCGTCCTCGCCGCGCACCACCAGCGCGATGGCGCACTCCGTGGAGCCCTGCGCGATGACCTCCACGTTGACGCCGGCCGAAGAAACGGCGGTCAGGAAACGCGCCGCAATACCGCGGTAGTGCTTCATGCCCTCGCCTACCAGCGACACGACCGCACGGTCGCTCTGCACACCAATCTCCTCGATCAGCCCGTGCAGGCGCTCAAAATGGAACTCCTCTTCCAGCGCCTTGCGCGCCTTGTTCTCATCGGAACGGCGCACGCACAGCGTGATGCTGTATTCCGATGAAGACTGCACGATCAACAGGATGGAAATCGCTTCACTGGCCAGCGCATCCATCACGCGGCGGGCGATACCGACCCGTCCGCGCAAACCCCCACCCTGCAGAGTGATCGAGGAAACGTCGTGCAGGTGGGAAATTCCGCGCACCACGTGGGTGCGTTTCGCCTCGCTGTGGACCCGTGTTCCGGGTCTCGATGGATCGTAGGTGTTGCGCACTTCGCAGGGGATGTTGTTGGCCGCCAGCGGCGCCAGCGCCTTGGCCGAGATAACCTTGGCGCCGAAATAGGTCAGCTCCATGGCCTCGTCGTAGCTCACTTCCTCGAGACAGCGGGCGTTGCTGACGATGCGTGGATCGGCCGTGAAGAAGCCGTCCACGTCCTTCCAGATCTGGCACAGGCCGGCGCCCAACGCCGCCGCGATGGCAGCCGCTGAATAGTCGGTGCCGTTGCGGCCCAGCAACTGGATGTCACCCCGGGCGTTGCGGCCATAAAAGCCCGGCAACACCATCACCTGGCTGTCTTCCTGCAATCGTTCCCTCAGCCTGGGCGCGGCTGCCTCGATATCGATCAGCGAGTCGAGCCAGTCCTCGTTGGCCAGCGGCAGTACGTCGGCATCGGACCACTGGGCGCGCAAACCCTGGTGATTCAGCACGTCCACCATCAATCGACTGCTGAAACCCTCGCCACTGGCCAGGATGCGCGCGCGGGCCTCGTCGGGGCACTGCCCGAGCAGGCGGATGCCCTCGATTCGCCGGTTCAGGATTTCCTCCTGTTCCGCGAAGAAAGCCGAGGCCTCCGGCGTGGGAACGCTCTGCGCCGCGAGCTCCTGTACGATCGCCCGCTGCCGCGCGAAAGCTTCGCGCAGGTGAATTGCGCCGTCGCCGCCTTCGACCGCCGTGTCGATGGCCGCCAGCAACAGGTCCGTGACGCCCTTGACCGCGGAGAGCACCACGACGACCTGCCGTTCCGCGGCGTACTGTCCGATCACCAGGGCGCTGGCTTCGAATCCCCTCAGGTCGGCCAGCGAGGTGCCGCCGAATTTCTGTACCAGTATGTTTTTGTTGCTCACTTCACAAACTCACGTCTATTTGGCGCTTCAATACGCGTTTTGATGAACGCTGCGCATGGCGCGGCCGGATGGATCGTTCATTTCCTGCAGCGCCTTGTCCCACAGCACGGCTTCGGGCGTGCTGCAGGCCACCGTCGGGCCACCCGGCACCGTCTGGGCCGCCGAGGCCAGCGGAAAGTGCTGCTCGAACACGCTGCGGAACCAGTAGCCCTCTTTCGAAGCCGGCGTGTTGAACGGAAAGCGCCCGGCGGCCCGCGCCATTTCGGCGTCGCTGACCTGCTGATTGGTGAAATCCTTGACCGCGTCGATCCAGCCGTAGCCGACGCCGTCGGAAAACTGTTCCTTCTGCCGCCAGGCGATGGATTCCGGCAGCAGGTCCTCGAACGCTTCGCGCAGGATCTTCTTCTCGATCCGCCCCGGGCCGGCCATCTTGTCGGCCGGGTTGATGCGCATGGCCACGTCGAGGAAGTCCCTGTCCAGGAACGGAACGCGCGCTTCCACGCCCCAGGCCGCCATCGCCTTGTTGGCGCGCAGGCAGTCGTAGCTGTGCAGGCGGGACAGTTTGCGCACGGTTTCCTCGTGAAAAGCCCGTGGATTCGGCGCTTTGTGGAAATACAGGTAGCCGCCGAAGATTTCGTCGGCGCCCTCGCCCGACAGCACCATCTTGATGCCCATGGCGCGGATCTTGCGGGCCATCAGGAACATCGGGGTGGCCGCCCGGATACTGGTCACATCGTAGGTTTCGAGGTGGAAAATCACTTCCTCCAGCGCGTCCAGGCCCTCCTGGATGGTGAAGGTGAAACCGTGGTGAACCGTGCCGATGTGCTCGGCCGCCTTCTGCGCCGCCAGCAGATCGGGCGAGCCTTCGAGTCCAATGGCGAAGGAATGCAGTCGAGGCCACCAGGCCGGCGTTTCCTCGTGGTCCTCGACGCGCATCGCGGCGTGCTTTGCCGCCAGGGCGGCCGTGATCGAGGAATCCAGGCCGCCCGAGAGCAGCACACCATAGGGCACGTCGGTCATCAGGTGGCTGATCACCGCCTGCTCCAGCGCCTCGCGCAGCGCCGCACGGTCGGTGACCGCGTTCTCGACTGCCTCGAAGTTCTCCCAGTCGCGGAAATACCAGCGCTGCGGGGCATCCTGGCCGGACACCCAGTAGTGGCCCGGCGGAAATTCATGCACCTGGTTACACACATCCATCAGGGCTTTCATTTCCGAAGCCACGAACAACTGGCCATTGGCGTCATGCCCGTAGTACAGCGGAATGATACCGATCGGGTCGCGCGCCATCATCCAGCGATCCTGGTCCTCGTCGAACAGGCAGAAGGCGAACATGCCGCGCAACTCGTCGAGAAAATCCGGGCCGTGCTCGAGGTACAGCGGCAGGATCACCTCGCAATCCGAGTGGGTGCGGAAGGCGTAACGGCCTTCAAAGCGATCGCGGATGTCCTGGTGGTTGTAGATTTCGCCGTTGACCGCCAATGCCTGGCGGCCGCTCTCACTCATGATCGGCTGCGCGCCGGTGTTGACGTCGACGATGGACAGGCGCTCGTGCGCCAGCACGGCGTGATCGGCCGAGTAGATGCCGCTCCAGTCCGGTCCGCGATGGCGCAGCAGGCGGGATTGCCGCAGCGCCATCTGGCGCACGGCATTGAGGTCCTGGCGTACTTCAAGCACGCCGAATATCGAGCACATGCAGAGTCCTCGTTGACGAATCCGGGTTGTTCGGGGCGCTATACTTTTATTGTTACGCCCGCCATCACTCGAACGCCCGATCAATCAGGCGCCCAAACCCCCAATACTAAGGGGATTGTGGCTGGGTGCCAAGCTCTGATGCCCGGTACTGGTAGGCATAGTAGACCACCGGAATCACCACCAGGGTCAGCATGGTCGATACCAGGATGCCGAAGATCAGGCTGACCGCCAGGCCGCTGAAGATCGGATCGTCCAGGATAAAGAACGCACCGGCCATTGCCGCCAGACCGGTTAGCGCGATCGGCCGCGCTCGCACGGCGCCCGCGTTGACTACCGCATCGGCCAGCGGAACGCCACGGTCCACCTCCTGGCGGATGAAATCCACCAGCAGAATGGAATTTCGCACGATGATGCCGGCCAGCGCGATCATGCCGATCATCGAGGTCGCCGTGAACTGGCGATCGAGCAGAGCATGGCCCGGCAGGATGCCGATCAGGGTCAGCGGGATGGGCGCCATGATGATCAGTGGCACGCTATAGGAGCGGAACTGTGCGACGACCAGCAGATAGATCAGGATCAGGCCGACCGCGTAGGCCAGGCCCATGTCGCGGAAGGTCTCGTAAGTGACCTGCCACTCGCCGTCCCATTTCAGGCTGGGCACATAGGGGTCGGTCGGTTGCCGGATCAGGTATTGGGCGATTCCGCCCTGTTGTTCCCCGCCGCCCGGCAGGGCGCCCGCGATCTCTGCCATGCCGTAAAGCGGGCTGTCCAGCCGGCCGCTCAGATCGCCGGTCACCATCACCATCGGCAGGAGATCCTTGTGGTAAAGCGCCTGCTCCCGCGACGTCATCGTGAAATGAACGACTTCGGACAGCGACACCAGCTTGCCGGCCGCGTTGCGCACCCTCAGCCTGGCGATGGCGTCCGGATCCGCCTTGGCCGCCTCCCTCAGTTCCAGCCGCAGCGGCACCGGCCGCCTGCTGGTCTCATCGTGCAGGTAAGAGACATCCTCGCCGCGCATGGCGGTGGCGATCGCCGCCACGATGCTGGACTGGGAGACGCCGAGGCGGGCGGCGCGGGCGCGGTCCACCGAGACCAGCAGCCGTGGCTGCGGCGCCTCCAGCGTATCGTCCACGTCCACGATGTCGGCGGTGCTTTCAAATACCGCGCGAACCTCGCGCGCCGTCGCTTCACGTTGTTCGGCCGTCGCCCCATAGACCTCCGCGACCAGCGGTGCGATGACCGGCGGCCCCGGGGGCACCTCGACCACCTTGACGTTGGCGCTGAAGCGCTCGCCGATCGCCTGCAGCGGCGCGCGGACCGACAGCGCAATCTCGTGGCTCTGCCTATGCCGGTCGGCCTTGTCGACCAGGTTGACCTGGATATCGCCCTGGTGCGGCTCGGCGCGCAGGTAGTACTGGCGCACCAGGCCGTTGAAGTTGATCGGCGCCGAGGTGCCGGCGTAGGTCTGGTAGTTGGTCACCTCGGGTACGCTGGTCAGTTCCAGGGCCAGCGCGTCCAGTACCCGCTGGGTCTGCTCGATTGGGGTGCCTTCGGGCATGTCCACTACAACCTGGAACTCGGACTTGTTGTCGAAAGGCAGCATTTTCAGTACCACCCATTGCACGCCGACCAGGGCCATGGACAGGCTGATCAGGGCCAGCACGGCGGCCAGCATGGCCAGGCGGCGATTGCGGCCGGCGCGACCCGACAGGAACGGCCGCAGGTAGCGGTCGAAACCCGCATAGAGAATCCGGTACAAGCGGTCGTCCTGCTCACCCGCGTGTTCCCCGCCAACGTGTTCCCGGTTCGCCCGGCCGACAAAGGCGCGGTAAAACAGCCAGGGCGTAAACACGAAAGCCACCAGCAATGAGATCAGCATGCCCATGCTGGCGTTGATCGGGATGGGCGCCATGTAGGGACCCATCAGTCCCGTCACGAACGCCATCGGCAGCAGTGCGGCGATCACCGTGAACGTCGCCAGGATGGTCGGGCCGCCGACCTCGTCGACCGCCAGGGGGATGGCGCGGGCCAGCGACAGGCCGCTGATGTGCATGTGCCGGTGCGCGTTTTCCACCACCACGATCGCATCGTCCACCAGGATGCCAATGGAAAAGATCAGGGCGAACAGCGAAACGCGGTTGAGGGTGAAGCCGTAAGCCCAGGAGGCGAACAGCGTGATGGCCAGGGTCACAATGACCGCGGCGCCGACCACCATCGCCTCACGCCGCCCCAGGGCCACGCCGACCAGGATGATCACGGAAATCGTCGCGAAGATCAGCTTCTTGATCAGGGTTTTGGCCTTGTCGTCCGCAGTGGCGCCGTAATTGCGGGTGATGGTCGCTTGCATGCCATCCGGGACCACCGCCCCCTGCAGTTGCTCGAAGCGGGCGATCACCGCGTCGGCTACCTTCACGGCGTTGGTACCCGGCTTCTTGGCCACTGCCATGGTCACCGCCGGGTGGTGTGTGCCGGCGGGCAGCCCCAGGCCGTTTTGCGGCCCCAAGCCAAAGGTGACGCGGGTCTCCGGCAAATCAGGCCCCAGCGATACATCCGCCACGTCACGGAGAAACACCGGCCGGCCATCCCTGCTGCCGACCACCAGTTCCGCCACCTCGTCCGGCCTGCTGAGGAAGGTGCCCGCCTGGACCAGGATGTCCTCGTTGTTCGAGGCGAAAGAACCCGCGTCCGCCGAGGCGTTGGCGCTGGCCAGGGCTGCGCGCAATTCTGCGAAATCGATGTCGAAGCCGGCCAGCCGTTCGGGGTCGAGACGCACGCTGACCACCCGGTCCGGGCCGCCGATGGTGTCGATATCGCGGGTTCCCGGCACGCGCTGCAATTCCGTCTCGATGACATGCGCGATGCGCCGCAACTCGTGGGCCCCCACCTGCGGGTCTTCGCTCCACAGCGTGCCGGTAACGATCGGCACGTCATCGATGCCGCGCGGTTTGATCAGCGCGGGCAGCACGCCAATATTTGCCGGCATCCAGTCCTGGTTCGAGTAAACGGCATTGTAGAGCCGTACGATGGCCTCATCGCGCGGTTCGCCGACTTCGAATTGTACCGTCAGGATGCTGTTGCCAGGCCGGGAAACGGAGTAGATGTGCTCAACGCCATCGATCTCCGACAGGATGCGTTCCATCGGCGTGCTGACCAGTTGCTCCACCTCGGAGGCGGAGGCCCCGGGGTAGGCGATAAAGACGTTGGCGAAGGTCACGTCGATCTGCGGCTCTTCTTCGCGTGGCGTGACCGCGATGGCGAAGAGGCCCAGCAGCAGGCCCACCAGTGCCAGCAGGGGGGTGATCTCGGTCTGCAGGAAGCGCTCGGCCAGGGATCCCGAGATGCCCAGCCTGGTCTTGCCATCCGGCTCGTTCATATTCATCGGGGTGGTCCGCTCAATTAGGCCCGGCGGCCAGCAGCAGGCGGGCAGCTTCCGGGTCGGTCACGACCGTCTCGCCGGCATCCAGCCCCGCCAGGATCGCCACCTGCCCATCGGACTGGGTGTTGCCCAGGCGCACCTGGCGCAGGCGCGGCGCGCCGTCCTCGGCGAGGACATACAACGCGGTCAGCTCGCTGCGCTGCACGACGGCGGACTGCGGCACCAGCAGCGCCGCCCGTTCGCCGACGAGGAACCGGACCTTCACCCACATTCCCGGGTAAATGCCGTGCTGTCCTTCAGCCAGGCCCAGGCGGACTCGGAAGGTGTGGGTCGATGGATCCGCATAGGGAAAGATGCGGATCGCGTCCGCGGCAAGGCTGCCGCCATCGGGCAGGTCGACCCAGGCATCGGCGTCTGAGCGCAGGGCGGCGATATCGGACTGGGGCACATCCACCGCCACCCTCAGGTGTTCCAGGGACAGGCCTGTCATCAACGGCATTCCGACGGTCGCCATTTCCCCGACCTCGACGTGCCGCTGCACCACGATGCCGCTGAACGGCGCCCGCACCACCGTGTTCTCGAAACGCTCTTGGGCCGCCAGCAGGGCGCCCTTGGCCGCCTCCACGCGCGCCTCCGCCGATTGCAGATCCGCAGTAGTCCGGTCCATGTCCGCCCTGGAAATCCGGTCCTGGCGGAACAACTGCTGGATGCGTCCGTGGTTGGCGCGGGCCTCTTCCAGCCGTGCCTGGGCCTCCTGCGCAGCCGCTTCAGCCTGCTTGAGATCGGCGGCTGCGGGGAGATTGCGGAATTGCACAATGATGTCGCCGCGCTCGACGTAATCGTCCACGTCGAAGGGCACTTCCTCGATCCGTGCCGCCACCTGTGAAGACACGGTCGAGCGGCGCTCGGCTTCGACGATGCCGTCAAAACTGCGCTCCTGGATCACCATGGATCGCTCCGCGACCATAGAGGGCAACCCGGCGGTATCGGCCGCCGACAACGGGCCGGCCAGGGCCAAACCAAGGATCGTCAAAGTCAACGCACGCCAAAGCGCCGCGCGGCTGCTGCGCGGCCGGGGACCACAGGATTCGTTGTTCATTGCCTTACTCGTATGAAAATATCAGTATATACTAATATTCATTTTACTACATTAGATGTTTCTACTATACATCCGGGCCGGGCGTATGCCGGAAAGGTTCAGAACTCGAAGCGGAACCCGACCAGGGGGCCATGCTGGGCCATGTCGAACTTGAAGCGGTCACGCCCCTCGCCGTCCTCGTAGTCGAAGTCGACGTAGCGGTAGCCGGCGTAGATCTGGGCCCACGGCGTCATGCGGTAGGCGATGTTGGCCGCCCAGTACCAGGTGAAGTCGGAGCCGACCCCGAAGCCGCCGATGTCGGCCGCGCCGTTGAATACCCATTTTTCACCCAGCGGGGCAACATAACGAAGGCCGACAGTCGGGTCGAACCAGCTCTCGGAGGCCTTCGCGCCACCCCCCTGGTTGGGACCCGTCAGGGTCAGCCGGTTGCTTACGTCGACGTAGCGGCCGCCGAAGGTGAACTGCAGAGTGTCCGTCAACCGATAGAGGCCGACCAGGCCGAAAATCGTCTGCTTGACGTTCACCTCGTAGTTGACCGCTCCGCCGGGACCCGTGCCATCCTCTTTCAGGTCCATGTACGCCAGGTCGGCCAGCACGCCCCAACGCTCGGCTTCGCCGACATAGGTGCCCAGGAAGGCCCCGTCGAGTGCGTCGAAAACGGTACCGGCATCGACATTCACGTCGCCGTCGATCGGGCCAAGCCCCACCGAGCCGTCGAGGCTCGGGCCCATCAGGTAGAGCTCCACGGTGTTTTTCCATTGCGGCGCAGCGCCCGTTGAGGACTGGGCGAATGCCGAGGGATGCACCATGCCCATTGAAACGGCGAGGAGAGGAATAAGGGGCTTCAGGACATTCATTGCGAGGCTCCGGAATCCAGAATGGGCGGACCATCCATTATACCCCTTTTCACCCCCGCGACGGCGGCCTTGCGGGTTGCGGGAGTTGCAGCGGAAGTCCCCGCACGACGGCGTAGCGACGCCGCCGGCATTCAGTCGCCGGCCGTGTCGTCCGGGCTGATCATGACCGGGGTTTTCATGATGACTTCGCGATGCGGATAAGGAATGTGCACGCCGTGCTCCTTGAACGTATCCCACAAGGCCAGCAGCACCACGCCCCGGATGTTGGTGAGCCCCTCACGCGGGTCCGTGATCCAGAAACGCAACACGAAATCGAGCGAAGAGTCACCGAAACCGGTCAACCAGCACACCGGCCTTTTGCCCGAATGCACCCGTCTGCAGCCGGCTGCCGCCGCGACGGCAAGCGCGGACACCTCGTGCGGGTCCGCGTCGTAGGAGACGCCGAAATTCACGTCGAGACGCACCAGTTCATCCGAGAAGGACCAATTGATCACCTCGTGCGTGATGAAGTCCTCGTTGGGGATCAGGTACTCCCGGCCATCACGGGTCACGACGGAGACGAAGCGTGCACGCAGTTCACGGATCCAGCCGAAAGTTTCACCCAGCGAGATCGTGTCGCCCGGCTTGATGGAGCGGTCCATCAGGATGATGATCCCGGAGATGAAATTGGACACCACCTTTTGCAGACCGAAGCCCAGGCCGACGCCGATGGCGCCGGAGAACACCGTGAACAGGGTCAGGTCGAGGCCGAGCCCGGACAGGCCGACCAGGGTTGCCGTGACGATCAGGACGATCTTGACGACCTTGCCCAGCAATACGCGCAACGACGGCGTCAGCTCCTCCGTCTGCTGCAGCCGCGTGTCAACAAAGTTGCCGACGCTTATAGCGGCCCACAATAACGCACCCAGCAGCACGACGACCTTGATGATCAGTAGCAGCGACAAGCGGAAGTTGCCGATGGAAAAACCCACGGCATCCAGCAACAGGGCCGCCTCGTCTACCGCGCCCAGCAGGACCAGGGCAACATAGACCCAGACCAGGACGGAGACCATCCTGCCCAGCAGGCGGCTGCGGATCGTCTGCGAGAGCAGCGCAATCACCAGCCAGGCCAGCGCCAGCAGCAGGGCGGTCAAAACTACGTAGTCCGACCCCGGCCAGGCAAACCTCTGAATCAGTAACAGCGCGACTCCGGACAGGATCACGAAGATGGCCCAGTCCAGGCGCCGCAGCAATACCACGAGGACCCGCAGGAGTCTGTGATTCGGGGATTCGATCGCGCGGATCTGGGCTTCGAGCTTCGGCTCGATTTTCCAGGCCGCGAGGCGGGACACCAGCAGAATGGACGCGACGATAATCAGCTGCAGGAGGATGGCCTTCTCGCCGAAGAGAACCATCAGCTCCTGGCCAAATTCCACAAAGTATTCAATCAGCTTGTCTATCGTGAAATCTCCGCGAAAGAGGCGGGCTGCCCGGGATGCCGGGTCGCTCGACCTCCCGGCGCCCGGCCGGTCCCGGAACGCCTAGCTTACTTCATGCCGCGCTGAAGTGCTTCCAGCGCCGCGCTGCCGGGGTTGAGATCACGGTAATCAAGGTCCTTGAGCGGAGTGGCTACGGTGCGGGACTGGATGTGCATATCCGGCACGTTCTGATCTATGAACAGCAGGCCGGTGACGATCTGGCCGCGGCGCCGATGCCGTTCCAGGTAGGCCAGCGCGTTGTTGCGCCGCGTCGGATCATAATCGGGATCGGCCTTCTTCAACAGGATGGTCGAGCCGTCATGCAAGCGGACCGGATGCGTGTCGCCCGCATAGTAACTGGCTTTGATCTCGGCTCGCGGCGGGACCAGATCGGTCTCGGTAGCCTGTTTCTTATGTTCGCGCGTATAGGCATAGCTCTTGGTGGAGCCCTCGTGGTTATTGAAGGTGACACAGGGCGAGATGATGTCCAGCACGGCGCAGCCCGGATGGGCGATGGCCGCCTTGAGCAGCGGGACGAGTTGCTCACGGTCACCGGAAAAAGCGCGCCCGACGAAGCTCACGCCCATGGAGATCGCGGTGGCGACCGTGTTGATGTTCTGCATCTGGTTGACGGTGCCATTCTTCGCCGTGCTGCCCGCGTCGGCCGATGCCGAGAACTGGCCCTTGGTGAGACCGTACACACCGTTGTTTTCGATCAGGTAGAGCATGTTGACGTTGCGGCGGATCACGTGACCGAACTGGCCGAAACCGATCGACAGCGAATCCCCGTCACCGGAAATGCCGATACAGATCAGGTCGCGGTTGGCAGCCGATGCGCCGGTCGCTACCGAGGGCATGCGGCCGTGCACGGAGTTGAAGCCATGCGCCCCGTGCACGAAATAGGCCGGGGTTTTGGACGAGCAGCCGATTCCGGACATCTTGATCAGCATTTCGGGCCGGATGGACATTTCCCACAGGGCCTGCACCAGCGCCGCTGTGATCGAGTCGTGGCCGCAACCGGCGCACAGTGTCGACAAACTGCCCTCGTAGTCGCGCAGCGACAAGCCGAGATCGTTTTCATGTTGGCCGGGCAGGTCGATCTGCGGCTTCGGAATGAAAGTCATGCTGCTGCCTCCTGGTACGCGCTGATACCACTGACGATGCATTCACTGGGAATGGGCATGCCGTTGTAGTGCAGGATGGGCACGAGGCGGTTGGCGGTGTCGGCCGACTCCAGTGTCAGCAAGGATCGCATCTGTGCGTCGCGATTCTGTTCCACCACGAAAATCGTGTCGTGGGCGTGAAGAAAATCCTCGACTTCGTGGGTGAACGGGAGCGCCCTGATGCGCAGGTAATCCGCGTGGATGCCCCGTTCCGCCAGGCGGTCACGCGCCTCGATCACGGCGCCGTCGGAACTGCCGTAGGCCACGATTCCCAATTTTGTCGGCTGCATGGCCCTGGACAACACCGCGTCCGGGACCAGGGACTTGGCCGTCTGCCACTTGACCAAAAGGCGATCCAGCACATCCTGGTAAGCGTCGGAATCCTCGGTGTAGGCGCCATAACGATTGTGGCCGGAGCCGCGCGTGAAGTAGGCGCCCTTGGGGTCTTCGCCCGGCAGGGTCCGGTACGTGATGCCATCCCCGTCGCTGTCCAGGTAGCGGATAAAACGGTCCATCTTGGCCAGATCATCCGGCCCCAAAACCTTGCCACGGTCGGGCCGGTAATTCTCGTCCCAGGTCAACTCCGGCACCATCCAGTCGTTCATGCCGATGTCGAGGTCTGAAAGAATGAACACCGGGGTCTGAAGGCGATCCGCAAGATCGAAAGCGGTGATCGCCATCTCGAAACACTCCTTGGGGTTGGCCGGGAACAGCAACGGATGCCTCGTATCGCCGTGCGAGGCGAAGGCGCACATCATGACGTCGCATTGTTGCGTACGGGTGGGCATACCGGTGGATGGGCCAACGCGCTGAACGTCTATGAAGACCGATGGAATCTCGGCGTAGTAGGCGAAACCGATAAACTCGCTCATCAGCGATATGCCTGGCCCCGACGTGGGTGTGAAGGCCCGCGCACCCGCCCAGTTGGCGCCCAATATGATGCCGGCAGCCGCCAGTTCGTCCTCCGCCTGAATGATGCAGAACCGTTTGTCGCCGGTCTCCGGATCCACGCGGAACTGCTCGCAGTAACCACTGAAGGCGTCCATCAGCGAGGTCGACGGCGTGATCGGGTACCAGGCCCCCACCGTGGCGCCCGCAAAAACAAAACCCAGGCCGGCCGCCTCGTTACCCGTGATGAGGATGTTGTTGCTGTTGTCGCCCATCGTCTCGGCGTGCACGGGCAACGGGCAGGTGAAATGCTGCTTCGCGTAGTCGTAGCCCAGCATGATGGCTTTCAGGTTGCTGTCCACCAGCTGCGGTTTGTGCGCGAAAGACTCCTGCAGAAGCTTTCGGATGACGTCTACATCGAGGTTCAGCAACGCGGCCAGCACGCCAACGTATGCCACGTTTTTCATCAGGATGCGCAAGCGCGCGACGTCGAAGTTCTCATTGCAGAGCTTGGCCAGCGGCACGCCCAGAACCGTGATGTCATCCCTTGCGAGGACATCCCGGCGCGGCCACGTGGAGTCGTAGACCAGGAAGCCACCCGGACTGACCTCGTTCATGTCCTTTTCGTAGGTCTGGGCATTCATGGCCACCATGACATCGACGCGCCCTGTGCGCGACATGTAGCCATCCTTGTTCGCTCTTATTTCATACCAGGTCGGCAGGCCCTGGATATTGGACGGAAACAGGTTCTTGCCGGTGACCGGAACGCCCATGCGGAACAGCGCCTTCAGCAACAGCCCATTGGCACTGGCCGAGCCCGTGCCGTTGACCGTCGCGATTTTCAGGACAAAGTCGTTTACCCGGCTTTGCGTTGCTGGCATGGGGGTTCACTCGAGGTGCTGGCGCCGCCGTAGCCGGCAGCCTGTGGGAAGCTCAACAGGGACTTCTGCATATCCCAGGCGGCGGTCGGGCAGCGCTCGGCGCACAGACCGCAATGGATGCAGAAGTTTTCGTCCTTGACCATCACGCGGGCGGTTTGCTTCAGCTCGCCCGAGACGAAAAACGGCTGGTCCGGCTCCAGCACGGGCGCCTTGAGGCGCGCGACCATATTGTCCCGGCTGCCGTTGGCCGTTATCGTCAGGCACTGCACCGGGCAGATGTCGAGGCAGGCGTCGCACTCGATGCACAGGGAATCCGTGAAGACGGTCTGGATATCGCAGTTCAGACAGCGTTCGACTTCCTGCGCGGTCTGCTCGGCATCGAATCCCAGCTCAACCTCGGTATGCAGATTCTCGAACCGTTTCTCCAGCGCGACGTGCATCATCTTGCGCCGGGCGATGGGATCGAAACTGTTGGAATAGCTCCACTCGTGCATGCCCATCTTGCGGCTGTCCATCTGCAACTGGACGGGCAGGCGGTCCCTCAGGGATTCGCCCCGGCAGTGCAAATCGATGGAGATCGCCGCCTGGTGGCCATGTTCGACCGCCCAGATGATGTTGAGCGGGCCGAAGGCGGCATCGCCGCCAAAAAACACGCCCGAGCGGGTCGACTCGTAGGTTGCCTTGTCCACCACGGGCTCCTCCCAGGGGCCGAACTCGATGCCGATGTCGCGCTCGATCCAGGGGAAGGCATTTTCCTGGCCGATGGCCAGCACCACGTCATCACAGGCGATGAATTCTTCGCCGGTAACTTCCTGGTCGAGGATGCGGCCGTTCTCGACCACGTACTCCATCAGGTCGAACATCATGCCTTTGAGCTTGCCGTTCTCAACCACGAATGCCCTGGGCGAATGGTTGACGACGATCTCTACCCTTTCTTCCTCGGCGTCTTCGAGTTCCCAGGCGGATGCCTTGAAAAACTCCCGCGGTTTACGCGCCATGACCTTGACGCTCTTCGCTCCGAGACGCAGCGAGGTTCTGCAACAGTCCATCGCGGTATTGCCGACACCGATCACCAGCACGCGTTCGCCAATGGCATCGACGTGCCCGAAGGCGACAGACTCCAGCCAGTCGATACCGATATGGATGTTCTCAGCATCGTAGCGGCCGGGAAGCTTGAGCTCCTTGCCGCGGGGCGCGCCGCTGCCGACGAAGATGGCATCGAAGCCCTGTTCCAGCAGGTCTCTCATGCTTGCGACCCGATGGTTGAAGCGAATGTCGACACCCATGTCGAGAATGTAGCCAATTTCTTCGTCGAGAACCTTGGGAGGAAGCCGGAAAGAAGGGATGTTGTAGCGCATCAGGCCACCGGCCACGGCCTGTGCCTCGAAAACAGTACACTCGTAACCCAGTGGCATCAGGTCGTTGCACACCGTCAGCGAAGCGGGGCCGGCGCCGATCAGGGCAACTCGCTTGCCGTTTTTCCGGTCGGGCGCAATCGGCAGGCGATCCGTGATGTCGCCGCGGTGATCGGCCGCCACGCGCTTGAGGCGGCAGATGGCCACCGGTTTCTCGTCCATGCGGCCACGCCGACAGGCCGGCTCGCAGGGGCGGTCGCAAACGCGCCCGAGGATGCCGGGAAACACGTTGCTCTCCCGGTTGACCATGTAGGCGTCATCGAAGCGGCCCTGGGCGATCAGGCGGATGTATTCGGGAACATCGGTGTGCGCCGGGCAGCCCCACTGGCAATCCACGACCTTGTGGAAATAATCCGGATTAGAAGTGTCTGTGCGCTTCATCGAAGCTGTCCCGATTCGGTTCCGCCCGGTACCCGGCCGGTACCCCGCGATAGGGCGCAAGGATAACTGTTTTGAATCCCCAACGCATCAAGCTTTCGTCGAAATCTTTTGACAGCATTGATAAATGCTGCGTTCGGTTGCAGAACTCCCGGGCGCGGCCTATGGTTGGCCATAACGCCCCACCGAGTACGGCAAACCATGAAGAAATGCTCCGCTGCGCGGTTTCACCCCCCGCCCCTCGCGTTCCTCCCGGCATTGACTTTGGCTTTGACCCTGGCGCCGCAGTGCTTCGCCGATCCGGTGGACACCGCCGAACAGGTGCGCGCCTGGCGCCAGGCCCACGAACAGCAGATTGTCGATGACTTCGCCAAGCTGCTGAGCCTGCCCAACGTGGCCAGCGACACGCCGAACATTCGGCGCAACGTTGACGCCATCACGGCCCTGCTGCAGCCGCGTGGCTTCGAAGTCAGGTCCCTGGAAACAGCCGGGAGTCCCCCGGCCATCTTCGCCGAACGCCGGGCGACCGGCGCGAAAAAGACCCTGTTGATCTACGCCCACTACGACGGCCAGCCGGTTGCCGCCGGGGACTGGGCCTCGGACCCCTGGACACCGGTGCTGCGGGACGGAACGGTCGAGAGCGGCGGGCGGCTCGTGCCGATGCAGGCGCCCTTCGATCCCGAGTGGCGCATCTTCGCGCGCTCGGCCGGGGACGACAAGGCGCCGATTATCGCGCTGACCGCGGCGCTGGACGCGCTGGCGGCTGCCGGCATGGCGCCCGGCGTCAACCTGAAGCTGTTCCTGGACGGCGAGGAAGAGGCGGGCTCACCGCATCTGCAGACCTTGCTGTCCGAAAACCGGGCATTGCTGGAAGCCGACCTGTGGCTGTTCTGCGACGGGCCCGTGCACCAGAGTCGGCGCTGGCAGCTGGTGTACGGCGTACGCGGCGCTTATGGCTTCGACCTGACCGTATTCGGCGCCAACCGGCCGCTGCACAGCGGCCACTACGGCAACTGGGCGCCCAACCCGATCGTGCGGCTGGCAGAGCTGATTGGCACGATGCGCAGCCCAAGGGGCGAGATCCTGATCGACGGCTACAGCGAACAGGTGGTTCCACCCTCGCTGACGGAAATGGCCGCCATCGAAGCGGCGCCGCGGGTTGACGAGGATATGATCCGGGAATTGGGCATCGGTCGCCCGGAAACGGCTGAACGCCTGGAACTGACGGTTATGCGGCCGGCCATCAACCTGCGCGGCATCCGTTCCGGCTCCGTCGGCGCCCAGGCCAGCAACAGCATCCAGACCGCGGCCACCGCCTCGATCGGCCTGCGCCTGGTCCCGGCGCAGACGCTGGACCACGTGCGCGAAGCGGTGGAGCGGCATCTGGCGCAACAAGGCTACCTGGTGGTGCACGAAGAGCCCACTGCCGAGCAGCGGGCCACGCACGATCACATCGCGCGCGTGGACTGGGAAGAAGGCGGCTACCCGGCCTACCGGGCGCCGCTGGATCTCCCCATCGCCCGGGCCGTGGCCGACATCGTCAACCAGTTGCGTGACGACGAGCTGATCCGCATGCCCACCATGGGCGGCAGCCTGCCGATTTACGTGATCGAGCAGGAAACCGGCGCGCCGGTGGTGATCCTGCCGGTCGCCAACCACGACAACAACCAGCACGGCAAGGACGAGAACCTGCGCCTGCAGAACCTGTGGGACGCCATAGAAATCTACGCCGCCGTGCTGACGAACCTGTAGGACCGAATTCTTTCGGGATCTGTTTCCTGTCGAAGGGGCGATGCCGGATACCCCGGTTCAAGACACGCTCGAGCCGTCCCTGGGCGCTCGATAATTTGCTCCCGGCAAATTACGGTCTTGAACCGGGGTACCCGGCACCACCCTGACCTTCTCAGCGTTTTCCCGAATAAATTCGGTCCTGCGGGCGCCCGGGCCACCCGCCCTCAGAACCTGGCGTTGTGCTGCTTGCCTTCCAGGCAGGCGCTGAAGCCGTTTTTGAACGCGTTCATCTGCGCCCCGGTGGCCGGCGCACTGCTGTACGCCGGCCCGGCTGCCAAAGCCCAACAGAATTGAACCCGAACTATTCCGGATTCGGGCCGTACACCCCAACGCCGAGTTCACCGGCGATGTCGCGAATGGCGCGCAAACCACGAATGCTGTTGCCCGCTTCGTTCAGGCGCGCGGAGAAGGTGGCGATGGCGAAGCGTTGCGGCACCACGGCGACGATGCCGCCACCCACGCCGGTCTTGGCCGGCAGGCCGGCGTCGTACATCCAGTCGCCCGATTCGTCATAGAAACCGGCCGTGGCCATGATGGCCAGCAGTTCCGGCACGTCTTTCGCCGGCATGACGCGCTTGTTGGTCAGCGGGTTGAGGCCCAGGTTGGCCAGGGTCGCACCCATCACGGCGAGGTCCTTGGCGTTGACGCCAATGGAGCACTGCCGCGTATAGACCCGCAGCGCTTCCTCCGGGTCGCTGTAGAGGCGACCATAGTTGTACAGGTTGTTGGCGATCGCGCGGTTGCCAAAGGCCGTGGTGTACTCCGAATCGTACACTTTCTCCAGCACGGTCAGAGGCCGGCCGGCGAAGTCGCTGATGTTCTGCATGACCAGGTTCCAGCGCTCCTCTTCAGACTTGGCCTGCACCAGGCTGACGGCGGCGATGGCGCCGGCATTGACCAATGGGTTGACCGAACGCGCGTCGTAGAGTTCCAGCGCCATCTTGGAGTTGAATGCCATGCCTGTGGGCTCGACGCCGATCTTGTCCCTGACGGCCTCTGTCCCCTGCTGAGTCATCACCAGTGCAGCGGTGAAGGGCTTGGACACGGACTGGATGGAGAACACGTAGTCGACGTCGCCCGCACTGTAGACCTTGCCTTCACGCGTGACGATGACCACGCCGAACAGGTCACTGGGCGTCTCGGTCAGGATCGGAATGTAGTCGGCGTTGGCGCCTTCCTGCAAAGGCAGGTACTTGGCGTGCGCCTTGTCCACGACAGCCTGGAACTCGGCCGGCGTTTGCGCCTGCGTGGCAGTGGCCAACAGTCCGAAGCACAGCAGCGTGGCGGACAGCACGAGCCCGCGTTTGAATGACTTGAAGCGGATCATCTCAGTTACCTCCAAAGGATTGACCGAAGTTGTATTTCGCGGAGAACTGCAGGCGCACGTCGTCCGAACTGAAACCGTCGCTGAAGTTGTCGCGCTGGGCCCACTGCAGTTCAACGCCGTAAAACACGTTGGGAGTGGGATGGTACAGGATGTTGGTCAGTGCGTACTGACCCTTTTCGAATGAACTGGGGGACTGGCCGTCGGTCAGGTCCATGTCCAGGATGGAGTAGCCGATGGTGCTGGTCCACTCGTCGCTCCAGTTCAGGTCCAGGAAGGCGACCACGCCGAGCATCGGAATGGTGTCGCCATAGATGGGCCGGACCGGGTCGTCGAAATTCTCGACCACGCCGATATCGATCGTGGCGTCGTTCATGTAGTTCTGGATGCCCTCGCCATAGACCACCGAGCCGCGCAGAACGTGCGGCCCGATCCGGTAGTTGCCGCTGAGGTTGACGCCCCAGCCGATCTTGTCGCCACTGAGGTCGAACTGGTTGTCGTTGAGGTCGTTCCACTTGATCTTGCGCAGCATGCCGGCGACCTGCACATGGCCCCAGTCCTGCGCCCAGCGGAAATGACCGGACAGGTCGGGCAGCTCGAAGTCACCCGCTATACCTTCCAGCTCGACGCGGTCGGCAAATTTGCCGCCGTCACCGCTGGCGCCCGGGCGTTCGAGCGACATCGCAAAACGCGAATCGCCATCCGACCACGGAGTCCAGCGCGCCTGGATGTTGCGGTAGAACACCATGGCGTTCGGGCCCCAGTACTCGATTGAATTCGGGAACACGTCGATGTCCATGAACGTGCTCCAGGTCTGGCCGGCGCCGAACTGCCCCAGCTCGCCCCAGGCGTGGCGCAGCCGGAAGGTCGTCTGGCCGGCGTCGGCGCCCACGCCGAACAGTTCGAACTCGAAGATGGTCTTCAATTCGCCGAGGCTGGTCGGGGTGAAGCTCTTCACGCCGAGGCGGCTCTGCCGCACGCCGGCGAAGAACTCACCGTCATCACCGAATTCGTTGGCGTAAGAGGGCAGCTTGGTCGGGCGCACCACGTCAAACCAGTCGGGATCGTTCTGGTTGAACTGGTAACCCATATCAAGCATGGCGGCGCCGTACACATCGATGCGTGTGCCGGAGCCGTTGCCTTGCGGCGCGGGGGCGGCTTCGGCGACGGGCGCCGGAGCCGGAGCCGGCGTTGCGACCTTCTCGCGTAACTGCGCGTTTTGATCTTTCAGGCTGTCGATTTCTGCCTGCTGATTCTGGATGACCTGCCACATCTCCTCGAGAGAGGGCGTGTCGCTGTCCGCGGTCGCGGGGCCGGCCCAGGAGGCCAACCCCAGCGCAACCGCGGCCGCCAGCAGCGTGGCGCCCTTGAGCGGCCGCCGCGTCAGCATACCGGCGCTTGGGCTGCGTGTTCCTGATTGAATGCTCATGGTTTACTCCTTGGTTGTACGTTGGCGGACTCCCAGGCCCGCACGTGTTGACGTGCCTTGTCGAACAGGCGTTCGTAATTGCCCTTGGTGACTTTATGCTTCGCTTCCGGCGTCAGCAGCGCCCACAGCGGCGCATAAGCGTCGTAGACCGCGACCATCGCGTCGACCGAAGCCGGGGCGACAACGTCGCTGCCGAACAGGAAGCGGTCGGGGTAACGGTTGATCATGTCGGCGGTGTGCCGGGTCGCCTCGGGCGAAGCCGTCGCGTACTTGGCCACCTCGTCCCAGGAAATGTCCATGTACACGTGGCTGAGCGCCGGATCGGTGCAGATTTTTTCGACGATGGCCGCCTGCTGCTCAAGCGGACGGACCACCCGTCCCACGCCGAGGTGCGCCCAGATGATCGTCGTCTCCGGGTGGCGCTCGAACAGATCCTTCATCTGGGCCAGCATGTAGGGCTCCTGGCCCGGTTTCGGGAATGGCATGTTGATGTCGTTGTGCAGCAGCACGATCAGTCCCGTTTCCCCGGCGAAATCAAAAATCCGGTCGAGCGCCGGGTTGGTCAGGCTGGCGACTTCGCCGGCGACCTTGGACGAGACGAACTCCTTGTGGATGGTGAATTCGCCGATGCCGGAGAAAACGCCCGGGAAGGTCGTGAGAACCCGCCGGATATGGTCCGCCGCGTACATGTCGGCCGGGTTGAAACCGGTGATCATCGGATCCAGCCGCGCCTGTTTTTCCGGCGGCAGCGCCTTGTAGGCCATCGCGATGTGGGCGTCGGTGAACGAGTAGTAATAGAGCGGCGCGTCCGACTGCAGGTAGTAAGTCGGCGCGAAATCGCCGGTGTTGCCGTAGAACCACATCTGCTGCAGCGGCAGGCCGAACACGGTGGAGCGGCCGATGGTGGTGCCCATCATGTCGACCAGGTCGGACATTTCGGTGCCTTCCTGGACATAGTTGGTCAGGTGAAAGTGGCTGTCATGAAACAGGGGTTCCTGGCCCAGGGCCTCTGCCGAGGCAAGCAACAGCAGGCATGCCGCGAGCAGTGCGCGAACCCTGCGTGGCAATTGTTCAGGCTTGATGATCAAAATCGTATCTCCGCGTTGGCATAGAAAACGGTGCCGTCGGCGCCCACCAGGTAGGGTACGCTGCTGTAGCCGACGGGCGAGTTGTCGAGGTAAATGAATTCGCCGTTGAGGCGGAACTGGCGGCTTTGATAGGGGAACCAGCTGGCGCCCAGCGCCACGTCCCATGGATCGCCGTATTCGCCGTAGATTTTCGATCCGGACAGGTAGACCTGCCAGGTGCGTGGCACCAGCATGGCGGAAGCCTGCAGCTGGAAGCCGTGGTCGTAGAGCTCGTTCACCGGCACCAGGCCCTCGGTCTCGAACCGGTCGACCCAGCGGAAGTAGTACTCCCCTTCCAGCGCCAAACCCTGGTACTTGAGGCCGGCATCGACCGCGGCCATCCGGTAACGCGCGCGGTCTACCCGGCCGTCGGTGGCGAAGGCGCCGGGCATGAACAGCCGCGTTCCGTCCGACAGCCTGATCTGCGAGTTTTCCGGGTCTTCCGAGCCCGGCTGGTTTTGCCGGTCCTCGGTGCTGTGGCTGTAATGCGCGGCGAAGCGGGTGATCAGGTCCTCGCTTTGCTCGAAGTCACCGAAGCCGTTGTTGTAGGGCCCCATGGGGTTCCAGATCAGGGCGCCGGCCCAGGTGTCGAGGGTGTCGTCCAGCTGACCGGCGTCAACGCCCAGCTGGCTCAGGTTGTTGCCGAGCATCGCGTTGTAACTCAGCGTGTCGTTTACCCGCCCGAAGGCGAACAGGCCGGTGGTGAAGGAACCGCGGAAATATTCGTCGGCGATGGTGCGGTTGTCCACGCGCAGCCAGTTCGGCCAGTTGCCCTCGGTGGAACGAGTGGTGGGCAATCCACCGATGCCGACACCCAGGTTGAAGGCATCGTCGAACATGTAGGTCAGGTTGCCGGCGACGACCACCTGGGCGCCCTGGCCCTGGCTGGTGTTGGCGCTCCAGACATAGGCCAGGTAACGCAGCTTGGGATCGCCCACCCAGCCCTTGAAGTACAGGACGGCTTTCTGGAACTGCAGGTCGTTGCGGGTATCCAGCGTCGAGCTGCGGCCGAAGTAGTCGGTATAGGTGTCGTCGAGACCGTTTTGATTGAGGTATCG
>Ga0316188_10000020_pt1 | contig 44209 bp, 29 predicted proteins | sample Phiworburrow1_MG_FD_204933 | JGI IMG/M metagenome (GOLD analysis project Ga0316188, IMG submission 204933) | Coastal sediment microbial communities from Maine, United States - Phippsburg worm burrow 1 | ecosystem: Environmental > Aquatic > Marine > Coastal > Sediment | place: USA: Maine... | reverse complement strand
CTCTTGCGCCGGAGACAGCGCGCTGTGATCCCTGGCCAACCACAAATAGAAGGCAGGCAGGATATACAAGGTGAACAAGGTGCCAATACCCAGCCCGGCCGCGATAGTCAGGCCGATATCAAATCGGCTTGCCGCACCCGAACCGCTGGCGGTTAGCAACGGAACCATGGCCATGATCATCGCCGCCGAGGTCATCAGGATGGGGCGCAGGCGAATGGCTGCAGCCTTCTCCACGGCATCGCGCTTGCTCAAGCCCTCTTTAATCTGCAACTGGTTGGCAAACTCCACGATAAGGATGCCGTTCTTGGCCACCACACCGATCAGGGTAATCAAGCCAACCTGGGTGTAGATATTGATCGACGAAAACCCGAGAGTGATAAAAGCCAGTGCGCCGGCAGTAGCCAGGGGCACAGACACCAGGATGATCAGCGGGTCTCGCCAGCTTTCAAACTGGGCGGCCAGCACCAGGTAGATCACCAGCAAGGACATGAAGAAGGTAAAGACCAATACCGAACCCTGCTGCATGAACTGGCGCGAACCGCCGGAGTAGTTCACCACATAACCCTGGGGCAGCTTTTGGTTTGCCAGTTCCTGCAAAAACTCCAGGGCCTCGCCCTGGGGAACTCCGGGACTCATCACCCCTTCCACGGTCACTGAGTTGAGCTGCTGGAATTGCGTGCGGCTCGAGGGCTCGACTCCCTGCTCCAGGGACACCAGGGTGGACAGGGGAACCATCTGGCCGCTGCCGGAACGAATAAAGTAGGCTCCAAGTTGTTCGGCCTGAATCCGGGCCTCGCGCTCCACCTGGGGAATCACCTTGTAGCTGCGGCCATCAATACTGAAGCGATTCACGTAACCACCACCGAGCATCAATCCCAACCCGCGGCCCACATCGGCCATGGAGATCCCCATGTCCGCGGCACGCTCTCTGTCGATCACCACGGTCGTCACGGGACGATCTATCTCCAGGGATTTTTTAAGGAACATAAACTTGCCGCTGCCCATGGCCTCGCCAATCATGGCATCAGCCAACTCTACGATTTCCTCGTGGGGCCGGTCGCTGCCCAGCACGAATTGCACGGGCATCCCACCACCGCCGCCTGGCACGCTGGAGGGCGGGAATACTGCCATCTGGAAACCGGCCACCTTGGCTAGCTGCCTTTGCACATCCGGTTGAACTTCAGCCGAAGAGCGCTCCCGCTCATTGATGGGAGCCATATCGAAACCACCGAACAAAGTGCCCTGCCCCATGCCCAGGATCATCCAGCTTTCATGGAACTCGGGGATCTCTTTAAACAACTCCTGTATCTGGGCGCCGTAGGCCTCGTTGTAATCCAGGGTTGCCGTGCGTGGCCCGGTGCCCATGTAGAACAAGGCACTTTGATCCTCGGACGGCGCGAGTTCGTTCTTGCTGCTTACAAACATGAAGTAGTTCGACGCCAGCACCACCGCGGCGACCAGGAAGGCTACCGCCACAGTGTCCAGGCTACGGTGCAAGCTCTGCATGTACGCTTTGGACAGCCAGGAGAAGAACTGCTCCACCGAGCGCTCGAAACGCCCGTGGGTGCCATGGGGCTTGAGCACATTGGCCGACAATACCGGCGAGAGGGTCAGCGCCACGATGCCGGAAATCACGAAGGCGCCGGCAAGGGTGAAGGCAAATTCGCTAAACAGGGTGCCCACCAGGCCACCGGTAAATCCGATCGGCGCATAAACCGCCAGCAAGGTGGTGGTCATGGCGATGATCGGCACCGCCAGCTCACGGGCTCCGGTCAAGGCCGCCTGCATGCGGGAGCTTCCTTTCTCCACGTGCCGATGCACGTTCTCCACCACGATGATGGCGTCATCCACCACAAGGCCAATGGCCAGGATCATCGCCAGCAGGGTAAGCAGGTTGATCGAGTAACCCAGCACCCACATGATGAATGCCGCGCCCACCATGGACAGCGGAACCGCCACCGCAGGAACCAGGGCCGCCCGGAATGATCCCAGGCTGAGAAAAATTACCGCCAGTACGATCAACACCGCCTCGGCGAGGGTCTTGTACACCTCGTTGATGGAGTCGCTGATGTACACGCTTCCGTCATAGGCCACGCCACCGGTGATTCCCTTGGGCAACTGGGCCTGGATAGAGGGCAACAGGGCATTGACCCTGCCCGCTACATCCAGCGGATTGGCGCCGGGTGCAGTTTCAATCGCAATAAACACACTGGGAACGCCCTGGTACAGCACCCGGGTCTGGTATTGTTCAGCGCCCAACTCGACCCTCGCCAGGTCTCCAAGGCGCACGATTTTCCCCTCCACCGTCTTGATCGCCAACTGGCGGAATTCTTTTTCGGTGGTCAGGTTGGTGGTGGCGTCCAGGTCCACCGATACATACTTGCCCTTGGTGGAACCGATACCCGCGAGATAGTTGTTCGCACGCAGTACCGAGGCAATTTCCTCCGCGGTCGTATCCAGCGCCCGCATCAGGGCCGGATCCAGCCAGATGCGCATGGCCAGTTCCTGACCGTAGACCGCCGCCTTGGCCACCCCGGGCAGGGCCTGGATCTGGGGCTGAATCACCCGGGCCGCATAGTCGGTAATCTGGGGGCCCGGCACGGTCTCGCTCAAGAACCCCAGGTACATCAGGGCAAAGCCCTCATTACCACCGCTTTCAATGACCGGATTCTCGGCGTCCGCCGGCAGGATATTTCGCTGGCTTGCCACCTTGGCCTGGATCTCTGCCACCGCCGCATCAGTGTCGTAATCCATTTGCATGTGCACCTGGATGCTGGACACGCCCTTGCTGCTGGTCGCGCTCATATAGTCGATACCACGGGCCTCTGCGATGGCTCGCTGCAGTGGCGTGGTAATAAATCCCTGGACCAGGTCAGAGCTGGCGCCGGGGTAGACAGTGGTCACGGAGATCACCGTCGTCTGCATTTCGGGAAACTGCCTGACGTCCAGCATGCCCACCGAGCGCAAGCCGAGTAACAAAATGATCAGGCTGATGACCGATGCCATCACCGGTCGACGAATAAAAAGGTCGGTGAATTTCATTGATGCATAAGCCTTTCGTCGTCCAGCTGGACACTGTTATCCACCGCAATGGCCATCCCGTCTCGTAACTTGACCAGTCCCGTGCGCACCACGGTCTGGCCGGCCTCGAGACCCGAATCGATCACGATGCGTCCGCCCCTGACCTCGCCGGTGACAATCTGCTGTCGCCTGGCGACCAGGCCACCCTTGCCGTCATCTTCCACCAGGTAGAGGAAATCGCCATAGGTATTCAGGCTGACCGCGGTGCGCGGCACCGTAACAGCCTCCACATTTCCTTCAAGCATGTTCACCACCCTGGCAAACATACCTGGCCTCAATTTCCCGGACGGGTTGGGCATGGCTGCGCGCAGGCGAACCATGCGGGTTCCCACGTCTACATCAGGCTCAATGGCTTCCAGTCGCCCCGGGAACAGCTCGCCCGGATAGGCGCCCACACCGACCTCCACGTCCTGGCCCACCGCCAGGCTGGGGAGAAAACGCTCTGGTAACGCGTAGTCCAGGTACATGGGATCCAGGGACTGCAGACTCACGATGCCGTCCCCCGGCTCAATATATTGCCCGGCGTCAACCTGGCGAATACCCAGGGAACCGGCAAATGGCGCCCGCACAGATTTGCGTTCAATGATGGCCTCTTGCTGTGTCACCCGTGCCCGGGCCGCTTCCACGGCAGCCTTGCTGGCATCGAACTCGGACTGGGACAGGGCACGCTTGGGCAACAGCTCGGTGGCGCGCTTGAACTGAACCTCCGTCAACCGGGCCTCCGCCACCAGCACCTGCAGGGCAGCCCGGTCCACGGCGTCATCCAACCGCAATAACAACTGCCCTTTCACGACAATCTGGCCCGATTCAAACACCAGCTCCTTGACCACCCCGCTGACCTCGGGTGTAACCATGATCCCCTGGGTTGAACTCAAGCCACCCACCGAGGAGATCGAAGGGCGCCAGCTTTCCAACTGCGCCTCGGCCGAGGAGATGACTGTTGGCGGCGACTGGTAACCGCCCTGGCCCATCTGCTGGGAGCCCAGGTACTTGTAGTAAAAAATGCCCCCGAAGCTTCCGCCCAAGAGCACTACCGTGATGAAAAGCCGTTTGATCATTTTTGTTAAGCCCTTAATGGGATCAGGCCCCGGATACAGGGTGCCCCAAAATGAATTTCTGTCGGCAAGCTGCCGCCTTTTGTTCTGAGAAAGCCGCTAACTTTACCGCGACTGGGCCATCTTGCCTATGCACAAGCCATCCAGCGGCTCCCAGGCCAGTTGCCGGAGCCTCCCGACACCGGTAGATTCAGACGCTGGCTCAGACACAACCGCCGGGGCATCGCGAGCTTGAACGACAAAACATCTCTTCCACCCAGTTTGCGGCTGGATCCACGATTGTCTGGCCTGGCAAAGTCCGCCACCCTGGCGATTAACGAGCGATCCCGGGATTTGCTGGCCCAGGGAAAACAGGTGGTGAGACTGGGCCTGGGGCAGTCGCCATTTCCGGTTCCCTCGGTCATGGAGCGCGCCCTGCAACTGAATGCCCACCAGAAGGCCTATCTGGCTGTGCAAGGGCTGGCTGAGTTGCGTGAGGCGGTGAGTCGCTATATTGAGCGAACCGAGGGCCTGCACTATTCATCCGACCAGGTTCTAATCGGCCCCGGCACCAAGGAATTGCTGTTTCACCTGCAAATGGCGTGTGATGCCGAGCTATTGCTACCTTCCCCCAGCTGGGTCTCCTATGCTCCCCAGGCCAGGATCCTGGGCAGGGACATGCAATGGCTGTCCTCGCCCACTGACAAGCCGGACCTGGACCCGGAGATGCTGGACAGGTATTGCCGGCAGGAGCCCGCCAGGGCCCGGTTATTGATACTTAACTACCCGAACAACCCCACCGGCAGCACCCTGGACCCGGATCGCCTGGAGGCCATCGCTCGCGTGGCCCGGGAGCACCACGTGATGATTCTCTCGGATGAGATATACAGCGGGCTGCATTTTGATAACCGGCACGTCTCCATTGCCCGCTATTACCCCGAGGGCACCATCATCAGCAATGGCATCAGCAAGTGGGCCGGAGCCGGTGGCTGGCGACTTGGGGCGTTTGTTTTCCCCGAAACCCTGGAGCCGGTGCTCAGGAATATGATCGCCCTGGCCAGTGAGTCCTTCACTTCGGTCAACGCCCCGGTGCAGTACGCGGCAATTCATGCCTTCAACGATAACCCGGAGTTGCGGGATTACCTGGACAATTGCCGCCGGCTGCTAAAGGCCTTGATGCTCTGGAGCTGGGAGACCCTGGAATCGGCAGGGGCCCGGGTAGCGCGACCTTGCGGCGGGTTTTACTTGATGCCCCACATGGAGCCGCTCAGGGAGAAGCTGGGTATTCAACACAGCCAGGCACTGTGTGAATACCTGCTGGAGAACACCGGGGTTGCCGCCCTGCCCGGTACCGCCTTTGGCAGGGCACCGGACGAGCTATCCTGCCGACTCGCCTGCGTGGACTTCGATGGCGCCGCGGCCCTGGCGGCAGTCAGGGAATTACCCGCCGGATCTGAACCTGACGAGGCCTTCCTGGGACAATATTGCCAACCCACATTCGACGGAATCCGGCGCATTGCCGCCAGTTTCGAGGGCTAGACTCCCGGCTTAAAGACCCGTCATAGCTTGACTTTTTGGTCATGTGATATTAATTTGATATCAAATTAATTCATTGGCAAGGAGATAGCCATGACCAAAGAAATCAAACGAAAAGTGAATTCGGGATACCTGGTTCTGGTCATCCTGGCAGTAGCCCAGATCCTCACCGGCTATGGCGTGTTCAACGGATTGAGAAGCTATAGCATTGGCCTGACCTTGTTCTGGGCCCTGTTGGCCATCATCACGCTGATTTGCTGGTTTGGCCTGTTCATGGTCAACCCCAACGAAGGCAAGGTCCTGCAGATTTTTGGCAAGTACGCGGGCACTGCGAGAGAGCCCGGCCTGCGTTGGGCAAATCCCTTCTACGCCAAGAAAGCCGTGTCACTGCGTATCCGAAATTTCGAAAGCGGCAAGCTCAAGGTCAATGATTCCAACGGTAGTCCCATCGAGATTGCTGCGGTGGTGGTCTGGAAAGTCATTGATACTGCCGAAGCGGTATTCGAGGTGGATGACTTCGAGGAATTCGTGACCATCCAGAGCGAGGCCGCCCTGCGTAACCTGGCTACGAGCTATCCCTACGAAGCCCATGATGACGATCAAGTCGGTCTGCGCAGCAGCCCCAAGGAGATCGCCGCGAGCCTGCGGGTGGAAATCCAGGAGCGCCTGGACAAGGCCGGCGTTGAAGTCATCGAGGCCCGTATCTCGCACCTGGCCTATGCCCAGGAAATCGCCAGCGCCATGCTGCGCCGTCAACAGGCCTCCGCCATCATCGCGGCACGCAAGCAGATTGTGGAAGGTGCGGTAGGCATGGTGAACATGGCACTGCACGAACTCAAGAAACAGGGCGTTGTGGAACTGGATGAGGAACGCAAGGCAGCCATGGTAAGCAACTTGCTGGTAGTGCTGTGTAGCGAAGAAAACGCACAGCCGGTGCTCAATACCGGCAGCCTTTATTCCTGATAATACTTGCCGGGGGGCTAGCACCCCCCGGGACGGGACACATTCAAATGAGCAAACGCAAAGCCTTCGCGCTGCGCATCAGCGAGGACATACTCGACGCCATGCAGCGTTGGGCCGATGATGAACTGCGCAGCGCCAACGGCCAGATCGAGTACGTATTGCGTGAGGCGTTAAGAAAGACCTCACGGCTGCCTGCCAGCAAGAGCGCTGAGAAATCCGGGTCCTGACGGCAGGCGCTTGGCGCTGTGTTCCTGCCCCGGTGCCCCCGGCAGGCATCTCCCCCGGAAGACCGCGCAGTTTCCTCGGCCCTTCGACCCCAGGCTGATCAATCAGGGCTGCCCACTACCCTGTCATGAGAGACAAAAAACTATCTTGTATCAATAAAAACAATGGCTTATATGACTCACAGCCATGAGTTAGGCGAGTATCGATGGATGCTTCGGTTAATACGAATGAGAATTATTGTTATTTACAACTAGAGTCCCTACCATTCGTGTAATACAGGGGACAAACGACTCCCCGCCCGCCTCTGCCAGGCCCGGGTCTGCCGCCAGATTCGTACCCGGGAGCGCAATCAGTCACCAAGCAGCGCCGGTACGCGGTGCGAGAGTCGAGAACCAAAACAATGAGCACCCACGCCATCCCCGTCCAGTTTCCCCTTTACCGCGGCGAGCGCCGGGTACGCATTGCCCTGCTGGGCATGCCCAACAGCGGCAAGAGCACTCTGTTCCAGGCGGTCTCAGCCACCTCGGTCCACACTGGCAAGCTGGCCGGTACCAACCAGACCTACGAGGAATGCCGTGTCCAGGTTGGTCTGGACGAGGCCAACCTGGTTGACCTGCCCAGTACCCGGTCCCTGCATCACCTGGAAGACAGCGACCTGGTGGCTCTGAAGTACCTGCTCTGGGGCGATGTCCCACCGCCAGTGTCTGCCCATGACAGGGTTGCCCCGCCCGCGCCATTCGCACCGCCTGATGTCATCGTGCAAGTGGTGGACGCCACCTCCCTGGAACGGCATCTGGAATTGACCCTGGAATTAAGCCAGTTGGGCAAACCCATGGTGCTGGCCTTGAATCGCATGGACGAGGCCCAGAAGCGTGGGCTCAAAATCAGTGCCCGCGACCTCGAGCGGCAACTGGGTGTGCGGGTCATCCCCACTATCGCCACCATGGGCCAGGGAATCTCCGATCTGTTCGCCGCAGCCGTGGCGGTCGTGCGAGAAGGAACCTGCCCCGTGCCCCAGCCATTCAGTAGCCACATCGCCAAGGCCATGAAGCCTTTGAGTGAGGCCCTGAACGACACCGATATCCAGGCGGCCTTCCAGGCTCCCCACGCCTTCCTGGTGCAGCAGGTTGCCGCCGGCGACCCGTTCATCCTTGGTGAACTGGGGCAACACTTCCCCTCCCGGGTCCCTGAACTGGCCGCACTGGTCGAGGAAGCTGGACAGAGCCTGCCCCGTCCTCTGGCCGAGGAAATGCACGCGGATCGTCATCACCAGGCGGCCAGCCTGTTCGAGTTGGTCTCCCGAACCGGGGTAAGCCCGGAAAGTGGCGGCTGGCGGGGACTGCTGGACAAGCTGTTCCTGAATCCGAAAATAGGTCTCATCGGCTGCCTGGGCGTATTCGCCCTGGTGCTGTTCGTGGTCTTCGAGGTTGGCGGCTGGCTGGACAGCCTGACCGCTGCGCGCCTCATTGAGGCGGTGGAAGTCTGGCAACCCACCAGCACCGGCGGGGTTGTCGGCCGCGCCGTGGTGGACGGCCTGATCGGCCTGGTGGGCATCGTTGTGCCCTATATGCTGCCCCTGGTCCTGCTGCTGGTAGCGCTGGAAGAAAGCGGCATCATGCACCGTATCGCCTTCGTGGTGGATCGCGGGTTCCACAAGATCGGCCTGCACGGCGCCGTGGCCGTTCCGTTCTTGCTGGGGCTGGGCTGCAACGTGCCTGCACTGTCCGCGGCAGCGGCGACCTCCAAGGGCCATGAACGGGTCGTCGCCTCGCTACTGATCACGTTTGTTCCCTGCTCTGCCCGCTCGGCCATTATCCTGGCCCTGGCTGGCAAGTACCTGGGAGGAGTGGGCGTGCTGGCTATCTTCTTGCTGACCATGGTGGTGATCGCCCTGCTGGGCAAACTGCTGGCCCGTCGCTACACGGAAAGCGGACCCGGCGTGGTGCAGGAAATCCCGCCCTACTCCCTGCCCAGGCTGGATACTTTGCTGAAGACTACCTGGCATCGCACCAGCGACATCCTGACTATCGTGACCCCGCTGCTGGTGGGCGGCTCCGTGGTGCTGGCACTGCTGGGACATTTCCAGGCCGACGAATACATCAACCTGGCGCTGACGCCGATCACCGGTTGGTGGCTGGGCCTGCCTATCGTACTGGGCGTGCCGATTCTCTTCGGAATCCTGCGCAAGGAACTGTCGCTGCTGATGATCTACCAGGCCCTGGGATCATTCGAGGTCGGCAACTACCTGGACTGGGTGCAGATCAGTACCTTCCTGGTATTCCTGACCTTCTACATCCCCTGCGTATCCACCTTCGCGGTCATGCTCAAGACCATCGGCAAGCGCGACGCGCTGTTCTCGGTGGCCTTGTCCGTGGGCGTAGCGCTGGTTCTCAGTGGCATGGTCCGTCTGCCCCTGGAACTGGTTCAGCGCTTCGCCGGCTGAGCGAGGTTGCGGTGGACCGGGGCCTCGTGGGCCAGGGTTCGAGACCTGGCGAAACGGTTATGGGCTAGTCGGACCCGTTCTCGCAGTCCGGACACAGCGAAGGGGCGAGCAGGGGCACCCTGGGATCCATGTCCAGGGACATGTGTTTAACAGCCGACTCGATTTCGTGCCAATCTCCCGAGATGACCTGCACCTTGGAACACAGGCTGCACACGGGCAGCACCATCTGGTTTCCCTGGGCGCCGCTGCGGGCCGCCCGCTGATGTCCTGCCCATTCGAAATGGCTCGCCTGACGGGTTTCCTTTCGCAGCGTCTCGCAGCGGACGGTGACCACCTCCTTCACAGGCTTGATCGTAAGGCGCATGAAACGCCGTAACGTCGGGGAATCGCATCGATAGTCAAAGCTAATCTTATTCCCGGATGTTCTCGCCCTGTCAAACAGGCGTGCATACAGCCTGCGGGTCGCCGCATCAGAGAAATAATTCAGTACAGGCTTGCCAATGAGAGAACTCGAGCGTAGCTGTGGAGCGCCGTTGGCAGCGGCGAATTCGTCCCATCCAAGCCCCACCGCCACCATCACGTTGTTGGCATCCAGGCTGTAAAAAATATCCGGGTCGGGATTCTGAGTGTTTGTCATGACTAGCTACCAATAGACAGGGACGTGAAAAGCATCCAAACAACGCTTCGCATCGTGATTAGCCTTAATCCAGAGTCAATCTTACACAGAACCGCGAGTCTAGTCTTTGTAGACCTCGCCGCCCTTCATCACAAAACTCACGTTCTCAAGCACTGAGACATCTTCCAGGGGTTGCCCATCCACCGCGATGATGTCCGCGAAATACCCTTCAGCAATAGCGCCCACATCGTCTTGCCATCCCAGTAACTCGGCGGCGTGCACCGTCGCTGCCTGGATGGATTCCATGGGGGTCATTCCATACTCCACCATGTAGGCAAACTGCTTGCCGTTATCGCCATGCGGATAGACGGCGCCATCGCTGCCAAAAGCCATGCGCACACCGGCCTTGTGAGCCTTGCGGAAATTGTCCCGCTGCAACTGGCCTATTGCCCGTTCCTTATCCAGGGACTCCTGCAACATTCCAACCTGGGCTCCGTATTCAAGAATGAACGTGTCGTTATAGATATCCATCACCAGGAAGGTACCGCGCTGCCTGGCGAGCTTGATTCCTTCGTCATCGATGAGGCTGCCGTGCTCTATGGAATCCACCCCCGCCATGATCGCAGTTCGTATACCCTCGGCACCGTGTGCATGAGCCGCCACCTTGCGGTCGTGCATATGCGCCTCATCCACCAGCGCAGTCATTTCCTCCAGCGTGTACTGCTGCCCACCCACGCTGTCGCCCTTTGACAAGACGCCTCCGGTTGCACAGAACTTGATAAGGTCCGCACCATACTTGATGATCTCTCGCACCTTGGCGCGAACAGCCCAGGGCCCGTTGGCCACACCCTCGGCGGTCACATCGTATTCCCTGGGCAAGAGATTGTTGTCGCAGTGCCCGCCGGTAATGCCCAGCGCAGGACCAGATACGCGCATCCGTGGACCGCTAATTTCACCTTCGTTGATAGCGTCGCGCAACGCGACATCCGAGTAGCCGCTTGCACCCACGTTGCGAATAGTTGTGAAGCCGGCAAGCAAGGTCTTTGTTGAATTCAACACACCGTAGAGGGTTTCACGAGGCACTGAGATGGACAGTCCCTCATAACCATGGAATCGATGGTCGCCGGTAATGTGATCATGCATATCAATCAGGCCGGGAAGCACGGTCTTGCCGGAAAGATCGATGACCTTTGCACCCTCAGGTATGGACACAACATCGGCAGATCCGACCTGGCTGATCCGGTCGCCCCGGATAAGAATCACCTGGCTCTTAAGCAGCCTGCCTTGTTGCACGTCAATCAACTGACCCGCCCGAATAACCAGCAAGTCATCGCCGCCCCATGCAGGCAGACTTAATGTCAGTAGTCCCAGCACTGCAACCGCGCGTTTAATGAAACTCATCCCCTGGCCCTCTTGTATTTATCATGACCTGCGTTTCGCAGAGTGCTTATATCGCTTGCGGGCTCAGAATATCCCTATTGAGAATGACAACTCCAGAACTGATTGGTTTTCGGCTCTTCCGCGCCTCGCTACCTACGGTAAACCGCAAGTGATTGCATTGATTCCCGCCTGATCCCCTGATGGAATGTGGATGGGACTGATTCTAATTTTCGGTCAGATTGTTGCATTGCAGCGAAACCCGGCGCAAAGTCCATGCTTGAATCGCTGAACGCGAAATCAACAGATATCAGGAGACGACTCACATGAATGCTGCCGTACTAGACACTACCGACCAAGCGCCATCTGAATCTGGACTGTTGCTGGATACGAGTCCCGTCAAGTCACTGTTCCTGGGACACATCATTCACCAGAACCTGTTCCCTTACCCGAGCATAAAGGAAGAAGAACGGGAAACCCTGGAAATGGTGCTGGACTCCTTCGACAGATTTCTTTCAGAGAAAAAAGATTCGTTTGCCAAGTGGGATGAAGATGCGGCGCAGCCTGAAGACTTTCTCCAGGGGCTTCGCGAGATGGGCCTTTTCGGACTGATCATTCCCGAAGAATACGATGGGCTTGGCTTATCCAACGCCGCCTACTCCCGGGTGCTATCCCAAAGCAGTATGCACGACAGTTCCGGCTCCCTGACTATCGGCGCGCACAGTTCAATTGGCATGAAAGGCCTGCTGCTTTTCGGCACCGATGAACAAAAAGCGATGTACCTGCCCAAATTGGCCAGCGGTGAAATGATCGCCGCATTCTGCCTCACCGAATCCGGTGCCGGATCAGACGCGGCCGCACTGAAAACCAGGGCAGTAAAAAATGATGACGGCACCTGGACGCTTAACGGCGAAAAAATCTGGGTAACCAACGGCGGCCTGGCCGACTTTTTCACCGTGTTCGCCCGCACCGAGGGCGAAGGCGGGAAGCTCAGCGCCTTCATCGTCGAGAAGGCTTGGGAAGGCGTGATGCCGGGACCCACCGAACACAAGATGGGTATCCGTGCCTCGTCCACCACCACCGTGAGTTTCTCGGACGTGAAGTTGCCCGCTAACGCATTGCTTGGCGCCGAGGGCAAGGGCTTCAAGGTCGCCATGGAAGTGCTGAACAACGGCCGCACCGGACTGGGTGGCGGTGCTGTAGGCGGCATGAAAGCCTGTATCGCCCTGTCCTCCCAGTACGCAAAGGAGCGCAAGGCGTTCGGCCAAAGCCTGTCTGACTTCGGCCTGATCAAGAAGAAGATTGCCCAGATGACAGTGGACTGCTTTGCCGCCGAGAGTGTGGTGTGGATGGTTGCCCATTACATTGATTCAGGGCATAGCGACTATTCCACCGAGGCGGCTATCAGCAAGGTCTTCGCCAGTGAAGCCATGTGGCGGACAGCAAACGAGGCAATGCAGATAGCAGCAGGCAACGGCTATATGAGGGAGTACCCGTACGAGAAGATCGTGCGCGACTCTCGGATTCTGACGATCTTCGAGGGCACCAGTGAAATCCTGCGCTTGTTCATCGCGCTGTCCGGACTCAAGGACGTGGGCGATGCACTGAAGGACATGAAGAAAGGCGTCGACGGCATCTTCAATAACCCCATCAAGGGCTTTGGCGTGCTTACCGATTACACCAGCCGACGCCTGACCCAGATGACCTCGGTCGGGCGCGACCGGATCGTACCCAATGTTCCCGAGTCACTTCAGAACGAGGCACTGGTCTACGAGAAGTACGCACTGGAACTGTCACGCCTGGCTGATGTGCTGTTGCGCCGCTATGGCAAGAACATCATCGGCAAGCAGTACTCCATGCAGCGGGTGGCAGATGTGGCCATCGACCTGTTCGTCGGTATCAGCGTTCTTTCCCGGGTTGCCAGCATGGAAGCCGATGACAGCGCCAAGTACAAACAAGCCCTGGGTATCGCCAGGCTGTTCACCCAGGACGCCAAGCGCCGCATGAACCAGAACCTGCGTCGACTGCTGAAAAATGAAGACGAGGATATGACTGACCTGTGCGACTTTATTGTCGACGGCGAAGCCTATCCCTGGGATGTGATCTGACCCACTGATCACTCGAGGTAAAACAAAGGGCGGGCCGCTACCAGCGGCCCGCCCTTTTTATTTCGCGAGTTTACCTCCGCACTACCTGGCGAACATGCACTCGATTTCAACCCTGGCACTCAACGCCAGGCCGCTGACGCCCACCGCACTGCGAGCGGGTTTGCGCCCCGGGAAAAACTCAACGTAGACCTCATTCATCGCCGCCCACTCGGCGATATCCGCCAGGAATACCGTGCACTTGATGGGCTTGTCCATGGAAAAGCCATGGCGTTCGACCGAGGCCTTGATGGTTTCCATGGTCTGACGGGTCTCGGGTCCGATTCCACCCGGGGCAAGGTCCATGGTGCCGGGAATATTCCCCAACTTGCCCGACACATACAGGATATCCCCGACTCGTACGGCATCAGAAAACGGCAATACCCGTTCGCCAGCCGCCTCCGGGCCCAGGTATTCCAGGTCGCTGGCCGTATCACCTGCCGTGGCGATTCCCGCGCTCAGTGCAAGTGCGCCAAGCACTCCTGTCAGCGTAACAATTTTTCTCATAAATTCTGTCTCCCTGGTTAATCTAGATTTCATTGCGCCGGGCGAACTCGGCAATATGATCTGCTGCCCTGAATGCCAGGGCCTGGATGGTCATGGTGGGCTGCCCGCGACCCGAGGTAACAAAACTACTGCCATCACAGATAAACAAGTTGGGTACATCGTGACTGCGGTGATAGCGATCCACCACCGAGGTCGCCGGATCATTGCCCATGCGACAGGTTCCCATCAAGTGAGCACTGACAGTCGTCGGACCACTTTCTTTAGCGACCACCTTCCTGGCACCGGCCGCCTCCATCATGTCGATGGCCTTGCCCTGCAGGAAGCGACCCATGGCCAGATCATCGTCGTGATCCAGGTAAGTCATGCGTGCGGCAGGCAAGCCATACCGATCACGCACGGTGGGATCCAGGGTGACGTTATTGCTCTCCATGGCCAGGGAGGTGGTCGCTGCCACCACGGTCATGCTGCGGGTAAACGAATCCGCCAGGTATTCTTTAAACTCCTGGCCCCACCGCGGCATGTCAGATGGCGGAAACAACTGGCTATAAAACATAGGCATGGCAAGGAACAAGGGACGTCCGTCGAGCCCACCGCCACCGTAGAAGCCGCGCTTGGGATCAGTCTCATAAAAATCATGTGAGATGCGCGTGCACTGAATGCCCTTGTACTCGTTGAGCTGATGCTCAAACGTGGCGTTCACCGCTGCATGAGAGTTAAACATCAGGTTCTTGCCCACCAGGCCGCTGGAATTAGCCAGCCCCTGGGGAAATCTCGGTGACTCGGACATCAGCAACAACCGGGGGGTTTCCATGCCATTTGCCGAGACAATCACCGCCTTGGCTCGCTGGGAACGCTGCTTGCCATCCTTGTCCAGGTAAAGCACCTCGTCGATGCGTCCCTTGTCATTGGTCTGCAGCCGATACACCGTGCAATCACTGCGCAACTCGCAGCGACCGCTGGCCATGGCCAGGGGAATCATCGCAGAGAGCGAGGAGGACTTGGCGCCGGTTTCGCATCCAAAGCCCATACAGAAACCACAGTTCACACAGGGCGCCCTGCCCCGGTAAGGCTTTGACAGGATCGCCACCGGTGCCACCTGGGGATTCAAGCCGATTTTTTTCGCGCCCTTTTCAAACAACACACCGGAAGATTTCACCGGCATGGGAGGCAGCGGATAGGGCTTGGAGCGCGGTGGATCAAACGGTCCCGGCGCGCCAGACACGCCAATCTCCCAGTCCACCTTGGTGTAATACGGTTCAAGTTCTTCGTAACTGATAGGCCAGTCTTCAAAGCTGGTTCCCGAGATCGGCCCAAGGAGAGTTTTTTCCTTGAAATCCAGGGGACGGAAGCGCCAGAAATTGGCCGAAAAATGCACACTGCTGCCGCCCACGGTACGGGCGTACCAGGCAGCTTGGAAACCATCCCGCTCCTCGGCCTCTTCCTTATCGCTCTGCCTGAAGGTCTGGGTGCCCGCCTGGTCTTCGCCTCCTGCAAGGCCACCGTTAAACAGCACATCGAACTCATCGTGGGTAAAGTCTTCCTCGCTGCGCCACTTGCCCTGTTCCAGCACCACAACCTGGAAACCGGACTGGGAAAGTTCCTTTGCCAGGACACCTCCAGCCGCGCCAGAGCCCACGATGACGAAGTCCACCTCTTTATCGAGCCCAAAGGCGGGCATATTCTCAGGACGTTTCATTGGACTGCCCTCCGGCGCGCCCGGCGTGTTCCTCGGCATCGTAATAACCAAAAGGTGGCATCCAGGCATGGCGATGGTCGAAGCCAATCATCTCCCAACCAACATGATCCCGGTTACCCCCGTATGAGGGCATCGAGAACATACCGAACATCGTCAGCGTGGAGAAAATTCCCAGGAAACCAGCTGAATCTGCTTTTTCCATCACCGTTATCCGGGCAGCCTCATCAAGGCGCGCAAAGCCGCCGGCTGAATCCGAGCCTGCGAAGGCATTCATCTCGGACAACTGATGGCGCAAGGGCACAAGCATGGAGGCCAACTGGGCCCCCAAGGCCAGGTCAATGAAATACACGACTCCTGCTTCCCTGGCCCCGGGCGTTTCGCCGCTGGGAATGACCATGGAGGTAATCGCTTCTATGTCTGCAGCCTCTTCGGCGCTCAGGATCTGCATGGCAGCCTGGTTATCCCGCGCCTTGGCGGCAGCCTCTCCCAAGGGAAGCAACGAGGGTAAGTGAATGCCGGCAAGGGTTAATCCCATTGCCGCGCTTGAATCCTTCAAAAACTGACGGCGTGATTGTTGTTTTTTATTCACGCGTCACCTCCCTTTATTGTTGCGCGTAGGATATTCGGGGATAGTCGACGACTCCAAATCATGCGGAGTACTGCAAGGTTCTAACAGAACTGATCCACAACAAGCAAGCTGCAAGGCTTACTCCAGGGACCAACAGTGAGCGTTCGCCATACAAGTTGGGTCGTTGTATTTGCGGAAATTTTCGGCGCGTGAAGGCGAACAGGACTTGTCCGGAATCCCGTCAGCGCAACCAGGAACCTCCAAGCAGCGAACCGGAAAATGCCTGGCGCTCCAATAAAAATCCACAGGTATGGCGACCGGGAAACAGTTACACAACCGTATCCATAGGCACCCGGAAAGGCTCTAGGAAATTCAGAGGAAGGGTTTAAGACGGGATATTGAACCCCCGGAAGCAGCTTTATCAGCTATCGCCGGACGACGCAGGTTCAACTGTAGAACTATTCTGCGGGGACGCTACTTCCGGAGTGCTCATACACACAGTAGTTCCGTGGCCCGGGTCCTACAATTCGTAATCTCCGAAAGGCGTCTGGCGTTTCAATATTTAGATTGATTCTGAAATTGTGCACTGCGGTTGACAGCGGACCAGCGATCGTAACAATGGCACTAGGTTCTGTCTTTCGTCCATGAGATCCCCGGCTTGAAACAATTGATTTACGTTCACACACATCGCTGCGCCTAACGAATGCTGACCACGAGTGACGGCGAGATTGAATGCAATGACGGGCTCAGCTTGACCGGCACATTTCATATTCCCGAAAACGACCCGATTGCGGTCGTGGTTATAGCAAGTGCGCTGGGTGTTCCCCGCCGCTTCTATGGCAAATTCTCCAGCTACCTGGCCGAAAACGGATTTGCCACAATCACTTTTGACTACCGGGGCTCCGGCGATTCAACGCTCCGCAACACCGGTGCAAAAAAATTTGACCTGGCCCAATGGGGAGAACAGGACATTGAGGCGGCCCTGGAAACGGCAGGCAAGAAGTTCCCGGGACTGCCTTTGCATTTGCTTGGCCACAGTTGTGGCGGTCAGTTGTTGGGACTCGCTCCCGCCAGCGCAAAGCTGGCGAGCATCATCCTGATCGCCGCCGCCATGCCCCAGGCGAAATTCTGGAAATTCCCAAAAAACCTTGGGCTTTGGTGTCTATGGCGAATAGTTGTGCCCCTGGCCGCCGCCGGCAGAGAGTTCTTCCCGGCTCGCACACTGAAACTGGGCTCGGGCGATCTGCCGGTAGGCGTTCTCCGGCAATGGGCTCACTGGGCACTAAGCGACGGATACTTGTTCTCCGGTGCCGCAGGGCTGGACACGACTCGTTATGCGGCCCTGAGGTCCTCCCTGCTCTGCGTTCACGCAACAGACGATGCCTATGCGCCCCCAGAAGCCGTGCGTGCCATGCAAGCCCGTTACAGTGGCTGTGCGCAGGAAGAATGGGTGCTGGACCCAACCCGCATGCATCAGCCGGGCATTGGCCATTTCGGTTATTTCAAACAAGACATGAAGACTGGCCTTTGGAGCGACCTGGTAAAATGGCTGAAGAGCCAGGCAGGGACCAGGGTAGTAATGGAACACTCCGCTAAAACACACAAAATGCCTGCCAGGGGAACCCGGCGGGAGAATCCTTCAAGGGGGGATTCACATGCAAAACTTCGACTATGACTGGCTGGTGATTGGCTCGGGTTTCGGAGGCAGCGTCTCAGCGTTACGCCTGGCTGAAAAGGGGTATACAGTCGGCCTGCTTGAAGCAGGACAACGTTTTCGGGACGAGGACTTTGCCGAAAGCGCCTGGAATCTGAAACGGTATATCTGGTCGCCGCTGATCGGACTGCGTGGAATCCTCAGGATGACCCCGTTCCGGGATGTCTTCGTGCTAAGCGGAGCCGGCGTCGGCGGCGGCAGCCTGGTTTACGCAAATACCCTTTACCGGGCCAAGACGGAATACTTCAATAACCCTCAGTGGAGCGCCCTGGCGGACTGGCAAGCGGAGCTGGCGCCACATTACGACACCGCGGAACGCATGTTGGGCGTGAACACCGTGCCATTCGAAAGTCCCGCCGATTCGCTGCTAAAGCGGGTCGCCGCGCCTTATGGGATGGAGCATACGTTTACCCGCACGCCGGTAGGCGTGTTCTTCGGTGAGTCGGGGCAAACCGTGCCCGACCCGTATTTTGGCGGCGAAGGCCCGGAGCGCACCGGTTGCCTGCGCTGCGGTGCCTGCATGATTGGCTGCCGGCATGGCGCCAAGAATACCCTGGAAAAAAACTACCTCTGGTTTGCCGAGAAGGCCGGCGCGAAGATTCTTCCCGGCCACAAAGTCACCGACATTCGCCCCCTGGGAGCCGACGACGGCAGCGAGGGCTACGAAATATTTACCCAGGATCCCGGAGCCTTGTTCCCGGGGCAACCCGCGCGCTTTACCGCCAGGGGGGTGGTTGTGGCCGCCGGCGCCCTGGGCAGCAACCGTCTGCTTGCTGAGTGTAAGCATGGCGGCTCGCTGCCCCGAATCAGTGACCGCCTGGGCGAACTGGTTCGCACCAATAGTGAATCCATCCTGGCGCTTACCCTGCCGGATCACTCACTGGAGTCATGGAATACCGTGGCCATTAGCGCGAGTGTGCACGTGGATGCAGACACCCATATCGAGTTCGTGACCTACGGCAAGCGCGCTGACCTGATGGGCGCCTTGCTCCTGGCCCCATTGACCGGCAAGGGCAACCGGATCACCCGACCCCTGAAGCTGCTGGGAAACATCATTCGACACCCGGTCCGGTTCGTGCGCATGCTTTGGCCGTTCGGCTGGTCAGGACGCACCCTGATCATCCTGGTCATGCAGAGCCTGGACAACGCCATCGCTTTTCGGGCCAAACCAAAATTGTTCGGCAAGGGCATCAAGCTGGTTACCGAGCAAGATGCGGAGAAACCCAACCCGACCTATATCGACGCGGGTAACAAGGCGGCGGAATACCTGGCCGAACACACCAACGGGATTGCCCAGAGCATGACCCTGGAAGCCCTGGCGAATATTCCCAGCACAGCGCATATCCTTGGCGGAGCCGTGATAGGCAGCAGCCCCGCGGATGGGGTTATCGACAAGAACCACCGGGTTTTCGGCTATCAGAATTTCCTGGTGTGCGATGGTGCGGCAGTGCCCGCAAATCCGGGGGTCAACCCGTCCCTGACCATAACCGCCATGGCCGAAAAAGCCATGAGCGCAGTTCCGGACAAGCGCTAGGTCGAGTTAATTGCGGGGGAGGATCGCTCGCTGAGGGGAGCGGCCCCAAAAGAGCGGCCCCAAAAGAGCGACCCCAAAAGAGCGACCATAGTGACCCAGTCCGGGTCCCTCCGATGCGAGGGCGCGTCCTGCGCCAGCCAGATGGACTGGGCCACCAGGGCCGGATTCCGCGAAATCATAACCCTGCAAGAAATTGCAATTCCGCGAGATCAGCGACACTAACGGGTCCGGCACAAAGCAGGAATAGGCCTCCCTGGCCAGTCCGATAGTAGTCGCGGCGCCAGGATGCCTTTGCAAAACGGACCGGAACGTTGATCCCTTCATTCCCAGCCAACTCGGGTCGGACCTCGGTGGCTGAGTCGGGCGTCCCTGCCCGCCAGTTCCGGTAGTCACCCTGACGCCTCAGTGCCTATCCTAGTGCCTGTAAACCCAATTAGGAATGTGGCAAATTGCCGCACCTTCACAGTTATTGCCGTGAGGCCTATTGCGGTGCAATATTGACCCCATGGACACCCTGCAAGCTCCTGTACTGCCACTCCATTCCCGGCGTTTTCTCAAGGGAATTCTCGCAGTGCGCAATGTCGTGGTGCTGGTGGCCCTGGCGGTCATCGTACTGGCCTCCGGTCCGATGGACCTGGACCTGCCGCCTCTGGCGGCGATTGTCGGTTTCATGGTTATTTCCGGGCTGACCCGCCGCTGGAGGCTGGCCAGACCAGACCTGCCAGACCAGTCCCAGGTCTTCATGGAAATGGTCACCGATACCCTGGCGTTAACTGCGCTTTTCTATTTCACAGGCGGGGCAACCAATCCCTTCGTCTGGTTCTTCCTGTTCCCGGCCATCATTTCAGCCTTACTCCTGTCCAAGTCTCACGCAAGGTCCATGGCGGCCCTGGCGGTCATTTGCTATTCATTCCTGCTGTTCTTTTATCAACCAATACACGAACGGGGTATGCCCCATCCCAACACCGGTTTCGAAACCCACATCCTGGGCATGTGGTTGGGCTTCGTAATGAGCGCCGGGTTTGTGGCTTTTATCGTTGCCGGGCTTGCGGAGCGCCTTCGCAAGCACGACCGGGTACTGAACGAGGCCCGTGAACAAGCCCTGCGTGATGAGAACATGATTTCCCTGGGCACCCTGGCCGCCGGTGCCGCACACGACCTGGGCACACCGCTGGGCACACTGGCGATTCTCAGCACTGAACTGCAGGATGACCCGGTCGTCAAGGAACACCCGGAACTGGCCGACAAGCTCGGCCTGATGCGCGAACAGGTAGCCCGCTGCAAGGAAACACTATCACTGTTCTCCAGCAAGGCCGGGGCGGCCCGGGCGGAAAGCGGCAAGGCCATGTCGGTACGCGGGTACCTGCAGGACCTGATGGACGAATGGAAGGACATGAATCCTGACACCGACCTGGACCTGAGAATTACTGGCCGCTTTGACTCCGCATGGCTGTTTGTGGAACCGACCCTGACCCAGGCCCTGCACAATCTCATGGACAACGCCGCAGATGCCTCCTTCGAAAGGATCACCGTAAAATCCGGCTGGAGCGAGACGATGCTAACGATAAAAATCATCGACACCGGCCCGGGCATAGCCCCGGAGATCGTGGAGGATCCGGGCCGAAAGATGCTCAGTACAAAGAAAAGCGGCATGGGCGTCGGCCTCTACCTGGCGACATCAACCATCCAGCGACTGGGTGGGAAACTCGTTCTAAGCAATCTTCCAGAAGGCGGAGCCATGGCCCACGTAACGCTCCCGGTCTTCTGTTCTGAACCCGGCGGTCGGTGATATGCAGCCAGGTCCGACACATAGCCAGCAAGACGATGCACCGACCCTGTTACTGGTAGATGATGACGAAGCTTTTTGCAAAGTTCTGTGCGATGCCCTGGGCAAGCGTGGCTTCAAAGTCTACGTTGCATACAACCTGGCCGAAGCCATCAGCATTTCAGCCCGGCATATTCCCGAATACGCGGTGGTCGATTTGCGCATAGGAACCGAATCAGGACTGGAATTGGTGAGCAAATTGGTAGCCCTGGATGAGCACACCCGGATTGTCATGTTAACCGGCTATGCCAGCGTGGCGACCGCGGTGGAAGCCATCAAGCTGGGGGCCAACCATTACCTGACCAAGCCTGCGGATGCCAATGAGATCGTCGCGGCACTGAATCGTGAAGACGGGGATCCCACGGTTGCGGTTGCGGAAAAGCCCCTGTCAGTGAAACGCCTTGAATGGGAGCACCTGCAAAAAATCCTGCTCGCCCATCACGGAAATATTTCGGCGGCGGCCCGGGCCCTGAAAATGCATCGCAGGACTCTGCAACGGAAACTCTACAAGCGTCCGGTCAGAGAGTAACCGCTCTTTACAACTGGATCACAAAATTGATCACCACCATGTTCAGGCGGTCGGCGCTCTGGCCATGAATCCCCTGGACCAGGGCCGCGTCCATTCGCAGCTCTGGCGATAAATGCATGACGGCGCCCAGGGCCAGGCTGCTGCGCCAGGCTGTTTGGTCCGGCTCAAATTGCTGATGTTCCAGCAGCAACTCAGCCTCAATCTTCACAGCCGGACCGAGCTGGTAGCCCAGGGCGCCATTCAGGCCCACCGCCCGTCGGTTTTCTTTGCGGGCATGACCAAAAGGCAAGGACAAGCTGGCTTCCACGCTCCTGGCCCAACGCCCGTCCACCCGGGATGCAACCAGGGAATTGTCCACGCTCCAATAGGGCTGGCCTGGAACAAGGCGGGCTTCATCCTGCTTGTTGCCAAGCGGAGCAACCAACCTTGGCAGGTAAGCCAGGTGCCAGGCATCGCCGGAGAAAAACTTCCAGCGCAGTTCAAGCTGCACATCCCCCAGGCCATTGCCGTCCTCGCTCCCGGATTGCTGATCGCCGAGCTTCGCCCAGAATCCTGTAAACGACAGGTCAAGATCTTCGGCCAAGCCCCTGACCACCGAGGCGGCTATCGCGTTCTGGAAGGTGTCGGGACGGGTCACCACACTGCCGCTTTGGTCGAAGGCCTGGTGGGCGCGTTCCATTCCCAGCCCAAGGGAAAATTCCCATTCACCCGGGGATAGGGTGAACGCATCCTGGGTAATGACATTTGCCGATTCGGCCCGCATCGGTTCCGAAGCGGTCGCCGGGCTCGAAATAATCCAGCACAGCAGTCCAGCGTTAATCACAAGGGTTTGGATTGTGTTCATTTTCATTATGGATTCTAAATACGGTATCTGGCCCGGGGTCACAAGTCTGAAATTCACCAGAGCGGCTTGGCTCAATCCAGTTTCAGGCAGGCGATACAGTGACCGCCCAATTGCCATTCACCATTACCAAGACTCTCCAGTAAGGTTTCTTCACTGGCGAAACCCACGCTCCAGTCGTAGTTGTCATCGGCGCCCGGCAATTTGAAATTCACAGGCTTTGACGACCCGTTAATCAGGATCGCAACCGCAGAAGAAGATCCGCCATGGGCATCTGCAAACACTACGGCCTTGGTTCGGGTCGGGTGCCAGTCGTCCCCAGACAGCAAGGAACCGTTGGGACGCAGCCATTGTATGTCCGGCCATCCAAGTCGGTTGCTACTCCGGCCATGGCGGTATTCGTCCTGGCGAAGCAACGGTGTGGTACGACGCAAATGAACAAGCGCCCTGACCTGCTCCAGGAAGCCGGGATCAGTTTCCAGGCCCGACCAATCCAGCCATCCTGTCTCGTTGTCCTGGGCATAGGCATTGTTGTTGCCGGCCTGGGAATTTCCGAACTCATCACCGGCCAGCAACATGGGGGTTCCCTGGGAGAACATCAGGGTAGCCAACATATTCAGACGCTGACGGCGACGATGCCGGTTAATGCTCTGATCGTCAGTGGGGCCCTCAACACCGTGATTGCCGCTGTAATTATGCTGATGGCCATCACGATTATCCTCTGCATTGGCCTCGTTATGCTTGTCCGCATAAGAAACCAGGTCGGACAGGGTGAAGCCGTCGTGACTGGTCAGAAAATTAACGCTGGACCACGGCTTGCGTGCCGCGGGCTCAAAAATCTCTGCAGATCCATGCAGGCGCCCGGCGAACTCCCCGGCCAGCCCCTTGTCGCCACGCCAGTAGCGACGAACGCAATCACGATATTGGTCATTCCATTCCGCCCACCCCGATGGGAATGCACCCAGGTGATATCCCCCGGGACCCGGATCCCAGGGCTCGGCAATCAATTTTGTATCGCGCAGAACCCGGTCGCTGGAAATTTCTTGCAGCAAGGCATGATCATGGTGAAATCCATCTGCCGAACGACCCAGCACCGTCGCCAGGTCGAAGCGAAATCCGTCCACACCCATCTCGGTGACCCAGTAACGCAAACTGTCCAGCACCAGTTGCTGTAAACGGGGATGGTCCGCATTGAGGGTATTACCGCAGCCAGTGTCGTTGACGTAGTGACCGGGCTGCCCCGGAAGTGTCCGGTAATAGGCCAGGTTATCGATACCCCGGAAGCTCAGGGTCGGGCCATCCCTGCCACCCTCGGCGGTGTGGTTATATACCACGTCCAGGATCACCTCGATGCCCGCTTCATGAACCGCGTTCACCATATCGCGAAATTCCGCCACGGGATCCACTCCGGCGTAACGCGACTCGGGAGTAAAAAAGTTCAGCGAATTGTAGCCCCAGAAATTTCGCAGCCCGCGCCGGCCAAGGAACTGCTCATCAATAAAGGCATGTACCGGCAGCAGCTCCAGGGAGGTGATTCCCAGGGCCTTCAAATAGGCCAGCACGTCCTGGTTACGCAGCCCGGCAAACTTGCCCCTGTCCTTCTCGGGGACAGCGGGGTGCGCCATGCTGAAGCCACGCACATTGGCCTCATAAATAATCGTGTCTTTCCAGGGAATGCCAGGCCCTCTTGCCGGCGCCTGGCCAGGACCCGAGACGACAGACTTCGGAACGAACGGCGCGCTGTCCTGGAGACTGGGTCGAATTTCTCCATCCTCACCAGTCAGCTCAAAATCAAACCACTCCTGTGACCAGGAAAAGCCGCCAGACAGGCGTCGGGCGTAGGGATCGATCAGTAGTTTCGCCGGATTACAGCGTAAGCCCTGCTCAGGGTCATAACGCCCATGTACCCGGTAACCGTAACGCTGACCAGGACCCAGCTCCGGCAGGTAACCGTGCCAAACGCCGTCGGTACACTCCGTCAGCCGATAGTGACCCGCCTCCTGGCCGTGCTCATTAAACAGGCACAGCTCCACTGACTCCGCAACGCCGGAGTACAGCGCGAAATTAACTCCCTGTCCGTCCCAATGCGCTCCCAGCGGTGTTGGACTGCCCGCCTCGATCATGATCCGCCTGGTGAAATGGGAGTGAGTTTCCAGATGTCCCTGTTGTAGTCATCCATGGTCCTGTCGGTGGAGAATCTACCGGATGCAGAACTGTTCAGAATACTCAGTCGCGTCCAGCCATCCTGGTCCTTGTAGGCTGCTTCCACTTTTTTCTGGGCATCCACAAAACTGCGGAAATCAGCAGCCGTAAACCATGCATCACCGGGAGCACGAATGCAGGCCACAACCGGATCGAGAAGACCGCTTTCAAAGCGATTGAACTGGCCACTCTCGATAAGTTGCATCACACGAGAGAAATCCTCGTCAGCTTCAATGATGGCCACGGGATCATAGTTGCCTCGCCGTTGATCGACTTCCTCAACCGTGAGTCCGAACAAGAAGAAATTCTCCTCGCCCACCGCCTCGCGAATTTCCACATTGGCGCCATCCAGGGTGCCGATAGTCAGGGCGCCATTCATCATGAACTTCATGTTGCCGGTACCCGACGCTTCCTTACCGGCAGTGGAGATTTGCTCGGACAGTTCCGTCGCCGGACAAATGGTCTCCATGGCAGAGACGTTGTAATCGGGGAAATACACTAGTCGCAACTTACCTGCAGTAACCGGGTCCGCATTGATGACCTGGGCCACATTGTTAATGAACTTGATGATGGTCTTGGCCATCACATAGCCCGGAGCGGCCTTGCCACCAATAATGACGGCCCGCGGGACCAGGGAATCCCCCTCGCCACGCTTGATGCGGTCATAAAGGTGTACCACATGCAGCACATTGAGCAACTGGCGCTTGTACTCGTGTATGCGCTTGACCTGCACGTCGAACAACATATTCGTGTCCAGAACGATTCCGGTGCGCTGCTTAATCAGCTTGGCCAGCCTGCGCTTGTTCCCCAGCTTGACCTCACGCCAGGATTTTCGGAAGCCGTCATCCTCGGCCAGCGGGCGCAGTTTGCTCAACTGTTCCAGGTCCGTGACCCAGCCATCGCCCAGTTGTTCATTGATCAGCGCTGACAGGGACGGGTTACATGCCGCCAGCCAGCGACGCTGGGTGACACCATTGGTCTTGTTATTGAACTTGTGCGGCCACAATTCCGAGAAGTCCTTGAACAGGCCCTCGCGCAGCAACCGGGAATGCAGTGCCGCCACACCGTTGACCGAAAAACTCCCGACCAACGCAAGATAGGCCATGCGAATCATCGGCTCATGGCCCTCTTCAATCAGCGACATCCGGCCAAGGCGATCATTGTCTCCCGGCCAGCGACGGCTGACCTCGGCGACAAACCGGGCGTTGATCTCGTAAATAATCTCCAGCACGCGGGGCAGCAGGCGACGGAACATGTCCACCGACCAGCGCTCCAGCGCCTCGGGCAACAAGGTGTGATTGGTATACGCCATGGTCTTGCTGGTGATATCCCATGCCTCGTCCCAGTCCAGCTTGCATTCATCCAGCAACAGCCGCATCAACTCGGCCACCGAGACGGCCGGGTGGGTGTCGTTGAGCTGGAAGCAATGCTTGTCGGCAAATTCGCTGAAGTCATCGCCGTGGCTGCGCCTCCAGAGTCGAATCGCATCTTGCAGACTGGCCGAGGCAAGAAAATACTGCTGGCGCAGACGCAGTTCCTGCCCGGTCTCGGTGGCGTCGTTGGGATACAACACCATGGTGATATTTTCCGCCTCGTTCTTGGCAGCCACCGCGGTGGTATAGCTGCCGGCATTAAATTCACCCAGGTTAAATTCGTCCGTCGCAGCCGCCGACCATAAACGCAGGGTGTTTACCACCTCATTGCGGTAGCCGGGAATAGGAAGATCAAACGGAATAGCCAGCACATCGCGGGTATCAACCCAGCGGAACCGACCCACGCCATCTACATCGATATATTGCTCAGACTTGCCCCCAAAGTGTACTTTCACGACCAGTTCAGGTCGCTCGATTTCCCAAGGGTAGCCATCGCGCAGCCATGAATCAGGTTCTTCCAGCTGAAATCCGTCCTGGATTTTCTGATGGAACATGCCATATCGGTAGCGAATACCATAACCGGTTACCGGCAGCTTCAACGTGGCGCAACTGTCCAGGAAGCACGCGGCCAGGCGACCCAGGCCACCGTTACCCAGTCCTGCGTCTCGCTCGGCACAGGCCAGGTCCTCCATCTTCAGACCCAGTTTATTCATCGCCTCGGTGGCCTCATCTTCCAGGCCAAGGCTCAACAGGGCATTGCGTAACAAGCGCCCCATCAAGAATTCCAGGGACAGGTAACATACCCGGCGGCTGTCATTTGCCTCGACGGTCTGGTTAGTGCGAACCCAGCGCTCGGTCAGGCGATCCCTGACGGTATGCACCAGCGCCTCGTACGCAACCGGAGTATTTCCCTCCAGTTCGCTACGGCCCAGCATGCGAGAAAAATAATGCACAAACTCTTGGGTAAGCGCATCTCTATTCATTTCCAGGGGGGGCAACACCGGAAGCATTTTAGGACCGGTCTGGTTACCAGAACTCATTGCCAAATCTCCATCAAATCATCTCCTCCGCTTCCAGAGGTTCAAGTATTAAAGTAGCTAGCGGCGGCAGGACCAGTTCCAGGGCCGCCGGGCGCCCATGGGTGCGCACGTTGACCGCTTCGGTCACACCCAGGTTGCCAACCCCGCTTCCACCATAAATTTCGGAATCGGTATTCAAAAGCTCGCGATAGCGCCCGCTTACCGGCACCCCAATGCGGTGGTGGTGACGGACTACCGGGGTGAAATTGGATACGCATACAAGGAAACGGCCGTCCCGTGCCCGGCGCATCCAGGACAAGACACTGTTGGCCTTGTCGTCGGCATCAAGCCATTCAAATCCCTCGGCGCCGAAGTCTATCTCGTGCAATGCCGGGTTGCCGGAATAAATTCTGTTCAGGTCTCGGACCAGTCGCTGCGCGCCCTGGTGACCCGGCTGATCAAGCAAATACCAATCAAGCTCCCGGTCATGGCTCCATTCCCTCTGCTGGGCCAACTCCGAGCCCATAAACAACAGCTTCTTACCCGGGTGGCAGAACATGTTTGCGTAGTAGGCACGCAGGTTTGCCAGTTTTTGCCAGTGATCGCCAGGCATACGCTCAAACAAGGAGCCCTTGCCATGGACCACCTCGTCATGGGACAGGGGCAGCACGAAATTCTCGCTGTAGGCATAGACCATGCTGAAGGTCATTTTTTCATGGTGAAATCGGCGATGAACCGGGTCTTCATGCATGTAGGAAAGGCTGTCGTTCATCCAGCCCATGTTCCACTTGTAGGTAAACCCAAGACCGCCGTCATAGGTGGGCCGTGATACACCCGGCCAGGCAGTGGACTCCTCCGCGTAGGAAGTAGCCCCGTGGGCATGTACCGCTTCATTGAGCTTGCGAAGAAATGCCACCGCGGCGTGGTTCTCGTTACCGCCCTCCTCGTTGGGTACCCACTCGCCTTTCTTGCGTGAATAATCCAGGTAGAGCATGGATGCCACGGCATCCACCCGGATCGAGTCCACGTGGAATTCCTCGATCCAGTACAGGGCGCTTCCAATGAGGTAGTTGATCACCTCATTGCGCCCGTAATTGAATATCAGTGTGCCCCAGTCCGGGTGGGCGCCCTTTCGTGGATCCTCATGCTCATACAGCGCCGTCCCGTCAAAGCGTCCCAGCCCGTGGGTATCACGAGGAAAATGGGCCGGAACCCAGTCAACAATGACCGCGATTCCCGCCTGGTGGCAACAATCGATGAAGTAGCGAAAATCATCCGGTTCGCCAAAGCGACAGGTGGGCGCAAACATGCCTATGGGTTGGTAGCCCCATGAACCGCTGAACGGATGTTCCGACACGGGTAGCAATTCAATATGGGTGAAGCCCATATCCACCACATAGTCCACCAACTGGCTGGCCAACTCACGGTAACTGAGCGAGCCCGAAGGATCCGATTCAGGTCTGCGCCAGGAACCCAGGTGAACCTCGTAAATGCTCACCGGTTGATCCAGCCTGGGGTTGCTCGAGCGGGCAGCCATCCAGTCCTTGTCCTTCCAGGTGTAAGCACTTTGATACACCACCGAGGCATTTCCCGGGGGCGGTTCGAAATACTGACCTATCGGATCTGTTTTCGATGGAAGGAGATTTCCCTTGCCGTCGAGAATCTCGTATTTGTACAGGGTTCCGTGGCCGACATCGGGAACGAAGATTTCCCAGACACCGTTACCCGGATGCAGTCGCATCACATGACGACGGCCGTCCCAGTCGTTGAAATCCCCCACCACGCTGACCCGCAGCGCATTGGGCGCCCAAACAGAAAATCGCGTGCCCTGGATTCCCTGGACCTGGACACACTGGGATCCCATTGCATTCCAGATATGCTGATGTGAGCCCTGGCCCAGCAAGTGTAAATCCAGCTCCCCCAGTATGGATGGAAACCGGTAGGGATCTTCCATGACCCGGGAGTTGCCATCACCATAAACCACCTTCAAGCGATAGCGTCGTTTACGTGGCGGCATGACAGCGCAAAACACACCCTGCTCATGAACTCTTTGCATGGGCGCCAACTGCTTGCCCCCGGCATCCACCAGGGACACCTGGACGGCGCCGGGCTGAAAGCAGCGCACGATGCGGTCACCGGAATCCAGACGATGTATACCCAGCAAGGCAAAGGGATTGTTGCAATGGCCCCGGGCCAACGCATCCAGCGCCTCGCCATGAGCCCGTCGATCAGCGTCCAGGATGTCCATACAGATCCTCCTGGTATTGCATGGCAGCTAAATCCCAGGTGAATCGTTGCCCGGCTGCCTGGTTGCGTATGTCCGCCCACTGCCTTGGACTACTCACTTTCAACGCCAGGGCCTCGGCCACCGTCGCAACAAAATTACCTGCTTTATCCAGGGAGGATTGACCGTCGAACACAAACCCGGTCACCCCGTGCTCCACCGTATCCTTCAAGCCGCCAACCGCGTGCACCACACAAGGCTGGCCATTTTTCATCGCCAGCAACTGGCTGATCCCACAGGGCTCAAAGCTGCTGGGCATCAGGAACATATCCCCTGCCACGTACAAGAACTGGGACAGCGTCTCAGAATAGCCGCAAAGATAAATCAGGTTGGATCGGCTGGCCGCGCACTGGGCAATCTGCTGCTCCAGTTCACGGTCTCCGCTACCCAGCATGATGAACATGCCCTTATCACCCAGCGCATCGAGTATGGCATCCAGGGCCGTGGATCCATCGGGAGTCTGCTGCAAAAATAGTTCCACTTTCTGCGAGGTCATGCGGCCTATGCTGGTAAGCACATTCGCCGGCCTGCCGCCACGGAATGCATCCAGCCTGCCAGCCAGTGCGTCAAGATCCTCCCGGGACATGGCGCCACTGTCATGCCAGTTGCCGGCCTCGTCCAGGATCGTATCCAGCAGCTTGCTCCACTTGGGCGAAACCGCTGGTCGGGTTTCGTATTCACAACCATTAAGAATCCCCGTCAATCGGGATTCGGAATCCGCACGGCGCAAATCCTGTTCCAGGCCTTCTCCGCCATGGAAGCCGATTGCCGGATCATTGGATTCGAGTATTTCCCTGGCATAGCTGGGCGACACTGTATTCAGGTTCTCCGCCAGGCGAATGGCCAGGGCCATGGGGTTCACGCAGTCCAGGTATCGCGGATCGCTCACCCTGCCCAGGTCATAGGCCAGGCCGGGGAACCATGCTTCCAGTGAAGAGGAATCATGACCCAAGGGCCTTATCCCCTGCAGTGCGAGATTATGGATGGTGTACACAGTGTGAACCTGGCGCAGCCTGGACAAAGAGGGATCAAATTCCCTCAGGGCGAGATAAAGCGCCGCATGCCAGTCATGCAGGTGCACCACATCAGGCAACTCCTCGGACTGTTGTACATAGTTGGCCACCGCCGCACACAGCAGGGCAAATTTGCCTGCGTCAGTTGCAAACGGCCGGTCCGAGCCATCGTGACAATAGATCTTGCCAGGCCCCTGGGGAGAAAACAGGGGATGCTCCAGCACCAGGTGAGTAATGCGCGCATCAGGCCCGGGCACTCGATACAGCGCCACGGATTCCGTCTTTCCCCCGAAGGGAATGGTCAACTCATGGAGGTGTTCACTGCCGGGTAACTTGTGAAACATGCCGTAAGCAGGAGTGATCACCGTCGCCTCCCATCCAAGGTCGGCCAGTGCAGGAGGCAGTCCCTTGATGACATCGCCGACCCCACCCACCTTACCCTTGGGAAGAGCACCATTTTCGGCGGCAACCAACAGTATTCGCCTGGCTTTACTCTCAATCACAAAACTCTACCTGGTGAAGTGCAGCTGCTGACCCAGCATATCGGGGGTCACCAGGGTAATGCCGCTATCGGTGACCCTGAAACCCCGGGCTCTGTCCTCGTCGTGATCGACGCCGATTCGCGTACCTTTAGGCAACACTGAACCCCGATCCAGGATGGCTCGCTTAACAGTGCAGTTCTCACCGATTTCCACGTCGGTCAACACGACGGAATCATTCACGGTCGAATAGGAATGCACCTTGCAATTACTGAACAACACAGAATTTCTCACGCATGCACCCGAGACGATACAGCCGCCTGAAACCATTGACTGAATCGCCTCGCCACGTCGACCCGGCTCATCAAATACAAATTTGGCCGGCGGCAGTTGCGCATGGTAGGTCTGTATCGGCCAGTACTTGTCATACAGATTGAGCTGGGGAGAAACTGACACCAGTTCCATATTGGCTTCCCAGAATGCATCCAGCGTTCCGACATCACGCCAGTAGGCCTGCTGCTCGGTCTTGGGGTCTTTGAAAGGATAAGCAAATACGCGATATTTATCGATTATCGACGGGATAATGTCCCGTCCAAAATCATGCCGCGACTCAGGCGTGTCGGCATCCTTGATGACCTGCTCATAGAGAAAATCCGTGTTAAACACATAATTACCCATGGAGGCCAGGCACACGTCATCCCTGCCCGGCAGCGGCGTCGGGTGCTCGGGTTTCTCGTTAAACTCAAGAACCCGCCCGGTCTCGTCAACGGTCAACACGCCCAGGGCCCCAGCGGCCTCGGCAATCGGCACTTCAAGACAACACACCGTCATGTCCGAATCATGTTCCACATGAGCGGCGATAAACGGGCCGTAGTCCATCTTGTAAACATGGTCGCCGGCGAGAATCAGCACGTACATCGGATCGTGGGTGCGGATCACATCCAGGTTCTGGTAGATGGCATCAGCAGTTCCCTGGTACCACTCTCCACCCACCCGCTGTGATGCAGGCAGGATTTCCACAAACTCGCGATCACTGATCTGGTGCTTGGACCAACCCTGCACCAGGTGGCGAATCAGGGAATGCGCCTTGTACTGGGTAAGCACGCCGGTGCGGCGAATTCCCGAGTTAATCAGGTTGGACAGGGGGAAATCGATGATCCGGAACTTGCCGCCAAAATGCAGGGCAGGCTTCGCGCGCCACTGGGTCAGTTCATGCAGCCTTGAGCCCTGGCCACCAGCGAGTATCAAGCCCAGGGTATGCCTTGTCAGTCGGCTGACGAATCGTGAATATTCGGAATGGTTTTCACTCATATGCTGTTTCTCCGGAATGCCGGGATTTTGATTGGATCAATAATCAAGCAGTATAAAGCGGTGCTCTCGCCCAGACAGCCAATAATTTACTCAGTGAGCGAAAATGCCCGGGGATCACCCAGGGCCACCTGACCCGGGGGGCATCACCGGACTGGGAAACTTCAAGCCTGGGGCACCCTGCTCCCGGCGACGACCATATCCTTCACGGAGTTCTTCAGGGTCGGAGACAGCTGCTCAAAACTCAACCGCCAGCGCCAATTATCCTCGGAGGTGCCCGGGCGATTGAATCGCGACTCGGAACCCAGCCCCAGGTAGTCCTGCATGGGGGCTATCGCCATTTTGGCCTCGCTGGAGAAAGCCAGCCTGATTAAATCCTGGGAAATGGTCTCGGCGCTGCCACCGGTGTTTGCCAACACCACTTGCCGGGTACGCTCAATCTCCTCGGGAGAGCGATTGTCATCGGGACTTCCCGTGAACCATCCCACGGTGGTGTCGTTATCGTGGGTGCCTGTATAGCACACACTGTTGGGACCAATCGATTCTAGCGAAAAGCTGTCGTTCCCCACTTCGAACTGGAGCACCCTCATGCCCGGAAACTGCTGGCGATCACGCAATGCTTCTACTTCGGGGGTGATCACACCCAGGTCCTCGGCCACGATGGGCAATTCCCCAAGCTCGGCTTTGAGGGCGTCAAACAGGGCGTCGCCCGGACCGGCAACCCAGCGCCCGTTGCGGGCTGTCTCAGACCCGAAAGGCACCTCCCAGTAGGATTCGAATCCCCTGAAGTGATCAATCCTGACAATGTCGGTTTGACTCATTGCGTGGCGAAGCCGTTCAATCCACCAGCCGTAGCCTTGCGCCTTGTGGTAATCCCAGTTGTACAGGGGATTACCCCATAGCTGCCCATCGTCACTGAAATAATCCGGTGGCACGCCGGCCACGTGGGTCGGGGCTCCGCTGCTGTCTATTCTGAGAATTTCGGGATGGGCCCAGGCATCGGCGCTATCCAGGGCGATGTATATGGGCATATCGCCAAACAAACAGATATTTTTTTCGGCCGCATATCGCCGCAAGCTGGACCACTGCCTGTAAAACAGGAACTGAACAATCCTCACCGTCTCCAGGTCGTCAGAAAAGCGGCCGGCAGCAGCATCCAGGGCCTGCCTGTCCCGATGAGCATATTTGTCTGACCACTCACCCCAGGGACGTTGATCGTGCTGTGCTTTCAAAATCCGATACAAGGCGTAGTCATGCAGCCAGGCTCGATCGTTTTTTTCCAGGAAATTCCGGTATTCATTTTTAAGCTTATTGCCGGCCAATGCGTCAAACCGACTCGCTGCCCGGCGAAGCAAGGCGCCCTTTTTCGGAATCAGCTTGCCATATTCAACAAATTCCGGGGACAACCCCCTCATGCCGTCCGCTTCCACAGAGGTAAGCAAACCAAGCTGAACCAGTCCCGCAACATCAACAAGCATTTCATTGCCGGCAAAAGATGAAAGCGGCTGGTAGGGAGAATCGCCATAGGCGGTAGGACCAGTCGGCAGAATTTGCCAGACGCCTATCTCCATCTCTTTCAATGCATCGATAAATCTAAACGCAGCGTTGCCAATTTCCCCAATACCATAGTCACCCGGAAGCGAGGTCAGGTGCATGCAGACACCGGCCACCCGACTCCCGGGGAACCCGACACCACCTGCTTGATGTTCATCACCCATACTTATCCAACTCTACAAACCTGTGATTTAGCTGATCTGAACCATAATCGTCGTGTTTTCCAGGGCCCTGGCTGGCTCACCAGGCCCGCTGTATTACGTGGTGAGGTGCTGTTCCCCGAAAAAAACACCGCCTTGTGTAACACAATTCAGACCGGATTGGATTAGGGAAACGCCCTATCCGGATTGTTTATCCTGCCATCTGGTCTCTACAATCAATTGTTTTAAATAGACTTTCATCCCTGGACGAACACAGGCTCCCTGCCAGACAATACAAAACATCTCCCAGGCTCACTTCAGACATACCGCAGTTTGCCGCAAGAGTTTTTCTCACCGGCGTGAGTGCAGGTACCATTGGCACTACTTAAATTTGGCAGAAGACCTATGAAAGAACCCTGCTTGCTTGTTGGTGACATCGGCGGCACCAATGCCCGATTCGCCATTGCCGATTCCGTCCGACCAGGTTTCTCCAGGGAAATCACCCTGGCCTGTGGCGACTTCGACTCGGCGAACAGCGCCATCCGGGAATACCTGGCCCAGGCCAATGCGCCAGATCCCGACATCATTTGCTTCGCCGCAGCAGGACCCATCGTCGATGGACGTGTGCGCTTCACGAATAACCACTGGAGCCTGGATGTCCATGAACTGCGCAACAACTTTGATGCCGGGGCCATCAAGCTGCTGAATGACTTTGAAGCCATCGCCTATTCCATCCCCAGCCTGGGCCCGCAAGACTGCATGCCCATTGGCTTGCCCGAACCCATCGAATTGGGCGACAAGGACTTCAACATCGGCATCATCGGGCCTGGCACGGGCCTGGGCGGAGTTGGCCTTTGCCAGCGAAACTCGATGCTGTTCCCGATTGTCGGAGAAGCCGGTCATACAGGTTTTGCACCGGAATCCCAGGTACAAATCGAAATACTCTCTGCCCTGCACGAGCGCTTTGACCGGGTATCTGACGAAAGGCTGGTATCCGGACCGGGACTGGAGAACCTCTACTGGGCGCTGGCCAGGTTGCATAGCGAATCCGTGGCACCTGTTTCAGCGGCGAAAATCTGCCAGCTGGCCGAGAAAAACGAAGACCCTCGAGCCGTTGAGGCCGTACAGATGTTTTTCGAGATTCTTGGCCAGGTAGCCGGCAACATGGCACTGGTACTGGGCGCCCGCCAGGGAATGTTTATCGCCGGTGGCATAGCCCAGCGCTATCCCGCCATGCTCCTGAGCAGTGGATTCCGGGCTGCCTTTGACGCCAAGGGCCGGCATCGGTCCCTGATGGAAAAGATCCCCACCCAGCTGATCCGCTACCCGCAGCCGGGGCTGCTGGGAGCCAGCTACATGGCCCTGCAATTACACAACAGCAGCAACTGAACCGGCGAATCTTCTGCCGCACACAGTAATTATCCCCGGCGAGTCACGGAAAATCCGTATTCCGGCCCGAGCCCGGCGGGCCTAGCATCAGGGATCAAGGCCACTTGCCGGCTGTCAGTCGGCAAGGGATGAAATGCCCCTGTTGTTCCAGGTGGTGTTTCAAAATTCAAAGTGCAACACCTCCGGACACTCCGTTCAACACTTCATTGAAGGTGTAAACATGGCACGTCGTTCATGGGCAGAGCCCTACAAAATAAAAATGGTCGAGCTGATCAAGATGACCAGCCCGGAAGATCGCCTGCAGGCTATTACCGAGGCCGGTTACAACACGTTCCTGCTAAGGTCAGAAGATGTCTATATAGATCTGCTCACCGATTCGGGTGTTGGCGCCATGAGCGACCGGCAGTGGGCCGGCCTGATGATGGGCGATGAAGCCTATGCCGGCAGCCGAAACTTTTACCATCTGCGAGATACCGTCGAGCTGTACTACAGCTACAAGTACACGGTCCCCACCCACCAGGGCCGTGGCGCCGAGAACATCATCAGCCAGATGATGATCTCTGATGGGGACTACCTGCCGGGCAATATGTATTTCACGACCACCCGCCTGCACCAGGAAATGGCGGGCGGCACCTTCGTGGATGTAATTATCGATGAAGCTCACGATCCGTCCTCGGAACACCCGTTCAAGGGCAACGTGGACTTTGACAAACTCAATGCCCTGGTTGAAAAAGTGGGCGCCGAGAAGATTCCCTACGTTTGCATCGCCACCTGCGTGAACATGGCCGGCGGGCAGCCTATTTCCATGGCCAACCTGAAACAGTTGCGAACATGGTGTGACAAGTACGGAATCATGCTGGTGCATGACATGACCCGTGTCGCAGAGAACGCCTACTTTATCCAGCAACGCGAAGAAGGATACGAGGACACATCCATCCAGCAAATCGTCTACGAACTGTGCTCACTCACTGACGCGGCAACCATGTCGTCGAAGAAAGATGCCATGGTGAATATCGGCGGCTTCCTGGCCATGAATGATCCCAAGCTGTATGAACGCGCTTGCGCCCTGGTAGTGGTCTACGAGGGCCTGCATACCTACGGCGGCATGGCAGGACGGGATATGGAAGCGCTGGCTATCGGCATCACCGAAAGCGTGGACGACTTGCATATCAAGGCCCGGGTCGGCCAGGTCGAATACCTGGGAGAACAACTCAAGCGCGCAGGCGTACCCATCGTTAACCCGATAGGCGGGCATGCAGTGTTCCTGGATGCCAGGAAAATCTTGCCCCACGTTCCCCAGGAACATTTTCCCGCCCAGGCACTGGCCGCGGCCCTGTACCTGGAATCCGGCGTACGTTCCATGGAACGCGGTGTTGTCTCCGCAGGCCGAGACAAGGATACCGGCGAAAATTATATGCCCAAGCTGGAACTGGTAAGGCTGACGATTCCCCGCAGGGTGTATACCCAGGCCCACATGGACGTCACCGCTGAAAGCGTCATCGACGTGATGGAACGGGCTGATCAGATCAAGGGACTCAGGTTCACCTACGAACCCGAGGTGCTCCGATTCTTCCAGGCTCGCTTCGAACCCGTCGACTAGAGCACTCAGCGGGCCCGGCCCGGGGAAACTCTTCCAGTCAACCAGACCGCCCCGCAAGGGGCGGTCTGCTTTTCGGTATACGCGCACTGCCAGCGCAAAGCACCACAGAACCAAACCTGTTGGGCATATCCAGGAAAATGCTGGCGGCCGATAATCACTGTGGTGTTATGCTAATCGTGAAGCCCACATCGAAAACCAATAAGGGCCGAGTCACTAAAGGGAGTCGCAGCAATGATCCTGATTGAACAATTACTGGAAGCCAAGGGAAAGGAAATCTGGAGCGTCTCTCCGGATGACTCAGCACTGGATGCTATCCGACTGATGGCCGAGAAGCAGGTTGGCGCCTTGCCGGTCATGGATGGAGAGAAGCTCGCGGGAATTTTTTCGGAAAGAGACTACGCCCGGCGGGTCGTACTGGAGGGACGCTCCGAAAGCACGCCGGTACACCAGGTCATGACCACCCGGGTGCGCTACGCCGAACCCAACCAGACTATCAATCATTGCATGGCCTTGATGACCAACAAACGCATCAGGCACCTGCCCGTTCTCAAGGACGGCAAGATGCTGGGCATCATTTCTATCGGAGACCTGGTCAACGCCTTGATTGATCACCAGCAACACACTATCGAGGAACTGGAACGCTATATCACCGGATAGCCCCGCCTTGGGACGCCTTATCCGGTTTTGCTGTCAGCAACATCGACGGACACTAAAGGAGGCCCGGCAGGTGGATCCAGCCTGGCTTTTGTCTTCCATGGTTCTTGTTGACCCTTCAAGCGGCCAACTAACTGGGTTAATGTTCTGAATTGTTATCCAATGGATATAAGGGTGCTTCATGTCTAAGGTATTTTCGCTGCTTGCAGTGTTACTGGTTTTCTCCGCCACTTCCCTGCAAGCGATTGCCGCCCCCCTTCCCGGTCATTCACTACCCCAGGGCGAGCTAAGGACTGTCCGGGAACGAGACGTGGATGTGAGCCACCTGGCAACGGATTTGCGCATCAACCTGGAGCAAAGAACGGTATCGGGTTCGGCGACCATCACTTTCACACCCTTGCGTGAAGACCTCCGTGAGCTGTCACTGGATGCCGCAAAAATGCAGCTCCGATCGGTCCAACTGATTCGCGGAAAAAAATCTGCAGTGCTGGATCACAGTTGGAGTGACAGGAAATTGCAGATTCGTTTCCCACATAGCCTGCTGCCGGGCGAACAAGTTGTCGTCAAGATCGAGTACAGCGTTAAACCCGAAAGTGGACTGTATTTTTTTCCCAGGACGGAACTGCGCAGCGCCGAGGCCTGGAACTACGGCGAGGGTGGCCGTCACTACGGCTGGCTGCCCATGTATAACGACACCAACGAGCGCTTCACGGCAGACATGACCCTGACGGTGGACAAGCCCTTTATCGCATTGTCCAACGGTGTATTGAAAGAAGTCCGGGACAACCCGGATGGCAGCCGCAGCTACCACTGGGTTCAGGACAAGCCGATACCCAATTACCTGCTTGCGTTGAATGTCGGGGAATTTGTCGAAATCCCACTGGAGGACGCCCAACTGGGCGACAGGAAAATCCCCCTGAGCGCCTGGGCCCATCGCGGCGAGGAAGACCGGGCTGCCTATGCCTTCGGCCGCACCCCGAAAATGGTTGAATTCTTTTCCGACCTCTTCGGTTACGACTATGCCTGGGACAAGTACGACCAGGTAGTGCTGAGGAACTTCTCCGGGGCCATGGAAACCACCACCATGGTGGGCTTCCAGGAGTCGCACCTGAAAACCGCTGATGATCCGGTTGACGACACTCCCTATTACGATGCCGCCGCCCCAATCTGGAGCTATGAAGACACCATATCCCACGAGTTGGCCCACCACTGGTTCGGCGACCTGGTGACCTGCCGTTCACTGGCATCGATATTTCTGAATGAGTCCTTCGCAAGTTACTCCCACACCGTTTGGAACGGACACATCAACGGTGAGGATGACCTGACCTACCAGCGCTGGCTGTACCTGGATAAATACCTGGGCTTTGTCGCCGACACCGGCACCGTCCGTCCCCTGGAATATTTTCACTATGACGCCTCGGGCGACATGTACACCCAGCCCATCACCTACCTGAAAGGCGCGCTTATTTTGCACATGCTGCGCCAGATCATGGGTGACCAGTCCTTCTACCGGGGAATTTCCCACTACCTGCACAGCAATGAATTTTCAGAGGTGGATTCATACGACTTCCAGCGGTCAATGGAAGCATCATCGGGCCTTAATCTGACTACCTTCTTCGAGGACTGGATTCGTGGCGGAGGCGGGTTCCCGGACATCCGGGTCTCCAGCCAGTGGTCTGAGCAGCGTAAGCAACTGGACCTGAGCCTGGAGCAGGTCCAGGCGGACCTGGCTTTCGAAAACGATTTCCAGCTGCCGGTGGAGGTGGAAGTAGTGACCGCCTCCGGGAGCGAAATCCACACGGTGACTCTCAAGGGCTGGAGCACGATCGTCTCGCTACCCGCGGACACAGAACCGTTGATGGTGAACGTGGACAAGGGCAACTGGCTGGTGGCCAGCATCCATCATCAGCGCGGCCTGGAAGAAACAAACCTTGCCCTGCTAAAGGGTGAGCTGGCGGTTGCGCTGCGCGCTGCAAGGCAGCTGGGTGAAGATTTTGGCGCTGCCCCGGCAGCCGTGGTTGCGCTGAGCAGCGTACTGGGTAACAACCAGTCCCACTGGGGACTCCGCCAGGAAGCCGCCCTGAGCCTGGGCAGCATCGGGACAAAGGGAGCGGTGTTTGCACTGACCCGGGGGATGGCAGATCCAGACCCCCGGATACGCAGGGCCGCGGCCCTGGCCCTGGGCCGCGCCGGTGGTGAGCAGGCCATCCTGACCCTGAAGGACAGCCTGACCATCGACCCGGACGAAGAGGTGGCTGGTGCAGCTGCCTGGTCCCTGGGCAAGCTGCAGATACCCAGTGCGGAGCGCCTGCTCAAGGAACAACTTGAACGGCCTTCAGCCTATTACGACTACCGGCGGTTGAGCGCCCTGGCCGGCCTTGCCGAACTTGAAAATCCGAAGCTGGCACCGGTATTCGCCCGGTACACCGATCCTGTGTACCTGCGGGAAACCCGCCTGGCCGCCCTGGAAGCCTGGGTTCGGGCGGCACCCAATGACAAACAACTGGCCAAGGCTCTCAAAGAGCTGACCCGGGACGATGACGCCGATCTCAGGAGCTCAGCCCTGGAGTTGCTGGGAAGCTTGCACAGGGCCGAAGACAAGGCCTACCTGCTGAAGTACGCCGAAGAGGAAATTGATCCAAACCTGGCCAAGGCGGCCAGGCTGGCGGCCGAAGAGATTGCCGACTTCAACCCCTGATCCAGATCAACCCGGCACCGGTATTCGGTGTCGGGTGCAGGGGCTTGGGGTCCCGGGAAAAACAGGCGGGCTAACCGGAAGCGCCACACACGCTGCATTCCGGATCGCGGGTGAGAACAAACGAACGGAAGCTCATTGCACGGGCGTCCAGCATGAGCAATCTTCCCTGGAGGCTGTCTCCCAACTCCAGTAACACCTTGATCGCCTCGGTCGCCTGGATACAGCCGATGATTCCGGCCACCGGTCCCAGCACTCCCTGTCCCGAGCAATTTTCAAAAGACGACTGCGGTTGCTCCTCGGCCCGGGCCTTGTCCAGGTCCGCGTACAGGCAGTTGTAACAGGGGCTGTCGTCCCGGTCGGCACGAAACACCGAGGCCTGGCCTTCAAGGCCCACCACGGCGCCATAAACAAGCGGCGTACGCATCGTCACACAGGCCTTGTTCACCATTACCCGGGTGGCAAAATTATCCGTGCCATCCACCACCACATCTGCCAGTCCAATTTGCTCAAGTAATGCCGCCTCATCCAGTCTTTCAAAAAAGGTAATGAGCTCTACATCGGGATTGCGGGCAGAAAGTGTTTCGCGGGCCGACTCGACTTTCGACTCGCCCAGGGACTGAGTGCTGTGCAGGAACTGCCGGTGCAGATTGGAAATCTCCACCACGTCCGGATCCACCAGCACCAGTTGCCCCACCCCTGCACCGGCCAGGTACATGGCTACCGGGGAACCCAGCCCCCCCATGCCCAGCACCAGCACTCGGGAGGCGGCCAGTCTTTGCTGGCCTTCCAGATCGATGTCGGAAAGGAGTATCTGGCGGCTGTAACGCAGCAGTTGTTCGTCGTCCAGGTCAACGCTACTCACTACACGGTACCCGTATTGGCAATAAGTCGCCCCAGTATCACCCTGCCCCCTCGGGGCCGTCCAGCCAGGCGGGTGATCTGCCGCATCACCCGGATTTACTCACTGGTCGCAGCAGGCCAGGCCTGGGGATCGATATCCAGATCACTGAAGTCATCGGGATTCAGCACCGGTTCACCACCCGCTTCCCGGCGCTTGCTGTCATAGTCCTTAAGCAGGCGCCTGGCCACCGGCCAAAGCAAGGTGATGGCCACCAGATTAACCAGGGCCAGCAAGCCCATGGTGAGATCGGCAAAGGCGAAAATGGTGCCCAGGTCCTGTACCGAACCCCATAACACCAGTACCAGCACCACCACGCGGAAAACCTGTACCTGTTTTTTACTGTCGCCACCCAGGTAGTTGATGCTGTTTTCACCCAGGTAGTAGTTGTACATGATTGAACTGAAGGCAAAGAGCAGCAGGGCAATGGATACGAAAATTCGTCCCCACTCGCCCACGTGAGTGGCCAGGGCATCCTGGGTCAGGGCAACCGGGTTACTCACGTCGCCGCCCAGGCCGGCCAGCAAGATGATCACAGCGGTACAGGTACACATCAGCAGGGTGTCGATAAATACGCTGAACGCCTGGACCACGCCCTGGGCGCCGGGGTGAGGCACCCATGCAACCGCGGCCACGTTGGGTGCGCTGCCCAGGCCGGCCTCGTTAGAGAACAGTCCACGCTTGACCCCGAGCATGATGGCGGCGCCCACACCGCCACCCAGGGCCGGGCCGTAGCCGAAAGCATTTTGGACGATCAGGGTGAGCATCTCGGGAACCCGGGAAAGATTCAGACCAATCACTATCAAGGCCACCAACAAGTAGCTAATACCCATGATGGGCACCAACCACTCGGTGACCGAGGCGATGCGCTTGATGCCGCCAAATACGATACCGCCAAGCATGGTCACCAGCAGCAAACCGCTGGCCCATGAGGGCAGGCCAAAACTGTCGTGCAAGGAACCGGCGACCACATAGGACTGCAAGGCGACAAAGGCCAGGCCGAAGGTCAGCAGCAGGAGGATTGAGAACAGCACCGCCAGCCAGCGCTGACCCAGCCCGTGCTCAATGTAATAGGCGGGACCGCCCCGGAACACGCCCTCGGAGTCCCGGCGCTTGTATAACTGGGCCAGGGAACACTCGAAGAAACTGGTGGCCATTCCGATCAGGCCCACCATCCACATCCAGAAAATAGCGCCGGGGCCACCCAGGCTGATGGCCACGGCCACACCCACGATGTTGCCGCCGCCTACCCGGCCTGCCACGCTCAGGGTCAGGGCCTGGAAGGAACTCAGGCGCCCCTGCTCATGCTTGAAGGCCTGACCCATGATGGCAAACATGTGGCCGAAATACCGAAACTGCACCGCTCCCGATGCAATGGTGAACCACAGGCCCAGGGGGATCAGGACAAATATCAGGACCTTGCCCCAAAGCAGGTCATTCAGCATTGCTAACATTCAGCTCTCCAGCGTTTCCCGGCGGATTCAGCCCGCCAGGACTATTTCTTGTAGGCCTGGGGCCTGTCGGTGTTCAACTCCAGGTAGCGATCGCGTAACAAGGTAGCACGACTGACCATGGGAATTGACTTGCCCCGGATGATCACCTGGTCAGCGAAGGTGGTCAGTTCCAGGGGATCACCGCTCCAGACCACCAGGTCCGCCAGCTTGCCCGCTTCCAGGGATCCCACCTCTGCACTCACACCATAAATCCTTGCCGGGTTAACCGTCATGGCTTCAAGGGCCACCTCATAAGGCAGGCCGTTGACCACGGCCAGGCCGGCATACTGGGTGATGTTACGGGCGTTGTGGGTTCCGCCGGCGGTAAACGCGATCATGACTCCCGCCTTGTTCAGCCGAGCCGCGTTTTCCAGGGTTGCTCCAAGTGAATCGAAGCCCCCGGGAAGATTGCGCTGGGGATCGAGCACCACAGGCACGCCGGCCAAGGCCAGTTCATCCGCCACGATCCAGGCCTCCGCGCCACCGAGAATGGCCATCTTCAAGCCAAAATCTTTTTTCAGTCTCAGCGCCTGGCTGATATCCGAGGCCCGTTCCACCTCCACAAGTAGCGGCGTGCTGCCGGTTAGCACCGGCAACAGGGCATCCAGGTCCTTGCGCTTCAGGGTGTATTCCCAGTGAGCGCCCTGTTCCCAGTTACGTCGGTTTACCGAATAGTCCCGGGCCTCTTCAAGGCCATCCCTGAGCGCCAGCATGGCATTGACCCGGGACCCTCCACTGAGGCCGCTACCGGATTCGCCAAGACGCACGAACATGGCCGCTGAGGATCGGGTGAGCCAGTCGCCGGGGCCGGCAAGATCGATCACCGCCACCTGGCCGCTGAATACAGAGGCTGCCACGCCCCAACTGGAACCGGGCACTACCGCCGCCCGGGTCACGCCTTCAATGCGATTCACAGCGATAAGGATCGAACGCGGATTGATGGCATAGCTCACATCAAAGGAAGCCGAAAACCGCTCGCCACTCTGTGTGCTGTCCACAGTGCCTTCCACCGCTGAGACTTCTTCCACACCAAAGTCCGTGTAGGCGTCAAACAAACCGGGGGTAACAATCTTGCCGCTTGCATCAATCACCTGGGCATCCCGGGGCACTTCTACACCCTTGCCCACGGCCACGATGCGCCCATCGCGAATCAGCACAGTGCCATTTTCAATAACGCCCGCCCCACCCAGGGTGTGGACGGTGCCGCCGGTCACGGCAATGGTCTGGGCCTGGATCTGCTGTGCAAGCAGAAGCGCACCGGCAGCAAAAATCATCTTGGTTGAGCGGTTCATTTCAGGCCTCCTTCGGACTCCAGGCTACCCAGGGTGAAATCAGACACTGCCTGGTAGACAGGATCATTCAGGTCGTAGACCAGGGCGCCGTCCACAAACACTTTTTCTGCACGGGTGTAGACACTGAACGGATTGCCGTCCCAGATCACCAGGTCACCGTTCTTGCCCTTGGCCAGGGTT
>Ga0316188_10000019_pt1 | contig 44552 bp, 40 predicted proteins | sample Phiworburrow1_MG_FD_204933 | JGI IMG/M metagenome (GOLD analysis project Ga0316188, IMG submission 204933) | Coastal sediment microbial communities from Maine, United States - Phippsburg worm burrow 1 | ecosystem: Environmental > Aquatic > Marine > Coastal > Sediment | place: USA: Maine... | reverse complement strand
ATTATTGATACTATCCCTGCCTTTAATACTATTGTACCAGGGAAATGATTTTTTAAATGAAATAATTCTAAATCCCTGGTTTCTCGTCATTCTCACAGTGCTGAGTTCATATCTTTTGAATTCAGGGGTGGAATTATTTGCATTAAAATTTAAGAACTGGAATTTTAAAGATAATGCCTTGCGATATATATTTATTATTGTAAGCCTTGTTTTGCTTCTTACGATGAAATTTTTAGCGGTACCGGCAATAGTCTTATTTTATATTGCCAGCTCTATAGTAAACAGGTTTAGTGTCCAGTAGATCACTTAGATGATTTTATAACTCATTGGCAGGATCGTCCTATACAGGTATGATGCCTATTGTTTGGTCATAGAAAAGGTGCCGTTATTGCCACTGCTGGCAGTCCAGTTCCCCGAAAGTTTAATACCTGTGGCATTATTTCCGCGCAGGTTAATCGAAGTTCCATCACATATGTCTTCCCCGCTAGCTTCAAATTTTCCATCAGAAACCCACCAGCTGCCATTAAAGGAGCAAAGGATATCTGATTCAGTTTCTGCAGAAATAGCACCATCAGATTCAAGAGTAAAGACCACATTTGCAGAACCGGAGGTTCCACCAAGGGTGCCATTCCAGATACCGACAAGTTTGGGCTCTATAGTTCTTGCGGGAGCAACTTGTTCCAGGTTCAGAGAATTATCATCTGAGGAGCAGCTCACAGAAAAAATTGTAGTTATAATAAAAAGCTTGACAAGATTATAACAGAATAACTTTTTCATAAAATATGGTATTTAGGCAGAGGCATTTCCTCATAGAATTTTCGGGTGGAATGAAGATCTAATTTAATGAAATAGCTCAAATAATCAAATAACTATATTATTCTGAAATAAACGCTATGTAAATGGTTGGAGGTAAGTTTTAATGGTATCGCGGAGGAGAATATTAAAAATTCAATTTCTTTTTTCGCAGTTCAAAATTTTGCCCCAGGTAAACCTTACGCACCATCTCATCTTCCGCAAGAACCTCTGGAATTCCCGATTTCAAAATCCCACCCTCAAACATGAGGTAAGATCTTTCTGTAATAGCAAGGGTTTCCTGTACGTTGTGATCCGTGATCAGGATTCCTATATTCTTATCTTTTAATTGAGCAACAATGCGTTGAATATCTTCAACCGCAACCGGGTCAACACCGGCAAACGGTTCATCCAGAAGTATAAATTTAGGATCTGTAGCCAGGGCCCTTGCTATTTCAGTACGCCTTCGTTCACCTCCGGATAACAAATCTCCCCTGTTCTTCCGGATATGCCCCAGCCCGAATTCTTCTATAAGCGACTCCATTTTCATGTGTTGCTCCTTTTTGCTGAGTTTGGTGAGTTGTAAAACACTTAAGATATTATCTTCAATGCTTAATTTTCTAAAGACTGAAGCCTCCTGCGCCAGATAGCCAATTCCGTTTTGAGCTCTTTTATACATGGGAAATTTTGTAATCTCTGTTTGATCGAGATAGATCTGCCCCCCATTGGGTTTAATAAGCCCGACAATCATATAGAAACAAGTGGTTTTACCCGCTCCATTCGGACCCAGTAATCCGACTATTTCGCCCTGGTTAACCTCCAGGGATATACCCTTTACCACCTGGCGCCCTCGATAGGCTTTCATTATGCTATCTGCTCTTAGCTTCATTCAGATCAATTATAATTCAAATCTAAGTCATTCTATTTTCTACAGCCTGGAATTATGGTTTTTTTAACCTTCATGAAGCTCCAGTTCCTCCCAATATTCATAAGCCCTGCGCAAATGTGGAATTACGATAGTGCCCCCAACCAGGGTGGCTATGCTCATGGTTTCCATAATTTCTGCTTTAGTAGTGCCAAGATCATAACAACTTTGGAGGTGGTATTTTACACAATCATCACATCTCAAAACCGTGGATGCTACCAGGCCTAATAATTCTTTGGTTTTTACATCCAAAATACCTTCGCTATAAGCGTTTGTATCCAGATTAAAGATCCTTTTTATTATTTTGTTGTTATCTGCCAACAATTTATCGTTCATTTTTGAACGATAGGCGTTAAACTCCTCAACTGGTTTTGACATTTTTTTTCGCTTTTTTTGCTTCCCTTTTTAAAACAATCTTTGAAATATATATGCTCACCTGATAAAGAATAAGCACCGGCACAGCCACAATAATCTGGCTCGCTACATCGGGAGGTGTAATAACCGCCGATACAATGAGTACAATTACCAGTGCTATTTTTCTGTATTTCCTGAGGATCTCAGGGGTTACCAGGCCTACCTTGGTAAGGAAGAAGATAATAATGGGTAATTCAAATATTAATCCACAAGCTACAACAGCCGCCCTCACAGTAGAAATATATGAACTTAGATCAATTTCACGGACAATTTCATCACTAACGGAATAACCCCCCAAAAAATTTATTGAAAGTGGTGCAACCACATAATAACCGAAGAGGACTCCCAGGAAAAAGAGCGAAGAAGCTACAAAAATAAAACCCCTGGAATTGTTTTTTTCCTTATCATACAAGCCTGGACTGACAAATTTCCACATTTCATAAAGAATGTAAGGGAAACCAAGAATAAATCCGGCCCAGATAGACGTCCAGATATGAGCGGAAAACTGCTCAGCCATTTGCCTGCTCTGCACAGTAAAAATAGGTTCCGTAGAACAGAATGCTTCACTAAAACCCAGGAGTTTTGAAAGTTTACAAAAAACACCGTAAGTTGGAAAGTCTGGTTTTTTCGGTCCGAAAATTACCGTATCAAATATAAAGTCCTTCATTACAAAAGCTACCAGACCAATCAGAACTACGGCTATAGTTGAACGAATAAGATGCCACCTTAGTTCTTCCAGATGATCCAAAAAGGACATTTCATTAGGATCGCTAGTTGCTTTTGCCATTAAAGTATTCCTTCATTAATAATATTATGTAAATGGACAACTCCTATATATTCTTCTCCGTCTAAAGCCAGCAACTGGGTGATGCCTTTGGAACGCATGACCTTCAAGGCCTTCATAGCAAGCACTTCAGAACCAATTGTTTTCGGGTTGGTTGTCATTATATCTTTGGCCTTTAAGCCATTTATATTGTCATATTTATTGAGCATTCGACGTATATCACCGTCAGTAACAATTCCGATAACCTTCCCATTATCCAAAACGGCAGTCACACCTAACATTTTTTCAGAAATTTCAATAATGACCTGCTTTACATCGGCATCAACACTAACCTGTGGCTTCAAATTATTACTTACAATGTCAGAAACTCTCAAATATAATTTTTTACCCAGCATACCTCCCGGATGATATTTAGCAAAATCCTGACTGCTGAATCCTCTCAATTCCAGAAGGCAGATGGCGAGAGCATCACCAATTACCAGCTGGGCAGTAGTACTGGTCGTTGGCGCCAGGTTATTTGGGCAGGCTTCTTTTTCAACAAAAGTATTCAAAACAAAATCTGCCTTATCAGCCAGAAATGAATCTAAATTACCGCACATTCCAATTAATTTATTATTTCCCATTTTAATTAAGGGCACCAACATTTTAATTTCCGGGGTATTCCCGCTTTTGGAGATGCAAATGACCACATCATTTTCCTGTATGGTACCCAGGTCACCATGTATAGCATCTGCTGCATGCATAAAAATTGCCGGTGTACCTGTAGAATTTAAGGTAGCTACTATTTTAGACGCAATGATAGCACTTTTACCTATACCGGAAATGATAACTCGACCCTTGGATTCATAAATGCAATTTACTGCACTGGCAAATTGCTTATCCAACAGTGTAGACAAGTGTGCAATTGCTTCACTCTCAATGGCGATGGTTTTTTTGGCAGTAGCCAATATGGCTTTATAATCACTCAATATGGTTATGAAATTATGTGTTTACAATTATAGAAATTAACTTTTTATGTAAACAGATTTTAAAAGAATGTATTATATTTAAGAAAACAAAATTACACAAACTTATTATATAGAAGATTCTAAACTGCAAACAATATAATTAATCATTTTTACCTGCCTAAAAATTAAAAAAAAATATCTTAATTTTAATTACGAGGTCTGTGATAATATCAGACTCAACATAGTAAATTTTCGATGATTTTGAATGAAATTGAACTACATGCTGCGCTAAAAAAATATTTTGGTTTTACCAAGTTTAAAGGCCTGCAGGAAGGTGTCATAAAAAATGTGATTGAAAACAAAAACTCCTTTGTAATTATGCCTACAGGGGGGGGTAAATCACTTTGTTATCAACTTCCTGCACTGATTAAAGAAGGGACCGCGATAGTTGTATCTCCGTTGATAGCGCTTATGAAAAATCAGGTGGATGCCATCCGGGGCGTTTCAGCGCATCATGGGGTTGCCCATGTTCTTAATTCCTCATTAACCAAAACTCAGGTAAAGGAGGTAAAACAGGATATTTTAGATGGCATTACAAAATTGCTTTATGTTGCACCGGAATCCCTTACAAAAGAAGAATATGTACAGTTTTTACAATCTGTTCCACTGTCCTTTGTTGCAGTTGACGAGGCACATTGTATTTCTGAATGGGGGCACGACTTCCGGCCGGAATACAGGAATTTAAGATCTATCATTAACAGGCTGGGTGATGACATTCCTATTATCGGTCTAACCGCCACTGCCACTCCCAAAGTCCAGGAAGATATCATTAAGAATCTTGCGATAACAGATGCGAAGGTTTTTAAAGCATCTTTTAACAGGCCAAACTTGTTTTATGAAGTAAGGCCCAAGACAAAAAATGTGGATGCAGATATTATTCGTTTTGTTAAAAAAAATAGCGGAAAATCAGGAATAATCTATTGTTTAAGCAGGAAAAGAGTTGAAGAGCTGGCTCAGGTATTGCAGGTAAACGGAGTGAGCGCTGTACCGTATCATGCAGGTTTTGACGCCAAGACACGTTCTAAATATCAGGATATGTTTCTTATGGAGGATGTGGATGTTGTAATAGCTACAATTGCTTTTGGTATGGGCATAGATAAGCCAGATGTGCGGTATGTTATCCATCACGACATTCCTAAGAGCATTGAAAGTTATTACCAGGAAACCGGTCGCGCCGGCAGGGATGGGGGAGAAGGGCATTGTCTTGCATTTTATTCCTATAAGGATGTGGAAAAGTTGGAGAAATTCATGTCGGGTAAACCTGTAGCGGAACAGGAAATTGGCAATGCACTTCTACAGGAAATTGTGGCCTACGCAGAAACCTCTATGTCCAGGAGAAAATTCATGCTTCATTATTTTGGTGAAGAATTTGATGAGGTGAATGGAGATGGTGCAAATATGGATGATAACACCAAAAATCCAAAGAAAAAGGAAGAAGCGAAGGAGAATGTCATCAAGTTAATCAAGGTAGTAAAGGGTACAAAGGAAAAGTTTAAGGCTAAGGAAATCGTACATGCACTTATTGGATCCACCAATGCACTTATTGCTTCACATAAAACTAATGAAAAACCTTTTTTTGGTATTGGAGCTGACAAAGACAAAGGGTATTGGATGGCATTAATCAGGCAGGTTCTTGTAGCCGGGTTGTTAAAAAAGGAAATAGAACAATACGGTATTTTGCATGTTACCAAGGCGGGATCTTCTTTTCTTGAGAAGCCGTCTTCTTTTATGATGACAAAGGATCATGTATATAATGAAGAAAATGACCAGGCTATCGTAACCGCAGCCAAAAGTGCAGGAGGCGCTGCCGATGAAAATTTATTGCGCTTGCTCAAAGACCTCAGGAAGCGCGAGGCTAAGAAATTGGATATACCTCCCTTTGTTATCTTCCAGGATCCCTCACTCGATGATATGGCATTAAAATACCCGATTTCCATGGAGGAATTGGTAAACATTTATGGTGTTGGCGAGGGCAAGGCCAAAAAATATGGCAACCCCTTTTTGACACTTATTAAGACTTATGTAGAAGAAAATGAAATAATCCGCCCGGATGACCTGATAGTGAAGAGTACAGGGGCCAATTCTGCTCTTAAGTTGTACATTATTCAGAATGTGGATAGAAAGTTACCACTGGATGACATAGCATCTGCCAAAGGACTTGAATTATCAGAATTAGTCAAAGAAATGGAACAAATAGTTTATAGTGGCACCAAATTGAATATTGGCTATTGGATAGACGAGATACTGGATGAAGATCAACAGGGTGAAATTCACGATTATTTTTTGGAGGCCCAAACAGATAACATCGAAGAGGCGCAAAAAGAGTTTGAAGGAGAATATGAAGATGAGGAGTTAAGACTATACCGGCTTAAATTTATGAGTGAAGTAGCGAATTAATTAGAACTTAGTACAGTATTATAATTGTAAAAAAAGGCCCTCACTATGAGGGTCTTTTTTTACAAGCTTGCGAAAGTAACTACTTTTTTAAAGGAATTCACTGGTAAAATAAGCAGCTATTATTCCAAAATAAATGATCCCCAATACGAGATATATCAATGCCAGTACCATACCAACATAGGATAAAATGCGGCCTGTCCTGACGCTTTCATAACCTGAATAATTTCCCGGGTGCTCCTGGTAAAGCCTTTCCGCTTTATTGGCATTAAACAAGCCAATAATACTAAATATTATTGCAAAAGGGCCGCAGCAGGTAAAGGCACCTATGATGGAAATAATTCCCAAGGTTAGAGCATTACTTGCTCCCGGCAGGGGTTGTTGATTCATATTTAATTTATTTGTCGGAGATTCATTCCTCCCATTGTTCAGTCATTTCCTTTACTTGTTCCATATAGGCATCCCATCCACCCATTTTATTTATTTGATAGACGGACATTGAAAACCAAATTATTCCTAAAACCATCCCAATGATCGCCAATATTTTGGCAGTTTTTAGCTGGCTGTAATTAGAATACAATTCCGGGTTTTCTTTGTACTTATTTTCATCCTTATAGACAAGAATAAACGCAATGCCAGCTACAATTGTAGCAGGCAGACCACCAAAACAGCAGCACAAATATGAAAGTATGGCCAGTACAATGGCAATAGTTACATTAGGTAATTTTTGTTGTTCCATGAAGTATAGGTTTAATTAGAAAAATTTTAAAATAAAGTTGATCAATATGGTCGTTACACTGACAATCATTAAGAATATGCTAATCTTATTTGCGTATTTTATAGTTATGATGTTATCCAATAATAGAAAACCCAGGAGTGCAATTAATGGATATATTGCCGGGTACATTTTAAAGGCCTCTATAAACTCTCCATTAAAAAGTAAAACAGCGGCCCTTTGAATCCCACAGCCCGTACATTCGATGCCCAAAAGTTGCTTATTCAAACAGGGAAGCAAATAATCTTCATTAATAAAAAGCGGTATAAATGAAACGATTTTCATTTTAATCATTTAAGCAAGTGAAAAATACTATTAATTTTGAGGAATGAAAACAAATCGAATCATTTATTTTTTGCTCATTATTGCGGGTGCATTAATTATGGCAACTCGAGATCTATGGGTTCAGAAAGAGTATGCCATGAGTATAGGTATAATTTTATTGATGTTTGGAATTTACAAATCTTCCAAAGTCTGGACTAAAACTAATGGGCAAAATAAGGAGAAATAATTATGAGAAGTTTTAAAGAAGGGGAACTGGTTGAGGTTATAGATGATAATGTCACAGGTGTAATTATAACAATTTCGAATGATTTAATAACAATACGTACTCAGGATGGGTTTGATATGGATTTTTCAGCATCTGAATTGATGCATCGAGAAGGCTTGAACCATATACGGGTAAGCAACGCTGAAGTTGCAACAGCCAAGGCAGACAAGGAGCAACCAGGAAAACCAAAAATCAGGAAAGTTAGTATTAAAGATCGCAATGCCCCGAAAATGGAAGTTGATCTTCATATTCACCAACTTGTTCCCTATTCGAAGGGAATGACCAATTATGATATGTTGAATATTCAACTGGAAACCGCCAAAAGGCAGTTGGAATTTGCCATGCAAAAGAGGATCCAAAGAGTAGTGTTTATTCATGGCGTTGGTGCCGGTGTACTAAAAGAAGAACTGAATTACTTGTTTAAACGGTACGAAAATGTAAAATACTATGATGCAGATTATCAAAAATATGGCCTGGGCGCAACAGAAGTGTTTATTTATCTGAATCCTTGAAAGGCTTATTCTTTGGTGGTAATAGTTCCGAAATCGTTAATTCTAAGGTCCGTTATCCGCTGACCTTGAGAGTTTACAAGTGAAATACCACTTAATTCAATTCTGTGTTCATATTTGGTGGTATCGCTCTCGCTTTGTACAGTAGTAATAAATACCTCTCCCCCTTCAGCCTGGTACTCTTCTACAACAGTTGGTGAAATTGGAGGCACGGCATCACAAAAATAATTTTTTGCGATATCATCGGTAAAAGACCTGTATACTAATTGTGATTCTCCGGGGACAGCACTTTTTATGGTATCTGTAGAAACTTCATTCTTCAGAAGCCCGCTTTTTAATTTAAGTATCAGCGCTTCGGTTGTTTTGAGTTTAAAAAAGAGTGTGCTGCTAGTGGTTGTGGTTGATTCACAGAATGTGATGCTGGTATCGTTAAAATCTATCGTTTCAATGATTAGATCACCGTCACCACATGAGTTAAGGAAACACAAAATAAAAATAAATAGTACTCTTTTCATACTTCAAATTTACATGAATTAAAAGCTATTATCCTAGCGCTTTGGTCTGATTTTATGAAGAGTTTAAGTTTATTTCGATTATTTTTGGCCCTGTATCCCAATCCTAACATTATTAATGCAAAAGATCTATTTTGATAATGCAGCTACAACCCCTGTCCGGGAGGAAGTAATTGCAAAAATGCAGGATGCCCTTGCCAATTGTTTTGGAAACCCTTCTTCCAGCCATGGATTTGGAAGAAGCGCTAAAACAGAAATTGAGCAGGCAAGGAAGACAATTGCCAAATATTTAAACGCCCAGCCTTCCGAGATTGTATTTACATCCGGAGGTACTGAAGCAGATAACATGATACTGAGAAGCGCGGTCAGGGATCTGGGAATACAAACTATCATAACTTCGAAAATTGAGCACCATGCCGTCTTGCATACTGCAGAGGCCCTACAAAAGGAATTTGGCATCCATCTGGAGTTCGTTGATCTGGATAAATTCGGGAATGCAAATCTGCAGCATCTGGAACAGTTATTAGAGGCGGATGAATCAAAAAAATTAGTCAGTTTAATGCATGTCAATAATGAAATCGGTAATATTTTAGATATTCATAAAATTGCTGTGATCTGCAAGGCTAAGGGTGCTCTTCTCCATTCTGATACGGTGCAGTCCATTGGCCATTTCAAATGGGACGTGCAATTCACGCCGATTGATTTCATGGTAGCTTCAGCTCATAAATTTCATGGTCCAAAAGGAGTTGGGTTTGCTTTTATACGAAAAAACACTAAAGTGGAACCTCTTATTCTGGGGGGGTCGCAAGAACGCGGTTACCGTGCCGGAACGGAACCATTTCACAATATTGTTGGGTTAAAAGAAGCCTTCATTGCTGCCTATGATAATCTGGAAGAGGAAAAACAATATATTTTGGATTTGAAAGCATATTTTATTGATAAAATAAAAGTCGCTATCCCGGGGATTATATTTAACGGATATTCAGGAAATCTGGAAAGGAGTACCTACACCCTGGTGAATGTATGTCTGCCTTTTAGCGAAGAGAAATCTCAAATGCTTTTATTTCATTTAGACATTAAAGGGATTGCCTGTTCCAGGGGCAGTGCCTGTCAATCGGGGGCAAACGCCGGATCGCATGTGCTTGCTGAGATTTTGTCGTTGGAAGAACTGCAAAAGCCTTCTGTCAGGTTTTCGTTTTCAAAATATAACACCCTCCAGGAAGTAGATTATGTAATTAGCGTGTTAAAAGAGTTTAATCAGACTTAGGATTTTTTTTCGTTTTTAACCTTTCCTTGTCATAAGGGAATTTGCGCACCAGTTTTTTCATCATTTTATCAATCAGATCAGCTGTATTTTTTCCTGATTTCTTGTTGATTTCATTCTCGTATTTCCACAACAATTTACCTGTTTTTCCATCACTTATTTTAATGCCGATGCTGCCGTAATTTGAATCTCCAAGGATATAGTCCATAAAGCTGAACTCTGCCGGGATCCCTTCAGAAAGAAGGATATTTATGTTGAGATTTCCGCTGACAATAGCATCCACCTGAAGTATTTTGCAAAGTTCTTCTATGGTATACGTATCTATGTTATTGTAAGTAACATTATTCTGGGTCAGAATGGTATTCGTGTTTTGAATATTTTGAAAATCAACACTGAATTTCTTCTTTTTATTTCCGAGACCAAAATAAGTATCCAGGGCATCCTGAAATGCATAGCCCTCTTTTTCTTCCAGTTTCTGAGATTCGTATTTTGTAACATTTTCCTCCAATTCAAGGTGAGTAAAAAACGGAATAATCGCTACAATATGATGATCTTTACTGAGGGCATCAAATTTGCTGCTTTCGTATACATTTTTTTGAGCATTTAGGGAGGTGCCAAGTGCCACAAGGGTAATAATCAGTAATTTTTTCATTCTAAAGTAACTAAAAACGCATACTTAATTTGAGGTTGAGCACACGGGATGTCATATAATTGGGAACCGCAAACTCCAGCTTGCTGTCCACGTCTCTAACCCATGTGTTGGTAATGGAATTTTGATTGTTAAATAAGTTGTAAATCTCAAAGCCGGCATTTAACTCTTCAAAACTATGTAACCAATGACCTTTTGGGTATTGTTTATTTATTTCTACAAAAGTATAGGAAATACCCAAATCTGCACGTTTATAATCTCTTAATCTATTCTGAAAGTTATAAGGATCGGCATAACTTGGGGAACCGCCGGGCACTCCGGTGTTATATACAAGATTCAGGTACATCCTTAAACTGGGTATTGCGGGGATATAATCCTGCCAAAGAACTCCTATTTGAAACCTTTGATCAGTAGGCCTTGAAATGTATCCCCTGTCATCAATGTTTTCTTCTGTTTTAAGGAAACCCAGACTTACCCAGGATTCAGTTCCCGGAACAAATGCGCCATTCATCCTCATATCAAAACCATAAGCATAGGCCTCTGCATTATTAGCCGCGGCATATCTAATTCTGACATCATCCAGGGTGTAAGGATTTACATTGGTCAGTTTCTTGTAATACGCCTCGCTAACCAGTTTAAAAGGCCTGTTCCAAAGTTCAAAACTATATTCATTCCCAAGTACAAAGTGTGCAGATTTTTGTGCCTCTACGTCTGGTTGTATTGTACCCGTGGGATCCCGTAATTCACGATAAAAAGGGGGTTGCTGATAGATGCCTGCGGCAACTCTGAATAACATGTCTATTTTCCATGATGGTTTAACAGCAAACTGCCCTCTTGGACTGAAAATAATCTGAGAATTACTGGAAACCCCTTCTCCACTTACCGTCCAGTACTGAGCTCTGAGGCCTAAGTTATAATAGATGTTATAAGTGTCCCAATTCATTCTTCGGCCATATTGAAGAAATCCTGAAAAGCGGTTGGTTTTAACAAAATTCAGAGCAGAAACAGAGGTGTATGGTACAATTGCCGCAATAAAGGGTTCCTGGGGCTGGTTGTTTATAAACTCATTGGTGGGAGGCCTTACGGAAAAACCTAAGGAGTCCAGGAATTCAGATTCACGAATTTGATCGCGAAAGTCTTCATAGGTATATTTAATTCCCCATTCCAAGGACGCCTTGTCTTTATTAAGGGTTCCTTTGTGTGCTACATTCACAATCAACGCATCCAGATCGTTTCTGGCCCTGTTAAACTGAGTTCCTATTCCCCTTGCAGAAGTCACCTCACCAAGGTTATCGCTGCCGAGATCTGTATCAATTTCCCCTAATTCATATTGTGAAATGACATCGGAATATTCTTCTTCTGTGGTGTGGTATACAGAGCTTATAAAACTCAGAGAAACATTTTCATTTAATGTATAATCGGCTTTCAGTGCCCCAAGGCTGGTTTTGTATGTATTGTCCTCTTCACCCTGATAATATACCACAAGGGCCTTGGGATCCGTTATGGTTCCAAAATTGGTCTGTCTTGAAAAGGGTACATTTTTATATTCATTATTGGAAAGGTTTCCTAAAAAGCTAAGGTTAAAGTTTCCAGAGAAATGATAGGTTAGATAAGTTTGTACATCTGCAAAAGCAGGTGTAAAATTGGTGTTGGTTTGCTGACTATTTACAAGAAGACTATTATCTCTGTAGCGGACACCGCTTACACTGGAGAAATTTCTATTTTTGGATATAGTTTCAAGAGTAATTCCCCCCCCAAGAAAACTGGCGTCTATATTAAGTGCAAATTCTGACGGATTTTTATAGGTAATATCCAGTACGGAAGAAAGCTTATCACCATAGTGTGCCTGAAAGCCACCTGAAGAAAACTCCAGATTTTGCACCATATCACTGTTTACAAAACTCAATCCCTCTTGTTGTCCGGAACGAACAAGGAATGGGCGGTATACTTCAATGCCATTTATATAAACCAGATTTTCATCGTAATTCCCACCTCTTACAAAATACTGCGTACTTAGTTCATTATTAGAAGAAACTCCTGGCAGCAGTTTTAATACATTTTCTACTCCTGCATTAGCGCCCGGAATTTTTCTGACAAGTTGAGCTGAGATGGTAGTGATGCCCTCAGTGCTTTTTTCTCCGGTTGCGGTAACTTCTACACCATCTACCTGAATGATGTCAGTTTTCATTACAGGATTAAATTCAAAGGTCTCATTTGTCGTCAGGATTAGGTTTTCAAGAATTACATTTTTATGTCCTATATGAGAAAAAGTTACCGTTATTTCCATATCTGCTGTAACTTCCAGTAAATAAAACCCGGTTGAGTCTGTGTAGGTTCCAATGCCTTTGGCGGAAATATTTACATTGGATAAAGGTTCATCATTTACCCCCAGGACGACCCCTGTAATTGTGGCCTTTTGCCCTCTCAATAAACTGATTGTACCAAAGAGAATAAAAAGTAATAAGAGTTTAGAACACTTCAAAAGTTTATTTTCTGTAAAAATTACAAGTAAAAGTATTTGAATTACCTACATTATCTGTAACGATTACTTCAAGTTCACATTGCGTTTGACTAAGAATATTGTCATCAAAATTATAGGTCAGTGTTTTGGTTTTAGGTTCGTATTCCATCAAAATCCATACCCCATTTAATGTAGCAGAATAGGTATCAATGCCACTCAGGTCATCTGAAATAATCAGACTGAGGTAGCGATAGTTATTCAGCCACTGTTTGTCCTTAAAATTTTTTGTTCTTATTTTGGGTGGAATTGTATCCTGAACCAGGGTATAAGTCCCGAGGCTTCGGGTTCTGGTTGTAAAAGTTGACTCTCTTTTAAAAGTGGTCATATAGTTGGGGGATTCTTTTTTATCGAGTCGTGCTATAAACATTTTCTTTTGTTCCTCAGGTGAGTATTGTGATACATCAAAGGTTATTGTGAAGTTCTTATGTGCGGGGACCCTATTATTATGGATTACCACTGTATCACTGCCTTTTTGAAGGTCCATATAAAAATTTTCGTAAAAAGTATTTGCCGGAAAATACACTTTTGCTTTACCCAGGTCATAATTATTAGGTTGTTTGGCCATAATAAAGTAATCCGTTTTTGTCTCTTCCTTAATTGTCAATGGCTCTTGTCTCTTACCTTCAATTGGGATTACCAATTTCACCGTATTATTCTCCAGATCCTTAATTGAAATTTCCACATTGTAAAAAAGCCCTTCTTCCACATTGATTTTGCCTTCATTATATATTTGTTTATAGATATCAAGTCGATTACCCGGAGCAATGAAGCAACGTTGTATGCGCTGATTATATTTTCCAAAATGATCATAATCGATTAGGGTGTTGATATATCGGGTTTCGCTAAATGAAAACGATTCAAAATCATAATCGGTGTATATTTTTCCATTCACTATTTGCTGAACAGCATAGATACCATTCCTATTGGCGGCCAGGTCCTGCCTGTCATAGCAGTCTATTCCAAAACCTATTGTTCCGGAGGCATATACCTTATCTGCCAGATAAGAACCATCTTTTTGTTTGTTGAATTTAATTTGAATTTTATTATTACTTCTATTTACCTGGGCGTCTTCAGACAAAGGATAGGCAAACAAACTCACCAAGGTTGGATTTGTGGCATCCCTGACTTCCAGGCCATAGAGCAGGGGGTTAGTAGGTTTTTCCGACAGACTACTTCTTATTTCAAAATGCAAATGTGGTCCGGACGATCCTCCCGTATTTCCGCTGTAGGCAATAAGCTGATCTTTGAGGACCTTAATATCCCCATAGTCAGGAAATATTTCTACTTCATAAGATTTTTTTTCATATTGAATTTTTTTGATAAAGGCTTCAATTTCCGGAGCAAACTTTTGAAGATGCCCATAAACAGAAGTATATCCATTGGGATGGGCAATATAAATCACTTTGCCGTATCCCCAAAGTCCTACTTTTATTCTTGTTACCGTTCCATCTCCTATGGCATACACTGGTAATCCCTGTCGTTGTTGGGTTTTGATGTCTATGCCGGAATGAAAATGATTTGATCGCAACTCGCCAAAAGTACCGGCTAAGACCAAAGGAATATCCAAAGGAGATCTAAAAGTATCCAAAGGGTATTTTTCCTGTCCTATTATATTAAGAACGGAAAGAAGAAAGAGGCCAAAAAAAGCTATTCTCATAAGTGCTAAGTTGATGCGAATTTAATTAATACGAGTTAAACATGGAAAAAAGCTCCGCTAACTGCAATATTTTTCTTTAATATTTATTTCTATTTCGGGAAAGGCCCATGTCATAGGCATTAAAGTGTTACTTTAAGAATAAATGCAAAAACTATTGCGAAGTCGTTGGATGTGTGTTAACTTTGTGTAAAACGTATTGTAATTTGCATATGAGCGAATTGGTTGAAATCGTTGATTCCTTAGAGAATAAAATTAGCAAGCTTCTTCACAAGATAGAATTGCTGAATCAGGCTAAAATACAGTTGGAACAGGAGATTGTTACACTGAGAAATGAGGATGAAACAATTAGAAATACCATTTTGGAATGGGAGGAAAGATATAATTCCCTAAAGCTCGCAAATTCAATGCTGGGCAGTGATAAAAATAAAACTGAAGCAAAGCTCAAAATAAATACATTGATTAGGGAGTTAGATTATTGTATAGTTCAACTTTCGGAGTAGTGTGAACAAGAAATATGGGAGAGAAGCTGAAAATAAAGCTCTCTATCGCTGATAGGGTATATCCTTTAACCATTGACCCAAGTCAGGAAGAAGGATTAAGAAAGGCTGCAAAGAATATAGAACAGCTTGCCAAGAAATTTGAGCAAAATTATGCCGTTAGAGACAAACAGGATGTGTTGGCCATGTGTGCCTTACAGTTTGCCTCAAAGATTGAACAAAGAGGCATAGAGAATACGGAGAGTACCAAAGAAGTAACAGAACGTTTAAGAGCGTTGGATCAGCTGGTAAACTCCAAGCTTAGTGCAAAATAAGTTCTTTAACATAATACAAAGTTACTGCCCACATTGGTATTTAATTTTTGACGAACTCAACACTAATTTGTTTGAAAAGGGTGAGTTTAGGTTGTAAAAGCAGGCCTTCTTGTAAAGGATCCTTGATCAACTTGTTAGCCCTAAACCTGTTTATTGGAGTTTGTACAGAACTTCACCAATGTGGGTTTTTTTTTGTTTAAAATTGGTTTTATAAATCATTTTTAGGTCCTGATCGCGATTTGTTTTCTACCCCTGGGGGTCTAAACAATTAAAGTTTATAAGGCATATTACTTATTTGAGAGAGTACGAATATAGGTGTACTGTTTTCATACTTGAACAAGGGGCGGGATAGTATTAATTATTAAAATAAATTATGGAAATTACAACAATTGCAATAGCACTGGTTGGTTTGGTCATAGGATTTATTATTGCAAAAGCCTTAGAGAAGGGAAAAGCCTCTAAAACCGTTGCAAGTGCAAAAAAAGAGGCATCTTCTATCCTAAAAACAGCCAATATTGAGGGAGAGAATATTAAGAAAGACAAGATTTTCCAGGCCAAGGAAAAGTTTTTGGAACTAAAAGCAGAACATGAGAAAGTAATCATTAATAAAGAAAAAAAGATTGCTGAGTCTGAGAAGCGTACCCGGGATAAGGAATCGCAGATTAGCGGGGAACTTGCCAAGAATAAAAAGCTGAATGAACAGTTTGAAGTAAAACTTAAAGATCTCGCGCATAAAACGGAACTTTATGATAAAAAACATTCTGAACTTGAAAAGCTTCATAAAAGTCAGGTTCAGCAGTTAGAAGTTATTTCGGGATTATCTGCCGAGGATGCAAAGGAGCAACTCCTTGAGTCTTTAAAGGAAACTGCCAAAACAGATGCTATGGCATATTTGCAGTCAACGATTGAAGACGCAAAACTTACAGCTCAGCAGGAAGCAAAGAAAATCGTAATAAATACGATTCAGCGCATTGGAACGGAAGAAGCTGTTGAGAATTGCGTATCCGTTTTTAACCTGGAATCTGACGATGTTAAGGGCCGTATTATTGGTAGGGAAGGACGAAATATCAGGGCCCTTGAAGCTGCCACAGGAGTGGAAATTATTGTTGATGACACCCCTGAGGCTATAATTCTTTCCTGTTTTGATTCTGTCCGCAGAGAGGTGGCCCGCCTGTCTTTACATAAGTTGGTTACCGATGGAAGAATTCATCCTGCAAGGATTGAAGAGATTGTGCAAAAAACTGAGAAGCAAATAGAACAGGAAATTGTTGAGGTTGGAAAACGTACAGTTATTGATTTAGGTGTTCATGGGTTGCATCCCGAATTGATTAAAGCGGTAGGCAGGATGAAATATAGGTCTTCATACGGGCAGAATTTATTACAACACTCCAGGGAGGTAGCAAAACTTTGTGGGGTAATGGCCGCGGAATTAGGTTTGAATCCAAAATTAGCCAAGCGGGCAGGTTTGTTACACGACATAGGTAAAGTGCCAAATACCGAAGCAGAAATAGAGACACCTCACGCCATTTTAGGAATGCAATGGGCAGAGAAATACGGCGAAAAACCAGATGTCTGCAATGCTATTGGTGCTCATCACGATGAGATAGAAATGAAGACTTTGATATCTCCTATAGTACAGGTATGTGATGCTATTAGTGGTGCCCGACCCGGAGCAAGAAGACAAGTGCTTGATTCTTATATTCAAAGGCTAAAAGACCTTGAAGATATCGCCTTTGCATTCGGAGGTGTTCAAAAAGCCTATGCTATTCAGGCCGGAAGGGAATTGCGGGTTATTGTTGAAAGTGAAAAAGTAAGTGATGAGAAGGCAGCACAGCTTTCGTTTGAAATCTCACAGAAAATCCAAACCGATATGACCTATCCGGGTCAGGTCAAGGTTACTGTAATACGGGAAACGCGCTCAGTTAATGTGGCCAAATAATAAGGAATTGACACTAAATTTTTAAAACGAGCTTCTGGCTCGTTTTTTTATGCATCGATAGTTGCCTGGCCTTATAAGAAATTCTCTTATCCGGGTAATCATTTTAATCAACAACAAATTTAAAACCGGCAGTAATAATTCCTGCTGTTAAACCTGTATTTCTTTCGTAATAATTATATCTTAAATCAATACTTTTCAAACCTACTTTCAATTTGTGCTGTTTCGAAATAATGTTGGTGTAATTAATTCCGAAACCATATTGATTTGCGTTGTATTCAGACAAGTCATAGTCCGAAGTATAGAATTGGGAAGTGGAAAGATGCACTTCATATGGGGCAAAATAATCCGCAGCCTTCTGGTTATAAAAGCGATAGGAAGGATATAAAGTGAATTTTGGTGCTATTTTTACAGGAATTTCAATATTAAGGGTATTGGAACTGATTCCCCAGTCATCAAAATAGTATCTATAATAGGAACGAACCACGAGATATTCATTGATAAAAAAGTTAAGTCGGCCACCCAGTGCAACTTTAAACCTGGAATCCGGCAAGTGTTCTATGTCATCTGCCAGATGAAAGTTATCAATAAAGGAGTCAGCTATATCACTGAAGTAAACCCGCTGAAAAGGCGTCGAAAGTAAACCTTGCTGCAAGACGAAATCAGTCATCAGAGCCCCCTGTATGTTTTTAGTAAGGATCTGTGATAAACCAACACCCAGGGAATAAGAGTTGCGATTCACATCCTGTAAAACGGCAAAAGATGGATTGTAATCAGGATTTCCGGTGATCGTATTTTCTAAAAATAAAAAATCATTTAAACCCCTTCCACCGGGAGCAAAAGGTCGAAGTTCATAGGGATAAATGGCCTTCCATTTATCCAGGAATACGTTTGCGCTAATGCCTAGTTCTGTATTTTTCTCATTAAACAACCTGGTATAACTGCCTCCAAAACCCAGAGAAGTATAATCGTACTCGGCGGAAAATGAAAGTTTTGCACCCCAGATAGAATTTCGATCATCCGAACTATGGCTGTAATTTCCAGTAACATTGAACCAGGTATCACTGCTTGAAGCACCAGAAGAGGCAACAAACGGATCAGCAAAGCCATCATCAAACGGATTGATGTTACTGGAAGAGGCAGAGGTGTAAGCCGAAATACCGGCATCCAGTGTAAGAACATCGTCATCATTTAAGGGAACTGCAATTACCAGGGTTCCTGTGATATCGGTCAATTCTTCGGTGCCAAGACCTCCTGTTACTGCTGCATTATTGCCATCCTGGGAATAGTAACTGCTTAACAGATCTATTTCGGCGGTTTCCAAAACCCTTTTTTTATAGCCCTCTTCATTTTGTCCCGGATTCTGAGCCTGACAAATACCAAAGAACAGGAAAAGACCAATAAAAAGTATAAGGTTTTGTCTGGACATAATTTTTCCAAAAAAATGAGGCATATGAATTATTCTCCCAAACAGATTAATTGCAACCACAACCACCTCCTGTTTTACCACCATTAGCACCAACGGCTGCTTCCCTATAGGAGTGAAAGATTGTAATATTTCTATCACACAATTTTTCCGATAACTCCATATCAGGATCATTAATATTTACCCTTTCATACCCCTTAACAGCCACACAGCTGTTTAAAATTATGGGGATGCATGCCGCTAAAACCATTTTCTTGATCATATCCTGTCTATTTCTATATTATCAGAAGTAAATACCTTCCCCTTTTCGTCTATAATTACGCACTCAACTTTCGGCAATTGATTAATTCTGTTTAATCCCGTTTCAATGCCCATTACAAATACAGATGTTGCCAGGGCATCTGCCAATTCTGCTTTTGGAGCAAATACGGTTACGCTTAAAATACCTGTAGCGGGATAGCCTGTTCTTGGGTCAATAATATGGGCATAACGCGTGCCGTTAAATTGGACAAATTTTTCATAATTACCGGAAGTTACCACGGCACCATTGGTAATTGGTAAAATGGCAGCCGCTTTGGTTTTATTTAATGGATTAGTAATGGCCACGGTCCATTCCTTTCCATTTGGTTGTCTGCCCCACGTATTCATATCTCCTGAAGCATTAATAATACCGGCCTGTACATTGTTTTTGAGCAATAAGGCCTTTGCCTGATCCGCTGCATATCCCTTACCTATGGCTCCGAAACCTATTTTCATTCCTTTTTCCTTAAGAAAAACTGATTTATTCGCAGGATCCAGTATAATATTTTGGAATCCCACTTTGGAAACGGATGTCTTAATCTCTTCGTTTGAAGGCATTTTTTTCATGCTTCCATCAAATTTCCAGATTTTGTCCATGGACGCATAGCTGATATCAAAGGCGCCATCAGTTAATCTGGATAGCCCAATAGACCGATCTATTAATCCGTATAATTCCTCGCTAACTCTAACAGGTTTTATGCCGGCATTGGCATTAATTTCAGAAGTTTCAGAATTAGAATCCCAGGAAGAAATTAGTTTTTCAATTCTTGAAATCTCTTTTATCGCAAGGTCTATATCCCTATTGGCTTCTGCGGAATCATTGGCGACAACAGTAATTTGAAATCCACTGCCCATTAATATTAGGCTCCTATGATATGATTGCTGTGCCCATAAGGGAACTGTTAAAAAAAAAAGAATAATAAAGGTGCAAATTTGTCTCTCCATTTACCCAGAAAAAGATTCCAACAGACTGATATATTCTTTTACCGATATATTTTTATAACCCGTTTGCCCCAAAATATTACCATCTTTATCCAGTATGACAACCAATGGAAAGTATCCGTTGGAATTATAGGTTTCAGCCAATTGCTGATTCTTTTTCTGCTGCTCAGCCGGGAGCATATTTTGCTTTTTACGCGGGAAATCTGCCAGTAACATAACAAAGTGATTAGCAGAATAATTTTTGAATTCTTGCGAGCTCCAAATTAGTTGATCAAGTTTTATGCAAGGTGCACACCAATCTGAGCCCTGAAATACTAAAATTATTGGCTTATTACCCGTTTTAGCCATTTCTTTGGCTTTATCAAAATCGGTCTGCCAATCCTGTGCAAACAGTGTTCCGGAGGCAAGGAAGACCGCCAACAATACCATTTTTGTTTTCATATGCAACGCTAACGTCAGTTTTAAAGATTTCGTATTCGTTTTTAAGGAATTAAGCTTGTTTTATCAAACTTATCAAGAATTAACCGGAATTATTTATCGAATGGAATTACAAAGCATTCTAATTGGATACTCAGGAATGTTAAATCTGGTATGTTTCTTTAATAATATTCAATAAATCATCGGTTTCTATTATCGTGGCAAATTCATTGTGTAAACTGGCCAATTCAACTTCATGAATTATTTCAGCTGAGTATTTTGTCCCGTTACTTCCTACTTTATCAAAAGTAGCTGTAGCGTCTGAAACTACAAATGTATCATATCCCAAATTCCCTGCCATTCGCGCACTACTCGATACACAATGATCCGTGGTAAGTCCGGCTATGATCACATTTTTAATTTCCAGGTTATCCAATTGTTGTTTTAGATCTGTACCCATAAAAGCACTGTTGACTTGTTTTTCAATAATCGTTTCATGAGGTAAGGGTTTTACAATATCCTTGAATTCGTTACCATATAACCCTTTGAAAAGTCTGGACTTAGGATTTGTTGAATTATGCTTAATATGATAAACATGAAAATTATGATCTCGCCAAAAGTTTAGGATTTTTCTGGCGTTAACTTCGGCCTGAAGATTATTTCTATGGCCACCATAGTATTCAATATCATCCAGACCTTTCTGAATATCTATAAGAAGTAATGCCGGTTTACAGTCAGAATTCATAGTTCCTTGAAATATATGACTAGAAATACTATTCAATTTTATAAAGAATTGGATTGAATGCTTTTGAGGCAACCATCACTTTGTCGCCAATCCTCAGGGATTGTACTTCAGATTTCTCTGCAATTACTTTAACTACATTATTTTGAATCAAGACAGAAACAACAATGACGACATCCTGGGGCTCTATCTTTAATACTTCCCCGATAAATTTAAACTTACCGCTGATATTTTGGTTGGAAAAGATCTCACCTGGATTACCTTGTCTTGTAATTTTTCCCTGTTCAAGCACAATAACCCGATCAGATAGTTTCATTATTTCACCAATATCATGACTAACCAATAGAGTGGTAAGGCCATATTCATGATGAATTTTTGCTATATAATCCTGGAGTTTCAGGCGAATTTTATAATCCAGGGCGGCAAGCGGTTCATCTAATAAGAGTATATCCGGTTTACGGACCAGGGCTCTCGCCAGGGCCACCCTTTGCTGTTGCCCCCCCGAAAGTGTCTGGGGTTTTCTGTTTTTCAGTTCACCAAGTTCCATCATCTCTATTAGATCTGTGATCACTTTTTTATCCTGCAAGCTGTCTGATGCAAACTCCAGATTTTGTAATACCGTCATATTTGGAAATAGGGCATAATCTTGAAAAACATAGCCTATATTCCTTTTTTGGGGCGATAAAAAGATCTTATTTTTTGTGTCGACCCATGTATTGTTGTCAATCGTTATTTCACCCTTATCCGGTTTTAGTAATCCGGCAAGGATCCGTAATGTGGACGTTTTTCCGGCTCCAGATTCTCCATATAGTGTCACCAATTCCCCTTTTTCAATTTCGCAATTAATATGCAGGTTCATATTCCCGTCATGGGCACTTAAATTTTTATGAATATCAATTTTAATCATTTCCAAAAGCGCTTTAGATACCCCCCGTTTACCAAATAGACCATCAACAGGATACAAAAGGTGATGATAAACAATACTGTGGCGTAGAAATTAGCCGCGCCATAATTCATAGCTTCTACTTCATCATATATAGCAATTGACGCGACCTTGGTTTTGCCGGGAATACTACCCCCTATCATCAATACAACCCCAAATTCGCCTACTGTGTGTGCGAAAGCGAGCACAATTCCGGTAAGCACAGAAGCTTTACAATTGGGGAGGAGTACTTTGAGAAGCGTGGTCCATTTTGATTTTCCCATAACCTGAGAAGCTTCCGTGAGAGAATGAGGCAATGTGCTAAGTCCCGATTGAATGGGGTGAACCATAAATGGAAGGCTATAAATTATTGAAGCGAGTACCAGTCCGCCAAATGAGAATACCAGTTTCAGGCCAAGCCATTCATTTATCCAACTCCCAAAAGCGTTCCCGGGGCTAAAGGCCACAAGGAAATAAAATCCGAGCACCGTTGGAGGTAAAACCAGGGGCATACTAATGAGTGTTTCTATAAATGGTTTGGATCTGGACTTTGTATTTACCAGCCAATATGCCATTGGAATTGAAATAACCAACAAAATTATGGTAGTAACAACAGCTAGTTTTAGTGTAATAAAGAGAGGGTCCCAATTCATGATTCAGAGAGCATAATTTCATTAGTTTTAACCATTGCCCAAACAGATAATTCCTCTTTTAGCTGGAGCTCATCAACGGCATTGGTGGTTATAATAGAACTTATATCACCCGCAGGGGTTTGGATATGAATATTGCATAGTAATACACCCCGTTCAATTCGCATAATTACCCCTCTAATTCGGTTTTGAAGGCTAATAAAATGTTTCATGTCTTTGCCAACAATAACTTCTGTTTCCTTAAATAACACCTTAACTGCTTGGCCAACCACCAGATAAGAAGCTGTTTTGGGAGTTTCTATGAGAATGGCTTTAAATAGAATTTTATCAGAAAGTTCTACTGTTACCAGTGATAAACTTCCGCTAAAATGGACTTCCTTAATATGGCCTTTTAAACTATTCATTTACCGAATATCCGAATTCTTTTAATATGATCCTGGCATCATCCGAGAAAAGAAACTTATAAAATTCCGAAGCTTTTGAATTATTTCTATTAGGATGATTTATAAGCACCACGCCCTGAGCAATTGGGGTATATTCTGAATCTTCTATCAAAACCCATTTGCCCTTACCTTTCATTTCCGGTGTAAGTACTACAGACAGCGCAGTAAATCCTATTTCAGCGGATTTGGAATAAATAAATTGATTGGTTTGGGCCACACTTTCCCCGAATACCAGTTTATGTTCAAGAATGTCCAAAAGACCATGTTCTTCAAGTACTTCTAAAGCAGCCTGACCATAGGGTGCCGTTTTGGGATTGGCAAGTGCAATGTGATCAATGGAAGAATCATTTAAATTTTCTACAGATACCTGCAGCCCTTCAATCATTGTCCAGAGCACTAACTTTCCATAGGCATAGATCTCGGGCTGGGCAGTAGCCAACCCCTTTTTATAGAGGTCCATCGGGTATTTCATATCAGCCGACACAAAAACATCGAAGGGCGCACCTTCCATAATTTGAGCAGTGTGTTTACCTGAAGAACCAATGATCAATTCACATGGGATACCGGTTTTTTCGGTAAAATTTTCTATAATAGGCCCCAAGGCGTATTGCATATTGGCCGCAGCCGCGATGGTAACTTTAGTGGGTTCTTTATTTGTGCCATTACAGGCATAAAAAAGAGCTAACAGAAAAACATAAGTAAAGCTCAGAACTATATTTTTTTCAAAATTCATGTTCACGTGGAATAAAATCATTTTGCTGCCTCATCATCAAATAGTAAAATGGCTCGTAATTTTGTAACGGCAATTTCCGGAATCATTGACTATGGATTTTATTAAATGAGGGGATTTTCGAATTCCAGTTCGGCATAATCAACTTCTTTAGTTATCCCTTCTACATTACCCGGATATTCTTTTCCCCTTAACCGACTTACTGTATGAGCCTTTAATTCTTCTTCAGGATATGATTGGATTAATTCCTTTATAGATTTGATATCCAAGTCATCCGCTACAGGTTCCAGCCATTTGTCTGCCAGATCATCAGGAAGTATTACAGGCATTCGGGGCCCTGCTGATTTTGGATTATTGTGAATTTTTGTCATCATGGAATTGCCCGTTGTGGTCACTATAGAAAATGTATTAATCAATTCTCCTGTTTCCTCATCTAGCCAATCACTCCAGAGTCCGGCTAAAGCCATAGGTTCATTGTCTTTCCTGTTTACGTAAAATGGAAAGGTTTTCCCCTTAAAATGGTAATGTTCGTAAAATCCATCCACATAAATAATACACCTTTTATTTTTAGCGGAATTTCGAAAAGAGGGTTTCTCAAAAATGGTTTCCCCTCTTGCGTTAAGTGTATTGTTCCAGAGTTTTTTTAATTGTGCCTTGTCTTTTACCCAAAACGGTACAAGGCCCCAGGTAGCCAGAGTTGGTTTATAAGGAGAATTGTCGGGGTAAATAAATAATTTTGGGTGATTAAAGCCAGATACGTGATAAAGTGGCAGATCGGACAAAGGCGCCAGTTTTTCTATGATCTCCTCAATAGCCTGCTCGTTCCCGTAATGCCTTGCCCGCTTTAACTGAGTTTCCAAACTTGCCTTGATATCATAACACATAACTAAATTTATCTTTCAGGGAAGGGTTTTAAATTTAAGAAATATTGTTTAATAATCCGATGTGTTCTTCTTCAAAGGGATCAGGCTTATTTCAGGATATGAAAAATTACACTTCTGTTTTACTAAAGGGGTATCCATACCACCATGACCGACTGGATTATAAAAAAGATCAAAAAAGGAATTACCAGATAACCCATAATGTCCCTGGCCTGCAATCTCACCCCGTTGGTCATTACTGGAAATATCAGCAATAAATAAAAGGGTTGCAACAAATTACTAAGGCTTTCCCCATAGGCAATTGCCATTGATGCCCTTGCAATCATGGCTGTAATTTCTGTATCGCCCAACCCTGCTCCTAAATCCTTTACCGCATTTATAATACTGGGTCCAATGACCGCAAATTCTCCTCCTGCAGAAGGGATGGCAAAATTCACCAAACCACCGGAAACATAGGCTAAAAACGGATAGGTATTCAAAGTGGCCAGTGAGGCCTGAAGTTCACCTATTTTATCACCAAGTCCTGTTGAAAGCATTATTCCCATAATACCAGCATAAAATGGATATTGAAAGAGTATCCCAGAAACATTACTACTTGAACGCTTCATAGAGATACTGAAGCGCAATGGGGTTTTATGCAAAAACAGACCCATGATCAGAAAAATAAAGATCATAATATAGAAATTCAGATCAAAGCCCTTCGTTAGGAAGTAGTATACAATATAAATAAACCCGAAGATGGCGATTGTTAATTGCAACCACATACTGTTATTTAGCATGTCTGATACAGCCCTAAATGGTAATCTGTAGGATTCAGCTTCTTCCTTAATTGAAGGTTCTGCCTCCAGGTTTTTTGTAATCAGAAAGTCCGACAATTCCATATGATCATCGTTTTTTGGAATTAGAACAAGAAATAATAATGGTCCCACGACAATAAAAACAATGAAAATGGCAATATTCAAAGTGGATCCCAAGGTATATTCATTAGGAATTATTCCGTTTAAGATACCGGCTTTAATCAAAAAATTATTTTCTGTGTTTAATAATAGAGCAATAGAACTGGAGGCTCCTGAGACCCACCCACCTAATGAGAAATAAACACAGGCTATTAAAAATGGGTAGTTTACTCCTTTCACTCTAAGCGCCAGTTCACGAGCTAAAATGGCAACAACCACGACCATGCCAAAACTAATCAGGCCTAATATTGCTCCTATAAATAATATAGATAAATACACCTGAACAGGTGTTTTAATGAATTTTGCAATCCAATTAATTCCTTTTTCAACGGGTTCTGATTGGGCAATGCTATATGCGGTTATAATGATAAGTATAATTTGCATTCCGAAATCCAGCAACGACCAAAAACCATTATACCATCCATCCAGAACATCCATAAATGATGCATTTGCCCAAAACAGGGCCATGCCGCCTGTAAACAAAGTAAGGAGTAAGGCAAATACATAGGCACTGGGCATATATTTTATGAAAAGATCGGTAAAAACTCTCCCAAGCGCTGCTATCATACTATGTATTTACTAGTTAGATTTCCGAACCCGAACGGGATACTCCGGTCGTTTAGGAGTTACGGGGGGATTATTTTTTAACTGCTCCAGAACAACCTCGATTGCTTTTTCCAATTGAGGATCCCTACCGGAAATAACTTCCTTGGGCCATTGTTCAACCTCAATATCCGGCGCTACTCCTTCATTCTCCACCCGGTAACCATCTTCGTTGTAAAATGCTACGTTGGGTGCGGTGACGGATCCGCCATCAATGAATTCGGGATAACCCAAAACACCTACAAGTCCGCCCCAGGTTGTTTTTCCTATTAAGGTACCGAGTTTAAATTTCCTAAACATCCAGGGCAGATAATCTCCGCCGGATCCTGCCGTTTCATCAATAATCATCACCTTAGGGCCTTGTATTGATGCGCTGGGAGCCTTCAGGTCTTTCCCGTATCTGAAATTCCAGGATGCCTGATAAGGTTTCTTGAGTATATCTATGTAGTAGTCTGCCAACTGCCCTCCACCATTGTGTCGTTCATCAACAATTATCGCTTTTTTATTGGCCTGTGGAAAGAAGTATCGTTTAAAATATTCATGTCCGGCTCCTGCCGTATTGGGAACATAAACATATGCCACCTGTCCGTTCGTAGCCTCGTCAACTTTCTTAATATTTCCTTCAACCCAATCCCTGTTTCTTAGGGAACTTTCACTTTCTATAGGTACTACCTTCACTTTTCGCGAACCAGAACCATCTGCTGAAGATGAAACAGTTAGTTCCACAATTTTATTTTCCGTATTTTCAAAGAAACTGTAGAGATTTTGATCTGCGGTTACTTCACGTCCATTTACGGCAATTAAATACTCTCCCGAGACAACATTAACCCCTGGTTCCGTTAATGGTGAACGAAGTTCTGGTGTCCAATTCAGGCCTCCAAATATCTTGGCAAAACGATACCTGTTGTTTACCACTTCATAATCCGCCCCCAGCAGGCCGCCACCTACTTTATCCGGATTGTTCATTCGATCACCACGACTGCCAAACCTATGATGTCCAACAGCCAGTTCACTGCACATCCATTCCATAACCCGGTATAGGTCACTTCTGCAGGTAACATCAGGAAGGAATATTTTATATTTTTCCTTCATGGCATTCCAATCCACACCGTGCATTCCGGGATCATAGAAATAATCCCTGTTCACTCGCCATGTTTCATCAAATATGTTGGACCACTCTTGTCGGGGATCTATTTTCACCTGAATACCACTAACATTAATTTCTCCATTTTCCGGTTTTTTACCTACTTCTGTAATTCCCCAGGTTTGTCCTTTTCGAAATAACATCTTTTTACCGGATGCAGCAATTACGTACCCATCGACGGGCATAATTTCTTCATCTTCACGCTTCTTCAGATCATACATTCTCAGCGACTCCGGATCACTATCAGCACTATGTGGCTTACGCGATAAATAGAACAATTTTCCTTCTTCGGGACAACTTAAACTTGAATACATTCCGGGAGATATGGGCAGGTCAATAATTCGATTTGTAATTTGCTCCCAATCAATTTTTAAAGGAACTACCGTTTTATTTTCCTTATCCTTATCTTTCTCGGTTTCATCTTTTTTTGACTTTTCTGCATCTCCGTTAGTTTCTTCGTCATTTTCTTTAGCCAAGGGGGAAACAAGCTCTTTCTGCAGTGTTACCAAATAGATCGAACTGGTCATTTCCATATCCTGATTAGACTGATCAAACCAGTTTACAACAGGGCCGGCATCTGTAGAGGCAAGCATATAGATATATTTTCCGCTAGGATCAAATACAGGTTCACTTACATTTGAAAGCCCATCGGAAAGTTCAAAGGATTTATTCTGATCCAAAGAGAATACGTAGGCTCTTTCAAAATTTGTTTCTGTTATTATTGTATAGGATACCCACTTTGAATCATGCGACCAGGATCCAAAAAGTTCCCTGAAAACCCCGGGAACATATAATTTGTCTGTTCCAATTTTGGTGATCCGACCACTTGAGGTATCTACCATAAATAAATTACGACCGTTATCCACGAAGCACAATTTCTTACTATCCGGTGACCAATGTAAATAGGCATAAAAACCGGAACCGGAGAGGGTAAGATTTTTTACAGAACCATTTTCCAATGTTTTAAGATGCAGGCTATATTCACCCGAGGCATCTGAAAAATAGGCTATTTGTTTGCCATCAGGGGACCATTGAGGGTATTTTTCATGAACCCCTGGGGTTTGGCTAATGTTTTCTACATCGCCCTTTTCCGCAGGCACTGTAACTACTTCACCCCTGAAATCCAATACCGCCCTTGCACCGGAAGGCGAGATTCCTGCACTTCTGATATACTCTCCCCCGGAAACATAACGAGACCTGAGTTCCAGCAGATCTGTAGCTATAGGTATGGTTAATTTTGTGCTGGACAAGGAACCGGAATCAAATAAATGCAAATATCCGGATTGTTCGTAAATGAGCTCATTGTTATTGGTATTCAGGCTTAGTACCGGGAAATCGTCATAATTTGTAAGTTGGGTTACACCTTTGGTATCCAAATCATAGAGAAACAAATTAAATTCCCCATTTCGGTCACTTCTGAAATATACTTTATTACCTATCCATTGGGGATTGGTATCATTGCCTCCGGATGCGGGTTTGCTGATCTCGGTAACTTCATAGGTCTCTGTGTTGTATATCCAGATTCGTGACTGTGTTCCACCGCGGTAATTTTTCCATTGATTGAATACTTCGTACAATGGGGTATAGGCAATGTACTTTCCATCATCCGAAAATGAGGCACTAAATGCGCTGGGAATGGGTAATTCGACGGGTTGTCCACCTTCAATACCTATGGTGTAGAGTTTAGCATGTCTGTTGGTGTACGTAGCTCTGCCTGAAACGAAAAGCACACTTTTGCCATCAGGGGAAAAATCCCTCACCACATCCCAACCAGGATGCCATGTTAATCTTTTTGGAACTCCGCCCTGCGACGAAACAACAAACACATCGGTATTGCCATCATATTCGGCACTGAACGCAATAAGAGACCCGTCCGGAGAAAATACGGGACTTGACTCCACACCTTCATCAATTGTAAGTCGCTTTGGATTGGCGCCGTTTTTGTCCGCAATCCAAAGGTCTTCAGCATAAATAAAAGCAATTTTATCCTTGCTGATTGCCGGGCTCCTCATTAATCTGGTATCTTCCGTATTTTGGGCATTGATTTGTAAAAAACCAACCGTCAGCAGTACGGTTAATAGAAGGTGATTTTTAAAGTGCATTTTCATTTGATTGATTTTTTAAACGAGTTAAGATTTTCACAGTTTACTGGAAAGGATTTTTTTAAAATATGAATGTTAAATATAAGATGGATTTTGGTCTTATAAAATTTAGCTTATGACTTTTTTGGAACTAAAACTCAGGCTATAAAGAATGGCTAAAACCACCTAGTTTGTTTCCGGGAGATTATTGATCCAGTTTTCCAAAATGTCCATGTATTTGGGATGTAACTTGGACCAATAGGGAAAATCGCTTTGGCCGACATCATACATAGAATGTGAAGCGCCTTCTAACATTACTATTTCAAATGTCTTGTTGTGAGCTTTTTCAAGTGATTGGGATATTATTTGGTAACTGTCTTCGGGTATTATTTCATCCATACTACCCTGAACAATAAGTATTGGTTGATTGATTTTTTCAAAAAAGGGGAGGGGGCTATACTTAAGTTTCCTGTCTATCTCTATCTCATTGAGGTTTGGAATCCATACCATACTGAACCAGTCTTCTGAGCTGGCCGAATTAATTTCTTCCTGAAGGCTTTCAGTGGAAATTTCACCTGCGATAGTTTCAAAAACCTTTCGCTCAAAATTCATTGCCTGCTCAATATTTTCACCCAGTTGTTCACTATTTCTGTTCTTCCAGTAATTAAGGTCGCTTTCCAAAAGGGAAGAACCGGGGCAACTCACGGCAATGCCATATTTCAAATCTTTTAATTCATTTAAAATATACGGGATCTTGCTGGCTCCCTGGCTACTTCCTTTAATACCAATTTGGTGAAGAGGGATAGCTGTTTTTTCCGAAAACTGCTTAATGGCATTGATATCATCTGAAGCAAGCTCTTCTATGCTGGATTTTGACCAATCACCTTCAGAAACTCCGGTTCCTCGTTTGTCATAAATAAAGGTAATATAACCCCGTTTTGCAAATAGCAGAGCCTCTGCCCTGGAAGCGCTCCTATCTGAATTGCCGGAGGAAGTGACAATAATTAAAGCTTTTTTGCTGTCCTCGGCAGGGTAATATATGGTGCCGCTTATATTAAGGCCATTGGTTATGTAGCTTATATCTTCACTTACTGGTAACCCTTCTTTCCCGCTCAAAGTTTTAAAGAGTGTGTATGTGGTTGTCATGGTATCCACGGTAAGAGAACCACGGAGCGCAGAATTATTATTTTCCCATGTATTTTTAAACGAATAAGTGAAAAAATCGCTTTGAAGTTTAAAATTTATTGAATCGTCTTTTACTTCAATATCCCTAAAAGGGATACCGTTGGCATTTTGTTCAAGGCTTGAAAAATAGACATTCCATTTTGTAGAGTCCTGTTCCAGCCTGAAAACTATAGAATCTGAAAAACTTCCTTTTTTAAAAAGGCCGCTATAGGTTCCACTTCTACCGGAAAATTCATCCTTCTTATTATTCGTACATGCAACCATGAGACTAATAGAAACTACATAAAGGAATTTTTTCATTCGTCTTGTCAATTTATATTTATGATTCTAACTACTTTTTTCTGCCTTCCAGGGCATAAACCATTGGGAGTTTGTTTCCAAGATGTTTTATCCTGTACTTTCCGGGTTCAGATTCTATGTTGAATTTAAAACAATTATAAGGGGAATAATCATATTCCTCAAAGGATGTCACCTCAATTCCATTTTTAATCAGGCCTGAAATTACTTCTCCTATACTATGATTCCACATTACGTATTCCAATGTGATCTTAGAATCCTTCACAGCATATGTTCCTGTTTCTGTTTCCACTATTGGTCCGGAGTTGAAATAACGATATGCAATCTTATAAAATTCATCATCAAACATCCAGACCACCGGATGAAACTCTACGAAAATTAGCCTGCCACCCGGTTTTAAAAACCTGGAGATGACCTGCCCCCATTTATTTAAGTCGGGAAGCCAGCCAACAGTACCATATGTGGTATAGACAATATCAAATTCCCCGTTTAAATGATCGGGCAGATTATAGAGATCACAACAAATAAATTTTGCATCAATACCTGTTTTCATCGCGAGTTCTCCGGCTCTGTCAATGGCTTTGTCTGAGAGATCTACTCCGGTAACAATGGCTCCAAGCCTTGCCAGCGAGAGTGTGTCCTGCCCGAAATGACACTGTAAATGCAAAACACTCTGTCCATTTATATCTCCCAGGAGATTTAGTTCAATATTTTTAAGTGAGGTCTTTCCTTCGAGGAATCCTTTCATATCATAAAAATCGGACTCCATATGTAAATCTGTCTTACTGTTCCAGGAAGCCCTGTTTGTTTTTAAATAATCGGAAGCCCAATCCATGTTCTAAAATCTTCTTTTTTTTATATTCTGAAGGTACTGTTCTTTTGTTATTCTATAGTATAAAGAGTTCTCAATACCTTTACAGCTATCCATTTTCCAATATGTCATGGAGAGCTTTTCCAGAACTTTTATGGAACCTTTATTTTCGACGGCAACCCTGCCAATTATCTCATTTAAATTAAGATGCATAAAGCCATACTCAAGACTAGCTGCGGCGGCTTCTGTCGCATAGCCCTTATTCCATTCCTTTTTAAAAAAACGATATCCGAGATCGACCAGATTTTGTTCATTTAATTTTAGTCCGCACCAACCAATGAATGAGTTAGTTCTTTTAGTGATCACCGCCCATCTCCCAAAGCCGTTTTTTTTATACTCCTCGTAATTCTCAAGAAACTCTCTTGCTTTTTCTATCTTTTCAAATGGGGGGTCACCGGTATATTTGATAACTTCCGGGTCTGAATTTAGTTCCCAAATATTTTGTGCATCGTTGAGTTCAAACTCCCGCAGTACCAATCTTTGAGTTTCGGTTATTGGTCTGAAATTTATTGGCTTATCCATTAAACAGGAATGCGTTAATTGAATTTGATTGCACTATAATTTGGTTTTCTTACTCCTTATGGCATTTTATTAGTTTTATGATCAGTCCCATTTGCCCCAAATGATAAATATCATGGTGGAGCATGCCCTCAACTGCAAAGGAATATGGGTAAGTACCTTTAAAATCCAGATCGTAATAGGTTTCATCTAAAAATGGATCATCCTTGCTTTGCAGAAGCAATATTAATTCTGAAAGGCTATTATTATATTCTTCCTGAAGCTTATCCCAGCCAATAGATTGTAATTCCGAATTATCCGGCCAATTTTCATAACTATCCGTAGTTAAGCTACCTTTTCCGGTTTTTATTTTCAAATTTGTCTCTTTTCTCCAGCTGGTTAGATGTGCCAATATTTCAGCAATACTGTGAATATTAGGTAATGGACGCAGAAATGCCTCTTGTTCAGTGATGACTGCAAGTTTTTTATCAAAAGTTTCACCCACCCAGGGCTTTCCATTTTGAAGCTCGTTTAATTGTCTTAGGATGGAATCAATTCGCAATTTCATTTGATAAAACCTTTAATTTATTGGCAGTTAATAACCTTTTTTTTGATTTTATCCCTGTTCCTACTGCCATTTTGCTTTTAAGATATTATTCCAAGTGGTTCTGTATCTATCCAGTTACCCCTTGTGAAATCCGGAAAATACTGGGGTGTACCATCGTTAGCTACCGAGCGTTCACTTAAAGGCGAAACAGCACTCCAGAAACAACCTTCATAAACATTTTGATCAAGGGGCAAACCATTTCTAAGACATTCAATAATCCGGTAGACCATCATTCCATCCATGCCCCCATGCCCACTTTCACTCGTAGTAGAGGACAAGCGTTTGTATAGCGGATGATCATATTTATCATAAAGAGCTGCCAGTTGTTCCCCCTGAACCCATTGATGATGACTTTCGGTAATGCCTTCGATGCCTCCTTCTAAAGCCACACGGGTAGGAAAACCGGCCAATATACCTTTAGTGCCCTGTATTAAATTGAGTCTGGAATAAGGCCTCGGACTGGTTTCATCCCATTGTACCATAATAGTTCTACCGAGATTCGTCTTAATTATTGAAGTGTTCATATCTCCCCCCTTATAACCCATTTGATTCCATTTATGGTCAGGAGGAAAATTTTCCCTGGCATATAGCGCGCGCCCAATAGCCGGCGTGGAATACGATACCAGACTTTTAAAAGTATCTTCTTTACGGCCCAGACTCATGTATTGTGCCACAGGGCCCAATCCATGGGTTGGATATAGGTTGCCATTTCTTCTTGCATAATGATAAGTGCGCCAGGAACCCGTACCTCGTTCAACCTCATTCATCTGTGTTCTCAAATCATGAATATAGGCTGCCTCCCCATGTAAAAGTTCACCAAGAAGTCCTTGTCTGCACATATTTAAAAAGAGTAACTCATCACGACTATAATTTACATTTTCCATCATCATGCAGTGCTTCCTGGTTTTTTCTGAAGTATCTACAATGCGCCATAGCTCGTCCAGACTAATTGCCAAAGGGACTTCGACAAAGGCATGTGCTCCCTTATTCATTGCCTCTATGGCCATAGGGGCGTGATTGGCCCAGTTTGTAGCTATAAAAACCATATCGGGCTGTACTTCTTCCAGCATCAGTTTCCATTTGTTCTCCTCCCCGTAATAAGGGGCAATATTTTGATGCCTTTGGCCATTCCCCATTTTTTTGACCACACCCGCCCACTTCATAACAAGGTCTTCATACAAATCGCATATCGCAACAATTTCTGTCCCCGGCAAAGAAGCAGCGAATTGCAAATGATCCGGTCCCCGGGCACCTACACCAATAACGGCGACACGGACCGTTTCTAATTTTGGAGCAGAAAATCCGCCCATATACATCGCATTTGCCTCCCGGTTATTTTGGACATGACCGGATACAGGTATGATAGAAGCAGCTGCAATACCTGCGGCCGATAGGGTTGTCTTTTTTATAAAGTTTCGTCTGTTAATGTTTTTCATTTTAAAGCTTTTGGAACCAAAGAGGTAATTTACAGTTTTTTGATGAAAAAGGCGGGATGCTTTAAAGCAATATTTTGCAGTTCCTAGATATGAATGTCTTATGAAAAGAGAATAATACAGATAGCCTCCTTTTGTGGCGTATAACAAAAAAACCAGGGTGCCGAAAAATTAGTTCGGGAATTAGTTTAAAGTACACTTCATAATCCTGAGAGCTATCAATTGGACCGGTTGAAGGGGATGCCTACACTGAAAGTCAATCTGATCTTATCAATATTATTTACCCAGGACACATCAAAATTAACCGGTCCCAGAAGTGAATTATAAGAGAAAGTTGCCCCTGCCGAGAGCAATAAGCTCGTCTCGAAATTTTCCTGCCAGTTCCCATTTGGTGAAAATGCATCTTTGATATATTCATTAAAATCATTAAAACCAACGGAGGCGATATTAAAGTGCGGAGTAATAAAACATTTTTTTATGGGATTTAACTGAAGTCCAAGATCTAGTTTGATGAATTGATTTACATTTAATTCGTCCTGACGCAATCCCGGAAACAAATAGTTTTCTTTATTGGGGGTTATTGAATTACCACCTAAAAAGTATTTGGCGGCATATCCGTAATCTGTAAAAGAGAGATCATTGGATTGCAATTCATCTTCAAGAATAAAACCAAAAGACCCAGCAACAACTCCGGTAATTTTTGATTGAAAGGGAATTCGCTTCTCCAGCTCCACTTTGAGTTTTGTATAGCCGTTTGTCTTTCCATTAACATCCATAATGGTATTGTCACTATAAGAAAGATTAACATCATTTAATAAAGACCTTCCAAGTTTTACTTTAAAATATGAACCTCTTGTAGGGAAGAAAACGTTATTAAGTGTATTTCGTAAATAATGGGTATAAACCTCAGCATTGTTATAAAAATAATCCTGGAGAGACAGTATATTATCGTTAATGTCCGGGCTAATAACGGGCTTTATTTCGGTGTAATTATAGTTGATGCCTATACCAATAAAACTGTTTAGTGAATTAATATTTTTATTGAACTCATTATCAAATAAGAAGTAATTATATTTTATATTATCTGCAGCTTCACCATTCAAATAAATTTTTTGTTTTAATCGCTCCCCAAAAAGTTCGGATCGCCACCACCAATCTTTATAGGCTCCAAAATTTTTCTGGTACTGAATTCTAAAGCCGGGTTGTTCTGCAACATCCAGGGTAATAAGAAACCTGGAGGCATCTCCAATAATATTTCTTCCCGTATAATTCAGAATTAAACCAACCCCCCTGTAACCATCGTAATGCAATGATCCTTTTAGTTGATGTTTGGACTTCTCCAGGCCGGTAATTTCTATTCCTCGTTTATTATCCAGAATAACCGGCGCATAGGTAATTTGACTAAAAAGATTGGTTCCCATTGCCCTGTCTATACCTGCTACAAATTGTTTAGGCGTATATTTTTTATCCGTTTCAACATTGGTTCTTGCCTTCACAAGATCCATATTGGCCTTGCTGATATCTTTATAGATTATTGTGTCTAAAATAAATTCAGGTTCCATATAGGGAAGCTCATGTCTTCTTTGGGGATATTTTTTCAACCTTTCGGCCAGGGCCACTAAGGCATCCGTATTCTGCAGTGTTGCAATTTTGCCTTCTTTGTAGATCTCGTTGCTTTTTGAAAAATCTCCTGTAGAATAACTTAAATTTGGGATATGATCTATGAGAATATCACATAGTTTCCGGTTCTCCGGGTTTTTAAGATTACTGGTCAACATTCCTGTTTGAAACAAAATAGTGGCAATATTATCCAATCTTTCAATAGGTGCCATGCCGCCACCAACATCACTTCCTATAATAATATCGGCCCCCATTTCTTTGGCAATATCCGTTGGAAAATTATCGAGTATGCCTCCATCAACCAAAAGGGTATTGTTATAGGGTACAGGTTTAAAAATACTGGGAATAGACATGCTTGCCCTCATGGCGAGCATCATAGATCCGCCACTAATGACTACTTCCCTGCCATTTACCAGATCTGTGGCTATAGCTCTGAAGGGGATGGATAAATTGTCAAAATCATTAATGTAATAAACGGGATAGGCGAGGGTAGATAAAAATTCTCTTAGTTTATGATCATTTATGAGTGAACTATTTATTTTTGGTTTTCCTTTTTGTAAATCTAAATTTACCAGGTACCTGTTGAATTCGCTTTTTTCCTCTACACTTACATCAGATAGACTAATATCACCACCTAAGAGGTCATCCCAGTTGGCATTCCTGGCAATATCAGCAATACTGTCACCGCTGTAACCCATGGCGTATAATCCACCAACGATACTACCCATACTTGTTCCCACTACAAGGTCGGGGATAATTCCCAAAGAATCAAGGGTTTGAATCAATGGAATATGAGCTATTCCTTTGGCCCCACCACCGCTCAATACCACAACAACTTTTGGTTTTTTTTCCTGTGCAGAAAGAAAATAAGGTACTCCAATGAATAAAACAAACAAGATCGTCTTAATGTATTTTCCTCTCATAGCTCATATTAAAGTCTGTCAGGTCTGCTATTTATTATCAGGGTTTTTAACCGGGTAAAGCATCACAGTCTTCATTTTTATTCTTCTGTTATTCCAAATTAAAAGCAAAACCTGGCTTGCGAAATATTAATCTATTCTTTTATATTTTCTCAGGATTTCAATAAGCAGATCATGGGGCAATGCGTATGCCTTGTTGCCATTATTTCCTTCCATGGTCTCGGCTGCAACCATGGCGTTAATTATGGCCTCTTCCACAGACTGAACCGTTGCTTCAAAAAATGGTGTGATCAGGTCATTGGAAAAAGTTTCCACTAACTCTGTATTATCACGGTTGAACGCATTTTCATTTGCTGTAGAGAACGCAAGAAAAATATCCCCGGAACCATTACTGCCGCGTCCACCCACTATTCCGATGCCCAGCGGAACTCTTTGAACAATTCGCTTTAATTGATGTGGGAGTAGCGGGGCATCTGTGGCCACAATAACTATTATGGAACCATCTCCTTCCTTCTGCCTGGAATGAGGAGCCATTTTTAATTCATAGTTAAGAGTGTCTTTAAGTTCTTCTCCTACCGGGACCCCGGCAATCGTAAGGTTTTTTTTGGATCCAAAATTGGATTGAACCAATACACCTACGGTGTATACGGAATCTTTTATGTTTACAAGTCGGGAAGATGTTCCAATGCCTCCCTTAAAACCTAAACACCTCATTCCTGTTCCACCACCAACATTTCCCTCTTCAACTTTGCCGGAAGACGTGTTATTGATAGCCTCCAGGACATGTTTTTCTTTTACATGAAATCCATATATATCATTAAGAAAACCGTCATAAGTCTCAGCCACCACGGGATAGGTATACCACCAGTCTTCACCGCGATACCAATCTGTGTCTACATACCATTTTAATACGGCATCCCTAACTACGCCCACACTATTTGTGTTAGTTATCATTATTGGAGTTTCCAGGAAGCCGGATTCCGTGACCCAGGTTGTCCCTGTCATTTCTCCGTTACCATTAAGACTATACCAGTTTGCGTAAACCGGACTAAATTTTTTACCTCTTGGAAAAATTGCCGTGACACCTGTACGTACCGCGCCTTTACCCTCAATATCGGTATCGATTCCCGAAATGATGGTGCTGTGACCCACTTCCACACCCAGGACGTCAGTTATCGCATTAAAATATCCTGGTGTACCTGTGAAAGGTATTCCCAAATCCCGTGACCTGGGTTTTTGCGCATAAATAAGCGAAGAAAAAAACAATAACAGCAAAAGGAAATTCATTCTTTTTAAACTTTTATTATACATAGTTAAATAATTATTTGCCAATTTAAATCTTCTGGGAGTTTCTAAATTTCCTTCTAGGAATTTTGATTTGGTTTTTGTTTGTCTGGCGGCACTATGTCAATAGCTGCCCTGGTGATGTTTTTACTTTCCTGCGGGATATGAATTACCCTTTGAGGGAAAGGGATTTCTATATCAAGTTCTTTAAATCTGTTGTAAATGGCAACGGATACATCACTTTTTGTTTGTAAGCCATTTTCAAAATGAACCCAAAAAAGAACTTTAAAGTTTAATGCACTTTCGCCAAAATCAGTAAATAGAGCCCTTGCAGGAGGGGTTTTCAGAACATCCTTATGCTCATTGGCTACATCCGATAAAACTTTAATAATCTCGTTAGGGTCTGACTTATAGGTTGTTCCTACCACTATTTCAATTCGTTTAATAGTGTCTGAAAGAGTCCAGTTAATGAGGTCATTTGAAATTAAATTATTATTTGGAACAACTACTTCTGCACCATCATATGTACTTATCCGTGATGAACGTACTCCTATTTTATTTACGGTACCAAGCAAATTGTTGACTTCCACGGTATCCCCGGGTAAAATAGGCCTTTCAAAAACTAAAATTATACCGGAGATAAAATTGGAGATAATGTTTTGTAATCCAAAACCGATACCTAAACCTAAGGCACCTGCCATTAAATTAAATTGACTTAAATCTATACCGAGGGAAGAAAGAGCCAATACAGTACCAAAAGCCAGAATAAAATATCGGATTACCAGTGATATGGCCGCGGGAATTCCTTTGGGCAGTTTTACTATTTTAAAGTCAACATCTTTGCCGTCTAGGAGAAATGATATGAAACTGGTAATAAGAAACGAAACCGCGAGGATTGCAATAAATGTAAGTATGACCCCCAGAGTAAAGGTAATACTGCCTACTTTGTAAGGTTCAGTAAGGAAACTATTCATAAACTCTGAAAAAGGCCTTAACAGATCTATCATTTTAAGAAAATAGATAACCCAAAATATGGTAACGCAGACCTTTAATAGTTGCAATATTTTGATTTCTAGAGTCCTCTTTTTAATTGGATCGAAATTCTCTCTTCTGCTAAAATTAATGTGGGTAATGCCCAGGGTAATTCCTTTGGTCATTTTCCAAATAGCATAAAAGACTATAGTTAGTTTACTACTCTGAGTGCATATTTTTATAGTCAGATCTGTAAGGTTTGTATATCCTAAAATATTTGAGACAATGGAAATGATTAACAAAAGATAGACCGTTGGAGTAAGTCTTATCAAAAAGCCACCGAATTGATTTTGGAATAAGGTTCTTGTTTTTAAATATGGGTAGGTAAAGTAAAGTACAGTTGCCGCTACTAATATGGCCTCAACAAGGAGGTATATTCTGTAATTAGGAGATGAAAACCAAAAATAGGTTTTGGCAGTGTCCAAAACAAAAAGAAAAATAACAAAGTAGCTGATATTTTTAAACCGTTTATCCATATAGGTTTGCACCAAAGGCAATGCACAAACCAGGATTAAAAATATGAGGATGTCATCAAAAAGTTGTGGGGTATTAATAAAGAAAAATCTTGCACACAAAATGGAAATAAACATAATACCCCAAACAGTTTTATTTACAATGAGGTCTTTTGCTTTTTGCAGATCATCTTGTGGTTCTTTTATTTCATATTTAAAGTATCCCTTTCTGATATATATCATCCCTGCTATTATCAGGCCAAGAACAATAAAAAAGAGATAAATGTCATTTTCACTGGATTTAGCAAATGCCAAAATATTTCGAATATTTTCCGAAATAGATTCTACACCTGCTTTTTCGTCAGAATCCGTCTTTACAGTTTTAAATGAAGTCTTCCATAAAATTGGATGGCGTAAATAAAAGAGTTGATACACATCCGAATTTTTTAATGTGATCAATTCCTCAATGACTGCTTGAATAATTAAATTCTGATTGTTAATTTTGGATTCAAGCCTTAGAAAGTAAATGTTTTCATCTTTAATTTTTTTACTGACTAGCAATACTTCGTCCAATACGCCTTTTATGTTGGTCAGAAGTTCGGGGGGTACATTTTCCTTTATGGCATTTTGATAAGTTAATTCCCATATTTGTTCTTTGGGTAATATTTCTTCGGCTAATATGGCATTTCGCTCTTCATAAACATTAATTGTACTTTCCCAACCTTTTAGATAATCCTGATACCCCGTCCATTTATTAATTTGATTATCAACTTTTTGCCTATTGGGATTTGCTTTGATAAAATTTTGAACATAACCCTGCCGTTCTTTTATCAGCTCTTCATAAACAGGGATGAGAGAATCAATTTCGGTGACCCTTTTCTTTGGCTCTATTTTGTTCTCAATCTGTTTTAGAGCCTTTTTAATTTTCTCCATCTCCTGCACGATATTAATTACAGGAATGACCTTTGGTTGGTTGGCCAAAGTTGAATCAACTGCTTTTATTACAGGAGTTTCTTGCGATTGTACAACCATCGGGGTATTCAGCAGAATTGCAAAAAGAAATAATTTTAGGAGCATATTAAATTTTCCAAACATAGAAGGTGCTTTTAAATCCAATACACGAAGATAGTATTTTTCTTCAGGCTAAGATAAGTTAATGGAGGGGTCTGCAATAGTTTATAGCCGGGTGGCCATGACCATAGGGGATCTTTTTTATGTTCATATGGAGTCTTAATTTTAAAGCATAATTAGTCCTAATTCACACAATTCAGGCAATAGATACTAATGTTTTGAAATTTACATTTTAGCGAAATTCAAATAATGTTCAAAATAAAAACTACCATTAGATATTTTTTCCGGATTATTCCGAAACTTTCATTTGATTAAGGCTGAATATGATTTTTATCATTTCGGTTACATCAATCTTAGAATATCTTCGAAGGAATAAATGCATTTAAATAAAACTAACATGGTAAAAAAAAGAATTCTGATCATGGGCGCTGCCGGCCGTGATTTTCACAATTTCAATACAGTGTACCGGGATAATAAGAGCTATGAGGTAGTAGCTTTTACCGCAGCACAGATCCCTAATATTTTAAACCGCAAGTATCCACCTTCACTGGCAGGGGAATTATATCCCGCCGGTATCCCGATCTATGATGAAAAAGACCTTACAAAATTGATTGTTGATCTGAAAATTGACGATGTGGTTTTTGCCTATTCCGATGTTTCTTATGATCAGATTATGCACAAAAGCGCCCTGGTAAATACAGCAGGAGCAAATTTTGTTTTGCTGGGCAGAAAAGATACTTCTATAAAAAGTACTAAACCAGTAATTAGTGTTGGTGCCACCCGAACTGGTTGTGGAAAGAGCCAGACCGCAAGGCGATTAATTGAGATCCTAATTGAAAATGGGTTAAAAGTAGTTGCCATAAGGCATCCCATGCCCTATGGAGATCTTGAGGCACAGAGGGTACAGCGCTATGCCACTCTGGAGGATCTGGAGAAATACGATTGTACGATTGAGGAAATGGAAGAATACGAACCACATATTGTTAGAGGAAATGTTATTTACGCCGGAGTGGACTATGAAGATATTTTAAGGGCAGCTGAAAATGATCCTAATGGCTGTGATATTATCGTATGGGACGGGGGAAACAATGATTTTCCCTTCTATAAATCTGATTTACACATAACAGTAACGGATCCTCACAGGGCCGGCCATGGTACTAAATATTATCCCGGAGAAGTTACTTTAAGGATGTCTGACGTTGTAATCATTAATAAAATAGACAGTGCACATCCTGAAGATATTGATAAGCTTCGAAAGGTTATTGCCCAGGTAGTACCCGGCGCCACTGTAATTGATGCAGCCTCACCCATACGTGTGGCTGATTCTTCTGTTATTCGAAATAAAAGAGTCCTGGTTGTTGAAGACGGACCCACTTTAACCCATGGCGGTATGAAACTTGGGGCGGGTACACTGGCTGCCGAAAAATTTGGCGCTTTAGAACTGGTAGACCCCAGACCTTGCCTGGTAGGACAATTGCAAGATACTTTTGAGTCCTATCCGGAAATAGGTAAATTATTACCGGCTATGGGATATGGTGTCAACCAGCTTCGGGATCTGGAAGTAACTATAAACAGCTGTGATTGTGATGCAGTAGTTATCGGGACACCTATTGATTTAAACAGGGTGATCAATATAAGAAAACCTAGTACAAGAGTGTTTTATGACCTTCAGTCAATAGGAAAACCCAGCCTGGAGGAAGTGGTAGAAGGTTTCTTATTAAAACAAAATATAAAAACTGAAATAGAAGAGCTGGTTGAATAAATTTATAACCACTGGCTGTATTCCATCTAAATGTGAAAGCGACTTAATTTTTAAAATTAGCATAAAAGTAAAGAGTGTGTTGGCACTCTTTACTTTTTTTGGGATTCGTTAGGTTGGAAAGATAAATCAAGCTGCTGCAGTTTGGCTTTTTTCTCAGGGGTTAAAGTAAAATAGACTTCAATAATTCCATTCTGTGCCTTAATTTTATAACTACCTCGAAGTTGATTATATGGCTCAATTTCTTCTGTTGTAAGAACAGTGCCGGCTTTGTCAAAAATCTCCTTTGCTTCCGCCATCCAGTGCTCGCGTGATTGGTCCATATAAAAATTTTCCCCTAATAATTCCATTTCCAGTTCAGGATTCCAGGTTTGAATTAATTCGTCAACTTGCTGTTGCCTTTCCCTTAAAATGTAGGATACGGGAAGTTTACGTGGCTGCAGATCCAACGTCTCAAAAAGTAATTTTTCTATTTTCTTCAAAGGCCATGGGGCTGTATAAGTAAGATTGCCAAAGGCCATGATCCCAATACCATAGTCCGGGTAAAAAACGTAATTACTCCCAAAACCGGGTAAGGCACCTCCGTGTCTGACCAGTGTAAGTCCTTTACAATTGGTTTGGATTCCCAGACCATACCCATATCCTGATACTACAGGACAAGGGTTATCGTTGAAGTCTGTGGCTTCGGAATATAATTTGGAAAACTGAGGGGTGTGCATTTCTCTTAGCGTACTTCGCTTAACCGGCCCGTTCTCTGAGTCGCTTCTGGGAGGCCATGCGGAAAGATGAAAACTAACATATTTACTGAAGTCTTCAATTGATGTAATTAAACCTCCCATAGCACCGTAAGATCCATCATGAAGCATAGGTTCCAGTTTCCATTGATCATCTTCCCATCGATAGCCAATAGCTAATTGATCCGGTGGAATTAAATCAAATTCCCAGTAGGTGTGATTCATTCCCAGAGGTTTTAAAATATGCTCGGTGATATACTCTTGAAATGGCATACCTGAAACGCGACTTATTATATTGCCCAGCAAGGCATAACCTGTATTACTGTATTCAAATGTATAGGAGGGAGGGTTGGAAAAGGCAATCCCTTCCTTAATAAGATTTATAAGCATTTGATCTGGTTCATCTAATTGTCGATCACCCCATGGGTTATCTTCGGGAAAACCTGCTGTCATGGTCAGTAAGTTTTCAATATCAATGACAGGGGAATCGGAAGTAAGGTATTCCAGTCCGCCCATTTCAGGGATATAATCTGCTACCGGATCACTAAGGGATAGTTTGCCTTCATCCCGCAGTTTCATAATGGCCATGGCTGTAAAACTTTTGCTCATAGATGCAATGCGAAAGGCAGATCGGGCAGTTGCTGGCAGTTCTGTGGCTATATCAAGCAGCCCGATTGCCGAGGCAACTACCAGACTGTTATCCACAACGATACCATAAGCAACCCCGGGTATGTTCCGCTCTCTTGAATGCTCTTCAATCAGTTCCTGCATTTTCGGAGCAATGCTCTTTATCTTTTCCACACGATTATCTTCCGAGAAAACAGGAACTATATAGGCTTCGGAAAAGGAACTGGAAACGGTGTCAGCTTTTTGTTCAATTGTCTGTGGTGAGTTACATGAAATTAACAGAATTATGACAAAGAAATGGGCAAGGTAGCGGTTGGTAATTTTCATTGTTTGTTTTTGGTGTTATGCCTGACTTGTTGTGGCTCAGGCTAAATGTGCTTATTGGAGCCAATATTCTGCCTGGGATCTCCTTAGAAAATCAAATT
>Ga0316188_10000018_pt1 | contig 45289 bp, 41 predicted proteins | sample Phiworburrow1_MG_FD_204933 | JGI IMG/M metagenome (GOLD analysis project Ga0316188, IMG submission 204933) | Coastal sediment microbial communities from Maine, United States - Phippsburg worm burrow 1 | ecosystem: Environmental > Aquatic > Marine > Coastal > Sediment | place: USA: Maine... | reverse complement strand
AACACCATAGGCAAGGTATAAATGTCAATAAACTTAATGATAATTATGAACGGTTGGAGACCAACAAAAAGGAAAATTATGTTCCTTTAGACTATTACTATGAGTTGGTAAATTACAGAAAAGAAATTGACACGTTGCGACCACCCCGAGCTGTGTTCCTTAGTATGGGCGATAATATTAATTCGCCGGAGGAAGATTATGGTCCCACAATTAGCCATACCGATAAAATCTTTCTTTTTACTTCAAAAAGAAACAAACATACTGATATGCCATACAATGAAGACATATTTTATAGCATAAAAACAGATTCTTCGTGGTCGAAGGCGACAGAGTTTTTCACTATAAACACAAACTATAATGAAGGTTCGGCCTGCCTTAGTCCGGATGGAAAATTCTTGTTTTTTTCGCGATGTAATGCACCCGGCTCCTTTGGGAACTGTGATTTGTATGTTGCTGATTTAGATGAACGTAAAGAGTGGGTTAATATCAGAAATTTAGGACCCAACGTAAATAGTAGTGGTTGGGATTCGCATCCTTCCGTAAATCACGGCGGAGACACGTTATATTTTTCCAGCAATAGGTTGGAAGGTTTTGGCATGGCAGATATATATTTTTCGGTCAAAGATAAAGATGGGAACTGGGGCAAAGCCCAGAATGTTGGTCCAATTATTAATACCGTTAAAAGCGAGGTTAGCCCATTTTATCATCACAAGTATAATGTGCTGTATTTTAGTTCTGATGGTCATCCATTAAATTTTGGAAACTTTGATATTTATAAATCATATAGGAAAAATAATAGATGGGAAGAACCATTAAATATTGGGCCTTTAGTCAATGGCGAGGGAAGCGAATATTATTTTACGATAGACATGTTGAGTAGCAATCTATATTATGCGAGGTCATCAATTGAAGATATTAAAAACTTGGATTTATTTTCTTTTCCGTTGCCAATGGAAGCTCATCCGGAGGCCATGGTTAGAGTAACCGGTACGATTAGAAATGGAGGCCAAAAAGAATTGAAGGGTATTGTTTCAATTATCGATTTGGATCGTGGTGTGGAGGTAGCCCCAAAATTTATTATGAAAGACGGCAAGTATGATTTTAGTTTAATCAATAAGAGAAATTATCTCATTACTATACAAGGTGATGATTTTTATAGAATTGAAGATATATTTTTTTTAGAGGATGGCCGAGAGGTTGATTATGAGACCGAATCTATTCAGAGTATGATATCATTAAAATCTATTGAATTTGAGTCTTCTAGATCGGATGTGCTACCTTCAATGTACCAAGACTTAGATAAAATCGGGAATTTTTTGGTTGATCATCCGGCTGAGAAGTTGCAAATTTTTGGACATGCTGACTCTGCGGGCAAAGAAAGTGAAAATGTTGTTCTCTCAGAAAGACGAGCCGGTTCTATTAAAGATTATCTAGTAAAAAAATTCAAACTCAATTCGGCTAGGATTTCTTGCACAGGATATGGAAGTTCTAAGCCTGTTGCTATTGGAAATGATGTTGAAACCAGACACCAAAATCGAAGAGTTGAATTTGCGTTGAGACATTAATAACATATATTGTGAAAAAGCTATAATTTTGCCAACATGAATAGACTTGCGGAACTAATTTTAAAATTTCTTCGATTAGATAGTTTTATCCAATTACTAGGTAAATACATTGATGTTAAAATTGATTTGTTGAAATCGGAAATCAAACATGAAATTGTTCAAGTTCTTGTGAAAGCCGGAATGATGTTTATGATTTTGATAGTTTCATTGGTTTTACTGTTATTTTTAAGCTTGGGAATGGTAAATTTTATTAATGACAGGTTAAATAATGGATTTGCGGGGTATTGGATAGTGGCGGGTTTTTATGCCATATTGGTTTTGGTAATGATTCTTTTTAGAGAAAAACTAACTAATTATCTTCTAAGAGTGATTTTAAAAAATAAAAAGGATTAACTCATGGAATTATTTGAAGCCAAGGAAGAAGAAAAAAAGAAATTGTTGGAAGTTTCTAATGAATGTGAAGCTGAAATTGAGAGAGAAATTGCTCGTATCTTAGATAAGTCAGGCAACTTTATAGCCAGCACTCTAATTATAACAGGATCACTTGTCTTGGGTTACAGCCTTATTAATGGGTTAGGTAGAAAGAAAAATAAAAAAATAAAAAAGAAAACTGAAACCACATCAAATCTTGAAGGCGACTCATTATTCAGTCAGATTGGCTCTACGGTAGCCAGTTACTCCATGCTTTTAATTCTGGACATAGCAAGAGAGAAGCTTGTTCAATATATAGAAAGCAAGAAGGTAGAGAAGCAAGCCTGAAGGGTTGGCCTTTCAATTTGTTAGAGTTTCAAAGCCTGCATCCATTTAACGTTTACTTTAACAACTCACGGGCTATTACCATTTTTTGAATTTCCGAAGTGCCTTCATAAATCTGAGTGATTTTGGCATCACGCATAAGACGCTCAACATGAAATTCTTTGACATAACCATACCCACCATGGATTTGTACAGATTGAGAGGTGACCTCCTGTGCGATTTGAGATGCAAAGAGTTTTGCCATAGCGGCGGCTTTAACAAAATTTTTATTTTGATCTTTTAAAAACGCCACATTAAATATTAACAGCCTTGCAGCCATGATTTTGGTAGCCATGTCGGCAAGTTTGAATTGAACGTCTTGGTGTTCAAACAACAATTTACCAAAGGCTTTTCTTTCGTTAGAATAATTTAATGCCCTTTCATAGGCTCCTGTTGCAATCCCTAAAGCTTGAGCGGCAATCCCAACCCGGCCACCATTTAAAATTGTCATAGCCGAATAGAACCCTGACCCTTCATCGCCAATCCTGTTTTCTTTTGGAACTTTTACATCCGTGAACATTATTGAGTGGGTGTCGCTACCGCGTATACCCATTTTATCTTCTTTCTTTCCAATCACAAACCCGGGCATACCACGTTCAACAATCAGACAGTTTATTCCTTTATGTTTTTTAGAGGCATCTGTCTGAGCCATAACAAGATATACAGAGGCACTACTGCCGTTGGTAATCCAATTTTTTGTACCATTCAGCAGGTAATATTCGCCCTTGTCTAAAGCTGTGGTACGCTGACTGGTAGCGTCAGACCCAGCCTCAGGTTCCGATAAACAAAAGGCACCAATAATTTTTCCGGTTGCAAGTTGTGGTAAGAACTTCTGTTTTTGTTTTTCTGAGCCAAACTTTTCTATTCCAAAACAAACTAAAGAATTATTGACCGACATCATCACGGCAGCAGAGGCATCAATTTTAGAAATCTCCTCCATTGCAAGAACATAAGAAATAGAGTCCATCCCCCCGCCTCCATATTTTGGGTCTGTCATCATGCCAAAAAAACCCAGTTCGCCTATACGCCTGCGAAGGTCTTCCGGAAAAATTTGCTCCGTGTCTCTACTAATTACACCGGGAAGTAGCTCCTTTTGGGCGAACTCCCGCGCAACGTCACGGACATTTGCTTGTTCTTCGGTAAGATTAAAATCCATAGAAATTAATTAAGGGAATTTTGATTTGGGTAAAGATATGCAATTCATGTTACTCAAATTTAGTTTTAAGTTTAACCAAATACAATTTTTGTGATAAACTATGGTTAACTTGCAGTTTATTTTTATTGTTCCTTGTTATGTTGAATCGTCATTTGCTCAGAATCAAAGTAATGCAAAGTATTTTTGCTTTCGAACTGGGGAAAAAAGCAGATTACAATCTCGCTCTTTTATTTATAGAAAATTTCTTCAAACCGGATCTCAATTCAATGGAGGTTCAAGACGCAAAAAAGCTCAATGAACATAAAGAAATTGCCATTTCTGAATTCACTAAAAAATTTCACGACCAAACCAATGGTGGCAATTCCGACCCGAAAATTAGTCAAGTGGTAGAAGATGCCTTATCACTTTATAAAAGACATCTGGCCAAGGATAGAGATTATTTCAGTTCTTATGTTGTATTGAGTACAAAAAATGCAATCTCACTCTATTATTTGGCAATAAACTTGCTAATTGAGTGGGCTGAAATAGCTAAAGATAAGGCTATAGGTAAAAACTTTTCGGCTAATCCAATTATTGTTGCATTCCAAAATCTTGAAATTAAGTTAGCGGAAAATCAGTATTCAATTTCTAGGACAGTCATAAGTTCTTGGTTTAGAGAATTATTAAAGCCGGATTTAGAATTTCAAAAATATAATGATTTGGAAACTCCGGATTTGGCTCAGCACCAAGCAATTATCAAATACATAGTTAGAAAAATTATATTTGGGACTACAAATGTTAATGCCTATTTTGAAGAGTTAGACATTCAATGGGCAGAAGACAAAGCCATAGTCAGAAATTTTGTTGAGAAAACGATAAAATCCTATGACCCAATTTTGTGTAAAGTAGAACTTCAACAATTATCTTTGGATTGGGAGGAAGACCTATCTTTCATGGGAAAACTTTTTATGGAGGCTACTCAACTTGATGACGGCCTTCACCAACTAATTTCTAAGAATACAGAAAATTGGGAGGTTGAACGACTGGCTATGTCGGACAAGGTAATCCTACAAATGAGCATTGCAGAATTTATAAATTTTGCCGGTATCCCCATAAAAGTTACTATTAATGAATATATCGAATTGGCCAAAAAATACAGCACCTTGAATAGTCGCCAGTTTATCAATGGCATGTTGGATTCTATAGCTAAGGAATTGGAAAAACTCGGAAAGATAAAGAAAAGTGGACGTGGTTTGATTGATAATAAATAATTTTTGATAAATTTAACCTAAATACCTTATCTTTGCCATTAAAACTTAGCTATATGAGCCGAAAAAATGGCAATTATTTTATTACCTTTATCTTTGGAGTGATTTCCGGTGCAATTTTAGGGGTATTGTATGCTCCTGACAATGGACGTAGCACCCGAAAAAAGCTATTGTTTAAATTGGATAAGTATAAAAAAATTTTAGAAGGGTTTCTGGATGATATGGTTTCAGGGAAAGAAACTCCGCTGACCACAGAAGCCAAATCGCAGGGCAAAAAGGTAGTAACAGAAACAACTGAAAGGGCAGAGCAATTACTCGAAGATATGGATGAGTTATTAGGCCGATTGCGAGGCGAAAACCCTATCGATTAGCCTAAAATAGAGAATTCAAAGTTTAAGTTTCATAAGCCAATCAATTTGGGGGTCGTCACCCATATAAAAGATATGTTCAGAAAATCGTTCAAATCCCCACCTTTCATAAAATCTTTGGGCATTAAAGTTTGACTCCCACACCCCTAGCCATATCCAGTCGTATTTTGCTTTGCGTGCATGCAGAAGGGCTTTGTTCATAAGCAACCTTCCAATATGTTTACCTTGAAATTGGGTTTTGACGTATAGCCGTTGCAGTTCAATGGCATTTCTTAAGTTTAGGTTTTCTTCTTCCGATACCCTCAATCTTAGAAAACCGACCATTTCATTCTCTTCCCAAGCAAGATAGTATATAGAATTGGGTTCATTAAACTCCTTTTCAAAGGCCTCGATGGAATACGTTTCTGCGAAAAACGTAGCCATATTTTCGGCAGTGTTAAATTGAACAAAGGTATCGTTGTATGTTTCAATTGCCAACTGTCGTAGAGGGACAATATCTTTTATTTGTCCGACTGTTACCTTAGCCATACAATAAAACTAAATGCTATTCTTTTTTATAATTTTGAAAAGTATAGAGAAACCCAAGAGAGAACGATTGGCTGAGCTGTGGAGAATGGTCTTGATCATAATCGTATAGGAATATTCCATTAAGGCTGACATTGACAAACTTAGCAACCTTGGTCACAAGAGAAATGTCAAATCTATGATCGATGAGCTTGCCTTCAAGTGTTTGATAATTGGCATATAGAAGATAACGCCATTTCAAATTCAAATTTGGAGCAAGGTCTTTATCAAAATCCATTGTTAACAAAAAGGAAGCAAGTTCAAACCTAGAGGACTTGTTGACCTCCACGCCATAGGGTTTTAAAGGGTCAACAAATTTGAATCTTCCATCATTTGAGTTCAAATAAGTAATACGGGGGGCCAGTGGAGAAATTCGTATGTGAAAGTAACTGACCGGATTGTACTCAAAACCAACAGATAGGGTAGTGAACAAAGGAGACAAAGTACTTGAAGTCAGTTTTGTTTGGTCAACACCATTAGCATCTTTTTCATATTTGTAACCTTTAGCAAATTGACTCTGAATATTTCCTGCCACGAAAAGATTCCAATGCTTAGACAAAACACGACCATATTTGGAGTCAATAAATATTCTGTCTAAAGTTTTACGATAGCCTAGACCTTGGTTGTTTACCATGCCAAAGAGAAAGTCAAATTCATTGTTCCATGTATCTTTGCCTTTCGAATAATCTACTTTGTAATTTAAGAAAACGTTAATTCCGATAGAGTTGACCCCACCGGCTTTCCAATTAGAAGAAAAAGAAGCTTGATTGATATTGAGGCCAGCCTTAAACGATTTTTTCCATGGCGTTAGCGAATCAATTTTTACAATTTGAGCCTCTAAGTTCCCTGTAGATAGAACTGAGAAAATTGCAACTAAAATAGCAAAATTTATAGTGGTAAAATTATTCATAATCTTTTTGGTGCCAAAATTATACTTATTAAAACGACTTAGCAAGAAATAGGGCTTCAAGCTGAAAATAATTTTGAGAGACATTTTTTGTTTAATCAATGTGTCATAGTAGTAACCGATACCTTTCCATTTTTGATGTCAGTTCCCACCAGATGTAAATTTTATTGCTATTTGTGAATCATGCTACGAAGCAATAATATAGTCCCTTCAGGGACATCACTATTATTTTGCAAACGATTATATTTTAGCAGAAATTTTAGTTGCATTCCAAATTGTTGGCTTAAAACCCAAAGGTCGTCGTCCTTTTTGATGGTATATACTTTATGTGTGCCCCGTTTTTTCTTTTTCTTAAAAAAATAAATACAGCCAACTTGAATCGGGTAGGATATATTTATTTCATTGAATTTCAAAAAGTTGGATAGGCTGATTCTTCCTTTTTCTGCTAGATCAGAGTAGCTATCTCCATCCAATGCCCGAATGGCGGGTAAACCGTTAATTTCGATTTGACTGTACGTTTCGAGTTTTTGGTCTTCAATTTTTTCCGCAAGTTTGTTTTCTCTGAGCAGAGCCGATTCTTCTTTTCTGTTTTCAGCTATGGCATCGTTGGTAACAAATTGGGTTGCTCCTTCAGGAATCAGAAAGGCATATTTTTTGTCGTTAGGAACATGTGTTGTTTTTAGCCACTTATTTAACTCCAACAACTTATTTTCCTCAACTCTTACTTCATTGGCTATTTCTGAAATAGATTTGTTTTCTACCTCAATCAGTGCCACAGGACTGTCAGAGATTTCATTAACAACATTTTGGAAGGCAATTTTATGAGCTAAAAAAGTTTTGACATACCAATATGTGTCGGTCGTTATTTCAGTTTCTTTAGCTCCGGAAGGTTCTCCGCTCAGCTTTCTGAGTACTGCGCCACTACCTTCATTGTAAGATTGGAGAGCATATATCCAATTATTGAAGTAATAATTGCACTTCTTAAGGTATTGGGCGGCAGCGTAACTTGAATTAACTATATTCATCCTTTCATCTACCTTATGGTCTATCCTGAGGCCCATCTCCTTAGCTGTGAAGTCTTTAAACTGCCAAAACCCAACCGCCTGAGAAGGGGAAACTGCATCGGCGATTAAACTACTTTCTTGAATGACTAGGTATTTAAAGTCATCGGGAAGTCGCTCTTCTGCGAATATTTTCTCAATGATAGGAAAATATGCTCTGGCTCGTTGAACTTTAATATTAAAATATTTTTCACTTCTAGTCAAAAAATCGACTTGCTTTTGTATCTCCTCTCTGGCCTTTTCGTCAATAGTTAGAGACATTCCGGCAAAGGTCATTTTTTCAGGAACTTGTAAAGCTTGCCCAAAAGCAATAGTGGCAATGAAATAAATAAGAGCTAATTCAAACCATTTCAGATTATTCATATCATAAAATTATTAAAATTTCCTTATTAAAAGTATTCCATCTCTGATTGGCAACATAATGTTTTCTACTCTCTCGTCAGACCTAATTTTTTCATTAAATTGTTGGATTGCAACAGTATCTTTATCCTTCATTTTTTCTAACACTTTCCCACCCCATAGCACATTATCGGCGAGCATAAAACCACCTGAAGGGATTTTGTCTATTACCAAATCAAAATAATGAGAATAGTTTTTTTTGTCTGCATCTATCCATACCAGGTCAAAGGGACCTGAAAGGGTAGGAATAATTGAGAGGGCATTGCCAATGCGAAAATCAAATTTTGCTACCTGACCTGTGAGAATAAAATATTCACGCACTCGGCTCTCAAGTTCTTCATTTATATCTATGGTGATTATTTTCCCTTGCTCGTCCAATCCTTCGGCAAGACAAATAGCGGAATAGCCTGTAAAAGTTCCGATTTCTAAAATACATTTTGGTCGAATCATTTTGCTCAACATTGCCAGCAATCTACCTTGCAAATGCCCTGAAACCATTCTAGGATTAAGGTTATAAGCGTGTGTGTCCCGATATATTTTCGCTAACAATTCTGACTGCGGTGAGGTATGATACTGACAATAGTCGTTTAAAGAATCAGTGATAAAATTCATGTCATTTGATTATACGGCATCTTTTTAAAAATATTGGTCTATTATGGTTATTTGAGTTGCAATTTGCTAAAAATATTCTTTTCTCACCCCATAATACATATGAGTAGCACTAAAACAGCGAAGTATAAGTGTGTTACTGTCCAATTTATTTCGCAACTTTTTACAATCAAACCTTTTCGCTCTTTTATTCGTATTGCAACCAAGCGTAACAAAACAGATAATATAAAGTTTGGATATAAAACCACAAATATTGTAATTTTACTGAAAAGAAAAGTTGTCCCTATAGACATGGGCTAATTTTTATCTAATTTGGTGACTTTTAATTACTTATGAATTACATTGTAAAAACCATACTGACCACTCTAATTTTATTTACCGGCTTGTCTGTTTTAGGGCAAGAAATTGAATTAGGTCCGGATGAGATAGCTCAGAATCAGTCTTGGACTATTATAATTACTGTCAAAAATGAGAGTTTAAAAAGCTACAGTGCGTTTCCGGATATAAAAGGATTTCAAAAGATGGGAACAAGTTCTCAATCGCAGACCTCAATTGTTAATGGCCAAATGAGTTCTTCGCAGTCAATAATTATGACCTACGCCCCAACCAAACAAGGGTCTTTTGTGCTCGAACCTTTCTCGATGAAAATAAATGATAATACCATTACCTCTGGGGGAAAGACAATAAAAGTGGTTGAACCTACTCAGAATAACGCTCAGGATCCATTCCAGCAGATGTTTGATGGAGGTGACCCATTTAGGGATTTTTTTGGTAGGAAAGCGACAGAATTTGTTAATGTAAAAGAGGATGCTTTTTTGGCTCTGACCACTAGCAAAAACCAAGTGAGAGTAGGGGAAGGATTTACGGCTACTCTGTCGTTTTTTGTTTCAGACAATAACAAGGCCCCAATGCAGTTTCACGATTTGGGAACGCAGCTAGGCAAAATTCTTAAAAAAATAAAACCCTCGAACTGTTGGGAAGAAAATTTTAATATCGAAAATATTGAGGGTAAGGTAGTGAAAATTAATGACCAAGGATACACGCAATATATAATTTACCAAGCCAACTTTTACCCCTTAAATTCAGAAACTGTGGCTTTCCCTTCCGTCTCTTTAGAGATGATAAAATTTAAGGTTGCCAAGAACCCCTCATTTTTTGGTCAGAACAGGCAACAGGACTTCAAAACTTTTTTTTCGAAACCTAAAACCGTGATTATTAAAGAATTACCACCACATCCCCTAAAAAATTCCGTTGCCGTAGGAAACTATAGGTTGGAAGAGGATATTTCTTTTTCTAATGTAAAGACTGGTCAAAGCACAAGTTACAATCTAACTATAGTTGGGGAAGGTAATATTTCATACATACAAAAACCGGAGATTGTCAATAACAATAACTTTGATTTTTACGAGCCCAACATTCACCAAAGTATTTCACGTCAAAACGGTCAAGTTACCGGCTCAAAGGCATTTAGTTATTTTATAGTGCCAAAAGAACCCGGCGACTATAATTTGGGAGATTATTTTGAATGGATTTATTTCAATACTGTTAAAAATAGATATGACACTTTGCGGTCAAAAATTAAATTGCACGTTGACGGGGAAAGCAAAAAAAATCAAACTATTCAGAGCAATGACTTGGGGTCTTTTTATGACCGTATAGATATTGTAGATAATGATTTAAGACCGATGTCCGCCAAGTCGTGGGTAAATAATACCATTTATGGCTTTGTTGCCCTTATCTTTTTTTCCACCTTGTTTTTGATTTTCATCAAAGTAAAAAAATCCTAGAAAGCAATTTTGGGTTTTAAGATAAAGGCTGTGCGGGTAGCTTAGGATATTTTCTAAACCAACTTAGTACTTTCAATTTAATTACAGCGTAAATGGCTTCCTTAAAAATACTGCCCGACATTTTAGATTTTCCTTTAGTCCTATCGGTAAAAATAATGGGAATCTCCACAATTCTTAGCCCACATTTTGTGGCGTTAAATTTCATTTCAATTTGAAAAGCATAGCCAATAAATTCAATCCTATTCTTGTCTGAAAGCAGGAGCTCTAAGGCACGGCGACGGTAACAGACAAAACCCGCTGTCGTGTCCATAATATTCAAACCTGTTATAAATCTAACATAGACACTTGCGAAATATGATAGCAATACCCTTCCAATGGGCCAATTTACAACATTAACGCCCTTGCAATAGCGTGAGCCTACAACCATATCTACATCCTCTTTGCTACACTCTTGGTATAATTTTATTATGTCGTCCGGATTATGAGAAAAATCGGCATCCATTTCAATGATAAATTCATAGCCATGCTCTAATCCAAAACTAAATCCCGTGAGGTAGGCAGTTCCCAACCCTAACTTTTTTTTACGCTCAATTATATGAAGTCTGGAAACAGAACTATTATATTTTGAAAATAAGGACTTCACCCTGTTACCTGTCCCGTCAGGAGAATTGTCGTCAATTATTAGCAAATGAACCAGTTCTGACTGTGACAACACCGCAGTGACGATTTCTTCAATATTTTCAATCTCATTGTAGGTAGGTATGACAATCAGAGTTTTATCCATATCATTTTTCATAGAACAAAGGTATTTATTTTGTTGCAATTTTGTTTTCCATGCAATAATTGGTTTATTATTTATAGTTTAGCCACAAAATGAGCGACAAATATTTCAAGTTGCCTTAAATAATGGTAATATAGTAAGTTAAAAGTTAATTGATGATGAACCCTTGTGTGTTTTTAGATAGGGACGGCGTGATCAACAAAGATTACCCAAATTATGTTTATAAGGTTAGCCGTTTTGAAATTTTAGAAGGCGTCACTCAATCATTAGCTAAGTTAAAAGAAAGTGGATTTCTTTTAATTGTAATAACAAATCAATCGGGTATTTCGCTAGGTATTTATACCATTGAAGACATGCGCTCATGCCATGCCTACCTTCAAAAAAAATGTGGCAACCTAATAGATCATTTTTATTTTTCCCCATATCATCCTTCTGTTACTAATTCTCTTTCTAGAAAACCGAAAACGTTATTGTTTGAAAAAGCCATATCAAAATACCAAATTGATGTTCACTCTTCCTGGATGATTGGCGATAGAGAAAGAGACCTGATTCCGGCCAAAGAATTAAAAATCAAAACTATTAAAGTTGGAAACGGGGAATCAACTACTTATGCCGATTATCAAGCTAATGATTTGGTAAAAGCCACTCAAATAATTTTACAATAAAAAACAATTTTAGTCTAATTAGGTCATTGAACTGAAAATAAGATTGGAAGCCTAATCAAGCAATTGTTTTGAAAAAACGTGGCAATACCATTTTGCTTTTAAGGGATACATTTATAAAACCGGAAAATGAATGGTATATATTTAATAATTAAATAATATTGTGACTCCGCGTTATTTAAACGATAAGGTTGAAAAGGCTAACTGTTGAAATGGTTGGTCTGTGTTAGAGTTGGTGACAGAATGGAATAAGCAAAATTATGAATAAATCTAAACTAATTGGTTTTTGGAGTGGTATAATCGTTCTAACAATTTCATTGATTGCCCCTACTCCGGTGGGGATGGAACCGGAGGCACTTAGGGCTTTGGGGGTAGCATTATTGATGGCAGTATGGTGGATTTCTGAATGTATTCCTATCTATGCCACAGCATTTGTTCCTATTGCTTTATTCCCTTTATTGGGAATTCTTGATGCCGGAAAAACGACAGAAAATTATGGCCATAATTATGTTTTAATGCTTTTGGGTGGCTTTTTTCTTGCCAAATCAATTGAGTTGAGCGGGATTCATAAAAGAATTGCTTTGTCTATCATCCAAAAACTAGGAACAAGTAGGAAAAGAATAATTTTAAGTTTTATGATTGCCACTGCTTTCTTATCTCTTTGGATAGCAAATGTTGCTTTAGTATTACTAATGTTACCTATAGCTTTGGCCATTCTAGAAAGAGAGGAAGTAGCCGAAGACAGCAATCCCAAGTTTGGAGTTGCTTTGATGCTTGCAATAGCATATTCGGCTAGTATTGGCGGAACCGGCAGTTTGATTGGAACACCCCCTAACATGGTCTTCGCAGGGGTATATTCAAAATCATTCCCCAATAATCCTGAAATTGACTTCCTTGAATGGATGAAGATAGGAATGCCTATTGTATTAATAATTTTACCTGTAACATGGATTTATATCACGAGATATTTCAAAATTAGTGGACATTTTTCCGAAGGCAAAGAAATTATAAATCAGGAAATTAAAGCTATGGGTAAAATTACAATCATGGAAAAAAGAGTATTTGCCATTTTTGTTTTTACTGCTTTGGGTTGGATTTTTCGTCGCAATATTGAATTAGAACATTTTGTTATCCCGGGATGGTCAAATCTATTGGGAATGGAAGACTATGTACATGATTCTACCGTAGCTATTTTATCTACTTTACTCCTATTTATTATGCCATCGGGCAATTCAAAATCATCTCAAAAAAGGCTCTTGGATTGGAAATCAGCTTCAACCGTTCCTTGGGGTGTGGTTATGATTGTTGGTGGGGGCTATGCCATTGCCGACTCGTTTAATCATACAAAGTTGTCGGTATATTTGGGGTCGCTAATGAGCTTCATTGGTGAATATCCGCCTATCATTATATTATTGATAGTCATTACTTTAATGATTTTTATTACCGAGATAAACAGCAATACCGCTACCGCCAACATTTTTTTACCTGTAATAGCGGCTATGGCTATTTCAAGTCAGATTAACCCTATTTTATTGATGATACCGGCAACGTTTGCTTGCTCTTTTTCATTCATGTTGCCATCGGGAACGGGAACAAATGCTGCCATTTTTGGAAGTAATAAGGTAACTATTCCTGAAATGGCAAAATGTGGTTTAGGTCTTAATTTTATTTCTATCATATTGTTAACCTTGTTAATCTATCTTTATGTATTACCAATTTTAGCATAAATTATTTATCAAGTAGAAACCGATTTTGTCCCGTTATAATTTAAAAACAAAAATATTAATCAATTGAGCTAGAAGGAAATTGCACAGAAATATTCACCTTTAATAATGTGATTTTCAATGAAATAGATAGTAATATTCCGGAAGCCATAGCCTACAATTTCGAACGTTTCACTGGATTAGTGCGTTGCATTGAACTAAATGAAAGTAACATAAAAATTTTATAGGCAGAGTGGAGTCAGAGCATTAACTTTGTAGTTCTACATTAATAAATAGATTATGATTGTAAAAACTCGAAACTATCGCTTAGAAAAAAAGAAGTATATAAAAATGGCTTTGGCAAACGTTCTAAAAAAGCAGTGGTGGGTTGGGCTTATAGTTCTGGGTATTTGTCTTCCGTATTTTTGGATTCCAAGCCATTGGTGGATCACGGGTGCCATACTCTCATATGCACTTTACTTGCTATTTTGGTTTATCCAGTTTTATGGAATTACGCAACTGGACCAGGGGAAAATGATTTTTGAAAGGTATTCCTATGAAATAAATAGTCAACAAATTTTGATTAAAATCAATGCTCGTGAGGGTATGCCGTTAAAGTGGAACCAAATTAAGAGGGCATATATGGGAAAAGATTATTATTTGCTATTTGTTAATAAAGTTCAACTCATTCACTTGCCGTTTAAAATATTTAATAGTGACAATGAGAGGAAATTTCTTGGAAGCATTTTAAAAACAAAGGGATTCATAAATTAAAAAATAGTTGCTTTCAAAAGCATCAATAATTTAAATCGCCTAATCCAAGTGAGGTGGCAAAAAAAATGCCTAGCGTTATTTTTGTTGGTTAAAGTCGGGAGTATTTTCTGTAGGCATAAATCAAAAACTGTAGGCGATTTCAACGAAATTTTTTGCATTAAGAGAAGCCCCGCCTATCAGCCCACCGTCCACGTCGGGGCATGAAAAAAGCTCCTTAGAATTGCTTGGACTTAAGCTTCCACCATAAAGTATGGTAGTAGAATCTGCTGTGTCTACATCATAATGATGAGACAATTTTTTGCGTATCAATGCATGCATATCCTGAGCTTGTGTTGCGGTGGCCGTTTGACCGGTTCCGATAGCCCATACAGGTTCGTATGCAATGACTGTTCGTTTTATTAATTCAGAGCTTAGATGAAATAAGCCCTCTCGAATCTGATTGATTACATAATCTTGGTGAGAATTACTAGCTCTAACCTCCACTGGCTCACCACAACAAAAAATAGGGATAATCCCATTAGTCAAAGCTTGGTCAACCTTTTTTGATAACACTGTGGAATTTTCGGCAAAATATTTCCTGCGCTCACTATGGCCAACTATAACATAAGGAATGTCAATTGATCTCAACATCTTTGCCGATACTTCGCCTGTATAGGCTCCCACAGTATGCTCGCTACAGTTTTGCGCACAAATTTTTATAGCTGTATTTTTTGTTAGTTCAGAGGCAACCATCAAATATGGAAATGGGACACACATTATCATTAATACCCTATCATCCGGATTGGGTTTAAAAAGTTTTATGGTTTCCGAAATCAGGGCTTCAGCATTTTCCAAATCGTTATTCATTTTCCAATTTCCTGCAACAATTTTATTTCTCATATTAATTTATTTTGGTTAAAAGTGTAAAATATCAAAAGGTTTTTCCGACACAAGCCTAAGGCTTTTTACCTGTCCCTTATAAGTAACGTTGATAATATTTGACTGGTCTTTATACGTTTCTTGGATAATAGAATTAGTGATTTGAATATACTTAAATTTTTTAACTTTCTCTATTTCCAGATAGCAAAGCACGGCCGGTTCCTCAATTTCGTAGGCAATATAGTTAATGTTAGACGATTTTCCATCTAATTTAATATTGAAATGCAATTTCAAATAATCCATCAAGTATTTGTCTGATTCTGCCTTATTACTGGGTTTGAATAGGTCTAAAGATTCCAGATGGTGCTGGCTTGCGATTGATTGAACCAAGTCATCAATAAATATTCGGGAAGTTATTTGAAGTGAACCTGCATTATCATTGTATTCAATTTCGGTAACAGAAACGTGAACGGGATGAGGAAAAAGTGTGAATAGCCAAAACAAAAAAATCATGCGACAAATGTAATTATCATAGAATTTACAACTAAGTCATCAAAAAAAATATTTTGCAAGTTAATTAAAATAATTTTGCCGGTTCATAGTAAAAATTTAAGATTTGTAACCGTACGTTTTGGTATTTGAACAGAACATTTTTGGTAAATTTTGAAAATTTCACTTAATTTTGTCACTTTATGAAAAAAAACTCATTCACAGTACAATATATTAGCTAGTTTGCCGTTATATAGTTAACATGAAAAGAAACTCAAGTGGATGGTTGAGAGAATATTTAGAGATTAGGAAGAATTTAATTCCCAATTCTCTTTATGATTTTAACTTGCATTCTTCTCCTCTTTCTGAATATTCACTCTACAAGGTTGTGCAACCTACAGGACTGATGTATGGACAACCGGTTGGCTCTATTATTTTTCGTAATTCAGCAAACTGGACCGAAAAAAGTAATTTAAAAGTGATTTTGGCTGAAAATCTAATAAACTGCTCCATCCTTTTAGAATATCCTATTGCAAAATCGTCGGAAGAGAACACAGTAGTAATTTCAAAGTCGCTTAAGTCTATTATCCGTTTTTATAATTATCTCTATCCGGAAATATTCACCTCAGGCAGAACCTTTTTGGGGATAAAAAGGACTCCAATTGAAGTGGCTGAATTGATTTTGACCAAAAGGGTCAAACGTAACTATGATTTATTCGGTAATTTTTGGGTGGAGATCTTTCAGAATTGCCTGCTCTTTCTAGACATTTATGTTTTTGGGCAATGGATTCAAAAAAATCAAGAAGAAATAGCCCTCGACTATTATAAATATGAGAAGGATGAACTAAGGATTTCTTTGATAAAGATAATTGCCGCTGCGGCTCATTCCAACTCAGTATTGGAGGAGGAAGAAAGGCATTTGATTGATGTTTTTATAAATAAATCTACCCTTTCGAAAGAACAGAAACAACAAAGCCTAGATATTTTTGAGAAAGGAATTGCAATTGAAGATATTGACTTGCCCGTTAATAGTTCGTGGATTTTAAAAAAATTCTTTTTAGAGGTTGCAATACTAACTACGTGGTCGGACAGAAAATTTGAGCCCACCGAATATGACTTCATAAATAGACTTGCATCTTTTCTTTCAATCCCGCAAGAAGAAGTGGAAGCCAGCTTACTCGCTGTTGAAGGCTTTACCCTTGAGAACTGGAACCACTTAGATAATCTTCAAGATAAAGTAAATTATAATAATGTTGGTCTCGATTATATTGAAAGGTTATCTAAAATAACGGAACATAGGAAAACAAAAATAATAGGTGACTTAAAACAGAACAAAGAAGTTATGGAGTTGTTGAATTTAAAGAAAACCTCACAACTATCTGAAGGTCAAGAACCAATATTGGAAGAAAAGTTATTTAACATATTAAAAAAAATTCCTTTACTAGCCATTTTAGAGTTGCCAAAGCGTTTTCTAACCTTGCCCAATCTTCTAATGGTATTGCCAAAAGAGATTTATAATGGTAAATAAAATGACTTTCAGTTTCTTATCGTTCCTTGTTGGTGTGCGTTGACAATTTTATTTACTATTCCCAAAGAACTTCCCTACTATTGATAAATCCGCATTTCCGCCGGATAAAATTAGTCCCACTCTTTTTCCTAAAAATTTTTTTGGTTTTTTTATCAGAGCTGCCAACGTTACAGCCCCTGAGGGTTCAACAATTATCTTTAATCTTTCCCAAATAAGACGCATAGCCTGAATGATTTCTGTGTCGGTTACAGTAATTATTTCTTTTATTTCTTTACGAATGATATCGAATGCTTTGTCTCCCAAGTTTGTCAATAGACCGTCGGCGATAGTGTCGGACTGTGCCAACTCTATCTTCCCGCTTTTAAGAGAACGGTAGGCATCGTCGGAGCCTGCCGGCTCGCAGGCAATAACCTCGGTGGAAGGAGAAAAGAATTTCATTGCCAGAGCACTACCACTTAGTAGCCCACCACCACCAACGGGTGAAAGCACAAAATCGAGATTAGGAACTTCATTTATCAATTCCAACGCACAAGTAGCCTGGCCCTCAATGACATCGTAGTTGTTGAAGGGATGAATTTCTGTTGCTCCCGTTTCTTTTATTACTTCTCGCAAAGTTGATTCACGTGCGGTAAGGGTAGGATCGCATTCAAAAATATTGCCACCGTAGCCGGCAACTCCTTTCTTTTTTATTTCCGGAACTGTTCTAGGCATAACTATGAAAGCACTTATTTGCAAGGCTTTAGCAACTAGGGCCAAAGCCTGAGCGTGATTGCCTGAGGAGTGAGTTGCAAGACCATTTACTTTTTGCTTAGCATCTAATTTTAATGATGCATTGGAAGCACCCCTAGCTTTGAAAGAACCACTCTTTTGGAAATTTTCACATTTGAAAAATATCTTTGCACCCGTTATTTCATTCAAGGACGAACATTGCAATGCCGGAGTGTGGTGAATGAAAGGACTTATCCTTTTGTTGGCAGATAAAATTGATTCTTTGGTAGGTAAACTCATTTTTTTATTGTATAAATTTTGGGTCAATATAGACTCTGTTGCTTTCAGTTTATAATAAAAATTTTAAAAACAAGTCTAAATTAAATCAATTTATCAAAATTAGGAAATAAATAGAGTTGAAATTTAAGTACTTAGCACTTTGACATGAAATAATAAAAGCCAAAACATTTCTACCTAGCTTTGACCCACGAAGTTACGACTTTATTAATCATTTATTCATTTCAAAAATCAAAAATATAGTGAGTGGAATTACCGGTGTTTTAGCGTTCAATCTTGTTGGAAAATTCAGTAAAATAAATGTTTCGAACTCAACAATAAGCCTAGCCACTAGGTTCAAGGAGGCACAAGATATTTATGTAGATGAATGGGTATGTCTTGGTCAAAGGCTGAGTTTGGAACAAAATAGTTCCGATTTTTTACCCTTGCCCTATTGGGATGAAAATAATAGGTACGCCATTGTTTTCGAGGGAGAAATTTTCAACAGTGGTGAGCTAATCGAAATAATTAGGCAACAGGGCCAGCAACTGTTAAACCAGTCCGACGCTGAGGTAATTTTAAAATTATTTATAAGTCGTAAAAATGAATTTTTATCTCTTATTCAAGGAGCGTTCGCTTTTTGTATTTATGATAAAATTGACCAATCGTTCTTTTTGGCTTGCGATTCGCAAGGATTAAAAACTATATACTACTTATTTGACGAAGATAAATTTCTGTTTGGCTCAAGTTTTAGAGCCACAATTGAATATGGGATTTCAAAAGAGATTGACCCACTAGCGCTTTCGGCCTTCCTTCATAAAATACCTACCCCATCAACACATACCTTTTTTAATAATATCAAAAAATTACAGGCGGGGCATTGCCTTAAAATCTCTACCCAAAAGATTGAAAATGAGAAGTTTGTAACCACTACAGCGCTTAACTTGACCGAAGTGGCTAAAGATGAGAGTAGTGTTACCGTTAAATTTAATAACCTACTTCTTCGTTCGCTCGAAAGTCGGTTGAATAAATCCAAACCTCCTATTATTTATTTAGATGGGCACATTAATTCACCATTACTATTGAGTTTGGTGCGCAATTTTAATCTTAAATTCAAGACCTTTTCAGTTTACGTAAATGGTTATACACCAAATAAAATTAGGAGGGATATTCAAGGTTTGGTAAGGGATTTTAATTTAGAGCATTCTGAGATTAGAATAGAAAAGCGAGAAGCAAAGAGGCTAGTTAACGATTTGTTTGAGCAAAGTGCCGAACCTGTAGAATTTGCATCTACTGTGCTGATTTATATGGCACAACATGGGATTAGCACCGATATTGGCTCAATAATAGTGGGGAGCAATGCCATTGACCTTTTTAGACATAGTGGTAAGCCGGAGACAACTGCGTTTTCGTGGTCGAGGATTAATCCGATTTTTAATGCCAAGACAGAGGTTAGAAAAATTATCACGCGATTGGATAGTTATAAAGCTTCCAAAAACAAAATTATGAGTCAGCCTTTAGATAGAAAGTGGTTGAAGAATTTATATTCTGAGGATTATCGGGATAAAATCTTTTATCGTGAATTTGAAAATGACCTACCTAAAAAAGAAATCGGATTTCAATATTTTGATTCTTTGAATATCCCCAACTTATTACCGGTTCAATTTCCATTTTTAGATCCAGATTTAGTCAATTTTGTGGGCTCAGTTGAAAGTGACCCCGCCAGAAGGAAAATATTGCAAAATTTAGTGAGCTCAAATTTAAAATCCTTTGTCAATTCAATTATAAATCCTGAGTTTAATTTAAGCACCAAATACTTTATTAAACGCTTGATTACAAGAGACTTGAGACATGAATTTCTTTCTAAAGATTTTATAAAAGACCAGGGGATATTTAATTATGGTGAAATAAAGAAATTGAGATGGCTAAATTCTATAGGTTACAAGAATACCTCTTTCAGCCTGCCCAACCTCTTATTCTTTCAATGGTGGTGGAAAAAGTGGACAAAGTAATCTGATATTCATAAGCCTAATTTTCTTGCTTAGCCCAAGTATCTCTCAGAGTAACAGTCCTGTTGAAAATAAGATTGTCTTTAGTGGAATCGGTGTCCATAGAAAAATAACCCATTCTAAGAAACTGAAAATGTTCGCCGGGTTTGGCGTTAATGATTGCCGGTTCTGCGTATGCCTTTTTTGTAGTTAAGGAATTAGGGTTTAGGCTAGTGTCAAAATCTTGTTCTCCGTCAATTTCTGCGTCTTTAAAAAGCTGTTCATATAACCTAACTTCAATATTAACGGCATGGTTGGCACTTACCCAATGCAACGTACCCTTTACCTTTATGCCCGAAGTGTCTGACCCGCTCTTGCTTGTAGGAATATAGCGACAATGAATTTCCTGAATCGTTCCTTCGGCATTTTTTATTACCTTTTCACATTCTATTATGTATCCATTCTTTAGTCTTACCATTTTGCCTATCGAAAGACGAAAATAATTTTTGGGTGGGTTTTCCTTAAAATCTTCAGTTTCAATAAAAAGCTCATTGCAAAAAGGGATTTTTCTCTCTTCCGTGCTACCATCATCGTTTTTGTTCTCGGCAACTAGGTATTCTGTTTTATCAGTTTCATAATTGGTTATCAAGACTTTAACGGGGTTAAAAACAACCATTCGTCTCAATGCTATCTTATTCAAGTCTTCGCGAACACAAAATTCCAAAAGAGCTAAGTCAATTAAATTGTCGCGCTTGGCAACTCCAATTCTTTCACAAAAATTTCTGATTGATTTTGCACTATAACCTCTCCGGCGCATCCCGCAAATAGTAGGCATACGCGGGTCGTCCCAGCCCGACACATACTTGCCATTCACCAATTCCAGCAATTTTCTTTTACTCATAATGGTATAAGTCAAATTGAGCCTAGCAAACTCATATTGTTGAGATGGAAAAATCTCTAACCGATTTATTAACCAATCATATAACTCACGGTGCGGAATAAACTCTAGGGTACAAATACTATGCGTGACTTTCTCTATCGAATCGCTTTGACCATGGGCAAAATCATACATTGGGTATATACACCATTTGTTTCCTGTTCTGTGATGGGTTTGATGTTTGATTCTGTAAAGTATAGGGTCGCGCATGTGCATATTTGAATGTCCCATATCTATTTTGGCCCTAAGAACTTTTTCTCCGTCTTTATATTTTCCGGCTTTCATTTGCTCAAAGAGTTGTAGATTTTCTTCCACCGCCCGCTTACGGTAAGGACTATTTATTCCGGCTTCCTCAGGTGTCCCTTTTTGAAGGGCTATGTCATCAGAATGGCTATCGTCGACGTAGGCCAATTGTTTCTTAATCAACAGGCAAGCAAATTCATACAATTGGTCAAAATAATCCGATGCATAAGTTTCTTTATTCCACTCAAAGCCCAACCATTTGACATCATTTTTTATATTTTCAACATATTCAATAGATTCAGTTGTTGGATTTGTATCATCAAACCGGAGGTTGGTTTTTCCGCCATACTTCAATGACAATCCAAAATTTAGGCAGATACTTTTGGCATGACCAAGATGTAGGTAGCCATTGGGCTCCGGTGGAAATCGGGTAATTATTTCTTTATACTTTCCGAATTTCAAATCTTTGTCAACTATCTCTTCTAAGAAATTTAAAATTACCTCTTCACTCATATTTTCTAATTAAGAGCCGTAAAGATAGTTGTGACGTTGAAATTATGTTGTTACAAGACACAATTAATATGAAATTATAGATTTGGGCAGATTAAAACTGAGGTTGAAGATTAAGATTTACCTGTATTGTTAGTTAGTCTTTATGCAAAAATGGTAGGCGTGCTAAAGTTCTTCAAGAAGTGTATTTCATTTCGATAAACTTATCATCCTTGTTGTGTGGATTAATAATGTTATTAACAGCTATTTTTTGGTTTAATAATTACTTTAGGCAGTGTGACTTTTGCAGACTATTATTTTGCTAAAGCAAGAACAAAAAAGATAAGTAAGTCATTCGGTTGGATAGGTATAGTTTCTTGGTTTTTAGGTATTAGTATAGTTTTTTTATTCGAGTCGGATGCAAAGAATATTCTAGGTATTGTTGTTTCTGGTTTTTTCTACTCATTTTTGAGTCTTTTATTTAAAAAGAGAACATTGGTCATTAAACCCAAATGAGAAAATTATTTGAAAATACAGAAATAGCTCTAGCGTTAAAATCGGATTCAGAGCTAGATAGAGCTTTGTTTTTGTTTGAGATGATAAGAAGCGAACCTTTAGTGAAAATTGGGACTGCGGTCACAAAATTTGCTTTGAATGCCCGACTGCCGGTTGAAAAGTTGATTCGGTCAACTGTCTTTGACCATTTTTGTGGGGGAGTTACAGAAGAGGATTGCCTTAGTGTGATAGAAAAAATGTTTACAAAAAATGTACATGCAGTATTAGATTATTCCGTTGAAGGAAAAGAAGAGGAAGAACAGTTTGACTATGCGGTTCATAAAACATTAAGTTCTTTAGAATATGCAAAAATGAACAAAGCAATACCTTTTGCAGTTTTTAAACCAACGGGCTTCGGAAGATTTGAAATTTATCAAAAGCTCACTGAAGGATTAACTTTAAACAAAAATGAAAATGGAGAATGGAAAAAAGTGATTGAACGATACCATGCCGTATGCAAAAGGGCTAGTGATTATGGAGTTCCTTTATTGGTTGATGCAGAAGAAAGTTGGATTCAAAAAGCTGCTGATAAGCTTGTTGAAGCAATGATGGAAAATTATAATAAAAAGGAACCGATTATTTTTGGAACTCTTCAAGCTTATCGTTGGGATAGATTGGAGTATTTAAGAGAGTTACATCAAAGGTCTATTGACAAAGGATTCAAAATAGGCATGAAATTGGTACGCGGAGCTTATATGGAAAAAGAAAGAGACCGGGCTTTAGAAAAAGGATATCCGGACCCAATTTGCGTAAATAAAGATGCTACTGATAAAATGTATAATGATATTTTATCTTACATTGTTGATAACTTAGACGATATTGAATTGTTTGCCGGAACTCATAACGAAGAGAGTTCGTATTTGCTAATGGATTTGATGGATCGTAAAAATTTATCCCGCAATGATAAGAGGCTTTGGTTTGGGCAGTTATATGGAATGAGCGATCATATTACTTATAATTTATCTCAACAAGGATATAACGTAGCAAAATATTTGCCTTTTGGTCCGGTGAAAGATGTAATGCCATATCTAATACGAAGGGCTGAAGAGAATACTTCTGTGGCAGGTCAAACCTCAAGAGAACTATTTTTAATTAAAAAAGAAAAAGCAAGAAGAAAGTCAGCTCGTTTAACTCAAGACTTAAAAAAATAACTTATGCGACAGGTAAAATGGATTGGCGTTTATCCCGCCGTTACGACCAAATTTAAAGCTAATGGTGATTTAGACATTCCTTCGTTTTTAAAAAACCTCGATTTTCAAGTAGAGGCCGGTATCAATGGGGTTGTCATTGGCGGTTCTTTAGGAGAGAGTAGCACTATTACTCACCAAGAAAGGCTGGAATTAGCGAAAGCAGCATTGAATAGTGTCGGTGAAAAAATAGACGTAATTCTTAATATAGCCGAAGGTTCTACGCAAACTGCATTATTACTGATAAAAGCCGCCGAACAAATTGGTGTCCACGGTTTTATGCTGTTGCCTCCAATGATGTATAAGCCTACAGACCAAGAAGTTACCGATTATTTCAAAGAGGTAGCTAACGGCACCAAGTTGCCTATTATGCTCTACAATAATCCGGTTGATTATAGGGTTGAAGTGACTTTGGATATTTTAGAGCAATTGAAAGAAGTAAAAAATATTCAGGCCATCAAAGAAAGTACGCGCGATATTTCCAATGTCACTAGGATGAAAAATAGATTTGGCTACCGCTTTAAAATTCTATGTGGCGTAGATACTATTGCTTTAGAAGAATTGTTGATGGGAGCGGATGGTTGGGTGGCCGGTTTGTCCGACGCATTTCCACGCGAAACAGTTGCTGTGTATAGATTAATAAAAGCGGGACGAATTGAAGAAGCAATAAAAATTTACCGTTGGTTTTTGCCAATTTTAGAGTTGGACATTAGTCCTCAGTTGGTGCAAAATATTAAACTAGCCGAAGTAATGACCGGAATAGGTACTGAACATGTCAGACCACCTCGTCACATTTTGGTTGGAGCCGAAAGAAAGCGGGTTATCGGCATTTTGGAAAAAGGGTTAGCAAATCGTCCCAAATTACCCGATTATTTGAGTATTGAGATTGCTCCTTATTAAATAGAATTATGAAAACGAATAATTTAATTTCAGGGACTTGGAGTGGGGGCGGAAAGGAATTTTTACAAGCCGTCAACCCTGTAACCCAAACATTACTACCTGAAAAATTCTTCGTTGCTACCGAAGCTGAAGTAGATATTGCGGTAAATGCAGCTTATGAAGCTTGGAAAATTTATAAACGGAAAACGGGCAAAGAAAGGGCTGTCTTTTTAAGGACGATAGCCACTGAAATTGAAGATTTAGGCAATACTTTGCTACGACGGGCAATGGCTGAGTCGGGTCTGCCGGAAGCAAGAATAGTTGGCGAACGGGGAAGGACTTGCAATCAACTACGCCTTTTTGCCAATCTTGTAGAAGAAGGCAGTTGGGTGGATGCCGTTATTGATGAAGCTATCCCCGACCGCAAACCTTTACCACGACCTGATCTAAGAAAAATGTCTGTTGCACTGGGTCCTGTTGTAGTTTTTACGGCAAGCAATTTTCCGTTAGCTTTTTCAACAGCGGGGGGTGATACTGCCTCGGCTTTGGCTGCCGGCTGTCCTGTTATTGTCAAAGCACATCCTTCACATTTAGGGACTAACGCCTTGGTGGCGGAAGCAATCGCCAATTCTATTGAGAAGTGTAATATGCCAAAAGGTGTGTTTTCTTCACTTCAAGGTGGCATTGAAACAGGCCAGTTTCTGGTGCAACACCCCGCGGTAAAAGCCGTTGGATTTACGGGTTCTTTCAGAGGTGGAAAAGCTTTGTTTGATATCGTTAAAAGTCGCTCCGAGCCAATACCCGTTTATGCCGAAATGGGTAGTAATAACCCCGTTTTCATCTTACAAGGAAAATTAAAAACTGATTGCCAAGCCATAGCTAATACCATTGCCGACTCAGTTAATTTGGGGGCAGGACAGTTTTGTACTAACCCCGGTATTTTAGTAATTCAAAAAAGCGAAACAACCGATGCCTTTATTAAAGCATTGGGGTTGGCTTTCTCTAAACTCCAATCGGCGATTATGTTGAATGAAGGCATTTTTAAAGGGTATAACAAAGGCAAAGTGGCTTGTGTCAAATCGGAGGGTGTTTCTGTATTGTTTGAAAATAAAAATGAGGGTGAAGAATGGAAAGGTGAACCTGCGTTTGCGTCGGTGTCGGCAAAACATTTTTTACGTAACATTAGTTTGCAGGAAGAAGTTTTCGGACCTTTTACTTTGGTTGTCCTTTGCGAAGATGAAAATGAGATGAAAGCAATTGCCGGCAACCTTCACGGACAATTGCCGGCTTCGGTTTTTGGAACTTTTGAAGAATTGGAAAACTCAATCGACTTGGCAGAAACACTTAGTCAAGTAGCTGGGCGCGTTATTTTTAATACAATGCCGACGGGGGTAGAAGTATGTAGAGCAATGCATCACGGCGGGCCTTTTCCTGCTACCACCAATGCAATTTTTACCTCTGTAGGAACAAATGCAATAAAGCGATTTGTAAGACCCGTTGTATTTCAAGATATGCCCAATGCCTTGTTGCCTTTGGAATTGAAAACAGAAAATCCATTAAATATTTGGCGTACTTTGAATAACGAAATAACAAGGAAATGAGAAAGACGTTTTTTTGCATTGATGCCCACACCTGTGGAAATCCTGTCCGTTTGGTAGCCGGTGGTGGACCAATACTTGAAGGCAAAACAATGATGGAAAAAAGGCTTCATTTTCTGAAAGACTTCGATTGGATTAGAAAAGGGCTAATGTTTGAACCTCGCGGTCACGATTTGATGTCCGGATCAATTTTATATCCACCTTCCGATCCCGAAAATGATATTGGTGTTCTCTTTATTGAAACAAGCGGTTGCCTGCCAATGTGTGGACACGGAGCAATTGGAACCGCAACAATCATGTTGGAAGAAGGTTTGGTGCAACCTAAAGTGCCGGGGCAACTTCGAGTGGAAACGCCAGCCGGATTGGTGAAGATGACTTACAAAATGGAAAATAGCAAAGTTAAATCTGTTAGGTTTGCCAATATTCCTTCTTTTTTATTTAAAGAACATCTGGAGGTAGTATGCCCTGATTTGGGCGAATTGATAGTGGATGTTGCCTTTGGTGGAAATTTCTATGCTATCATCGACCCGCAAAAGTGTTTCGAGGGAATTCAAAATCATACGGCAGATCAATTGACAAGTTGGAGTAGAACAGTAAGAAAAAGGCTAAATGAACAGTATGAATTTATGCATCCCACCACTCCTCAAATTCAAGGATTGTCACATTTGCTGTGGACAGGACAAACACTTTCTCCTAATTCCGACGGCAGAAATGCAGTCTTCTATGGGGATAAGGCAATCGACCGGTCGCCTTGCGGTACAGGAACTTCCGCTAGATTGGCACAATTGTTCAGCAGAGGTAAATTGAAAGTTGGTGACAAGTATATCCACGAAAGCTACATAGGCTCTACTTTTATAGGCAGAATTGAAGCCGAAACGAAGGTGGCTGATTTTAAAGCCATAGTGCCTAGTATTGAAGGTTGGGCAAAGATTACCGGTCACAACAACATAATTATTGATGACAAAGACGATCCTTACGCCTTTGGGTTTCAAGTAATATGAAAACCAATAAAATTCATATTGTAGGTGGGGGAATTATTGGACTTTGTGCTGCCTGGTTTTTGAAAAAAGAAGGATATGAAGTTACCATTATTGATAAAGACGGTTTTTCTGATGGGACTTCCTATGGTAATTTGGGGATGATAGTGCCTAGTCATTTTGTTCCTATGGCAGCACCCGGCGTAATATCAAAAGGGTTGAGATGGCTTGTTAACGGCAAAAGTCCTTTTAATATAAAACCTCGACTAGATTGGGATTTGATACAGTGGCTTTGGCACTTTTATCGTTCTGCCAATTCCCAACAAGTAGAAGCCTCTATGCCGGTTTTGTATGAACTCAATGAACGAAGTAAAGAGTTGTATAAAGAAATATCCACCGAAAACGGCTTCGATTTTGGCTTTGAAGAGCGAGGTTTGCTGATGTTGTTTAAAACCCAAAAACAAGCTAAAGAAGAGGAGTCTTTAGCTCAACGAGCAAAGCGTATTGGGGTTAAAACCGAAATGTTTGATTCTAAAAGTTTACGCAGTTTAGAACCCGAAATGGAATTGGATGTACTCGGCGGTATCTATTTCCCCGGCGATGCTCAACTTCACCCCAATCAATTTATGACTCAAATGACTGTTCAATTAAAACAACTTGGGGTGTCATTTATTCCTAATATTTCAGTGGTTGATTTTAAAAATAAAGGTTCAAAAATTGAGGCTTTGATTTTAGAGGACAAAAGTATTATTACTGTTGAAAATGTATTGCTGTCATTAGGCTGTTGGACCGGAATTTTAATGAAAAATGCAGGCCTGAAAATTCATTTGCAAAACGGAAATGGATATAGCTTTACCTTTGGAAAGCAGAAATTACGCCCCCATATTCCTACTATTTTGACTGAAGCTAGGGTTGCAGTCACTCCTATGGGTGATGATTTGAGAATTGGCGGTACGTTTGAGATGAGTAGATTGTCTGAAAAAATCAACCAAAATCGAATTCAAGGAATTAAGGATGGTCTATCCGCTTATTATAAAAACCTTGATATTTCTTTCACCAATGAAACGAGGGTTTGGAAAGGTTATCGACCTTGTACACCTGACGGAATGCCATATATAGGGAAATCTAATGCCTTGACTAACCTAGTAGTTGCAACAGGACATGGCATGATGGGCCTAAGCTTAGGGGCAGTAACAGGTAAGTTGATAAGCCAAATAATGACTGAGCAAGCCACCCTGATGGATTTATTTCCTTTTCGCCTCAATAGATTTTAACTATAAACTTCAATTTCATCTTAGGTAAAATAATAAACATCTTAAATCGACTCATATCTCCAAATTTTTAAGATTACGTAATGCAAACAGCCCCTAACCAGCCTTGAGTTTTCAGGGGAGTAAGAGGCAAACTACCTTAAGCCAAATTAAATTTTTGTGAGGAAACAACAAGTCTTTTCAAAATATGGATAGGCAAAGTTTTATAAATAATGTTTCAGATAATAAAAGCAGGATTCTTAATTTTTGGTTCAGGTCAAGCACTGACTAAAAAAACTTAGTTAAAAATTTTTTTATATCAAAATACTTCCTACATTTGTGACAAATAACAATTAAATTTTTTAAAAAATGAAAAAAACGTTTAAATATGTGTCCAAAGGTGCTATTTTGATGATGGTAATTTTGGGCTTAGGTTTCTCTACAACTTCTTGTGTAAAGAAAGCTTTAGATACTGTTGCAAATGCCGTAACTAAACCAACGGCAGGGACAATCACGGCTAGTGCTGATGCAACTAACAAATTGAAGGTAAGTTTTACAAGCACTTCTTTGTTTGCAACGAAGTATTCTTGGGATTTTGGGGACAGTACTACTAAGGATACTACAGAATCACCTACTCATACCTATGCAAAAGCAGGAACTTATACAGTAACTCTTGAAGTATCAAATAGTAATGGAGACAAAGCAACTGCTACTAAATCTGTGACAGTAGGTTAAGAATAACCGGTTGTCTTTACGGTGCTGTAATTACCATAAATGGATTTGCGTGCCGTAGAGTACCACAATAGTGTGAGTTAGCTCTCGCTCTTGTGTGATTTATCTTAGAATTTACATTCAAAACCAAAAGTGCTTTCAGTAGAAATACGGAAAGCACTTTTTTTGTTTCTAAATAGGTTAAAATGGGGAGCAGAATAAAATTTTGCTGAAGATTGTTTTTGTAGAGACAGCATCGGGTCTTTTTCAAAAGCTAAGGTATCAAATTTCATGTGACAAAGATTTTTATTTCTCCTTCCGAGAGAAAAAATGAATAAACATAACAGCTAAACATAATTCTTTGAAAGCAGGTCAATTTATAATATTAAAATATTGATAACCAAAAGTTTATAAATAACTTTCCTATTGATAGAGGTTGCTTTCACCTTTTTCAACAGATTTATTCTTGCCGTATTAAGAATTGACTCTTAAAAAAATAAATAAAAAATAAATTGTTTTTATATAAAAACAATTGCTACTTGCGTCAAACAACAATTAAACCTTACATATTATGAGACAAATATTAAGTTCTTTACCCAAAGTTGCAGTTATAGCAACAGTAATGCTTGGCTACTTTTTTTTAACTATTTCATGTAAAGACAAAGTTAAAGAAACTGAAAGCAAACCCCTCGCTAAGGATTTCGTTTCTTTAGCTGATCCAACAAATACGTTGAAAATAACATTTGCAAGTGCTTCAGTTAATGCTACAAAGTATGCTTGGGATTTTGGAGATAAATCTGCTATAAGCAACGACGTAAACCCTTCCCATCTTTATAGTAGTGGAGGAACGTACAATGTAACCCTTACCGTATCTAATGATAAGGGAGATACCAACTCAACAACTAAGGCTGTGGTAGTAGTTGGTCCGAAAGCACCGGTACAGGCTAGTCTTCTTTCCGGTGCGACAGCTACAGGGAAAACATGGATTTTGAGAAGGGATGTAGTGGCCGTAGAATTTGTCAATGCCGGTAACAGTAATAACATAGACTTTTGTTTTGGTGGCACTTGCGCAAATAAATCGGAACTTAATTCTCGTCCTTGTGTGACCGATGATGAATATATTTTTAAACCTGATGGAACTTTCGTGAGAGACACAAAAGGAACTTTTTGGATGGATGGGACTTATGGAGGCTGGAAAAAAAGTTCTGGCGATAGGTGTGCTGATGAAACAACAGCGGGAATATTCACCACTGATGATGGAAAAGATTATAGTGCCTTGAAAAATGGTGGAAGCTTTACTTTTGTGCACGATACCAATAAGAATACAATTACCATTTCCGGTAAAGGGGCTTACATTGCTTTTCCCTCTAAGACTAACTCCGGAGACTTAGGAACAAGGGATGGTAGTGATAATGTTAAGACTATAGAATTGCCCGCATCTGTGACGTATAGCGCAACCTTAGTTGATGGTGGAACCAAAGCCGATACTTTAAAATTAGAAATGGTTGTGACCGGTGGATCTATATGGAGGTATTTTTTAGTTAGTTATAAAAATCCTGCCGACAAGCCTTCATTGGAGTTGCCACCGGTAGCTTCTTTTACCTCGGCAATTGACCCAACAAATTCAAAAAAAGTAAATTTCACTAATACCTCAACAAATGCCACTACTTACTCGTGGAATTTCGGGGATAATACTGCTTTAAGCGTCGAAAAAGATCCTTCCCATATCTATGCTCAGGGCGGAACCTTCAAAGTAACCCTTACTGTAAAAAACAGTAAAGGAGTTGAACATTCGGTAACTAATGATGTGGTGGTGGATGGTCAGGTAGTATTAGCTAATCTTCTTACCGGTGTGGGAGTTGCAGGAAAAACATGGAGTTTGAGAAGGGATGTAGTAGCCGTAGAATTTGTCAATGCCGGTAACAGTAATAGAATAGATTTTTGTTTTGGTGGCACTTGCACAAATAAATCGGAACTTAATTCTCGCCCTTGTGTGACCGATGATGAATATATTTTCAAACCTGATGGAACTTTCGTGAGAGACACAAAAGGAACTTTTTGGATGGATGGCGTTTATGGAGGTTGGAAAAAAAGTTCTCCCGATAGGTGTGCCGATGAAACAACAGCTGGAATATTCACCACCGATGATGGAAAAGATTACAGTGCCTTGCAAAATGGTGGAAACTTTACTTTTGTGCTCGATGCCACAAAAAAAACAATTACCATTTCCGGTAAAGGGGCTTACATTGCTTTTCCCTCTAAGACTAACGCCGGAGACTTAGGAACAAGGGATGGTAGTGATAATGTTAAGACTATAGAATTGCCCGCATCTGTGACTTATAGCGCAACCTTAGTTGATGGTGGAACCAAAGCCGATACTTTAAAATTAGAATTGGGTGTGCCCGGTGGATCTATATGGAGGTATTTTTTAGTTAGTTATAAAAATCCCGCCGACAAGCCTTCAGTGGAGTTGCCTACACCCGTTGCTTCTTTTACCTCAGCAATTGACCCAACAGATTCAAAAAAAGTGACTTTCACTAATACCTCAAAGAATGCTACTACTTACTCTTGGAATTTTGGCGATAATTCACCGGCTAGCACTGACAATGACCCAGTGCATATTTATGCAAATTTTGGAACTTTCACTGTAATGTTAACCGCCACAGGTAATGGAAAAACGGTAACTCAATCGGTAGAAGTTAAACTAACCGATCCAACTCAAGTTGTGCCTTTGACAGCGGCTAATTTCCCAAATGATAACGTTATTTGGAAATTAGAGCAAGCTGGTGACGCAGCTAAAGTAGGGAATGGTCCAAATTCAGGCAGTGGGTGGCCTACTGGAGGTGATATAGCTAAAGTGTTTACAGAAAGATCTTGTTTTTTTGATGATACCTTCATTTTCAAATCCGACGTTAGGAGGAGTCTCACTATTGACAGGCAAAATAGCACTTGGGTTGAAGCATGGCAAGGATTTAATCCTAGCCAATGTGCTGATCCGTCTACTTCTACCAAATCAAATTTTAGTTTGCTTTCCCAAGGTGACTATACCTATGAGATAATACCTGCAACAGGAGATGTTCCTGCAAAATTGAAACTTTCAAAAGGGGCATACATTGGGTATCCTAAGGTTTATAACGGAGGCGAACTTATAGAAACGGATATGGTAAAAGAAAATATTACTTACGATGTGTTTAGTTACGTACCGCCCACAGCCACTCAAGATGGTAAATTAATATTAACAATTATGGCTATGGGATCGGATTGGTGGACTACCACTCTGGTCGGTAAGATGAAGAATTAAGAACAATAGTTTGCCATTCATAATCAGTTTAAAAAGGGAATGTCCTGACATTCCCTTTTTAGTCTTTAATTTTATTATGCGTATAGGAACTTTTTTTCTTTTCTTATTATGGGTAGTTTTATCGTGTAAAACCCCCAACGATGGTTTTCCCAAAAATTTGGTGGTTACCAAGAAGGAGACGGGTAATACCGTTATCCTAACATGTACCGCAGCTAACACAAGCTATTTCGAATTCATTTTTGAGGATGGGGCTGACCCAATTATAATTATAAATAAGACGGGTACTGCAAGTCACACCTATGTGAAACCGGGTGGCTACCCAATAGAAGTTAGAGCCTATTCTGATTCGGGAAATTATATTTCAAAGGAGTTAACTATCTATATTATCACGGAGATAATTGATATACCTGTCCAAAAGACTGAACCTCATTCCAATTATGAGGGCATGGAACTAGTTTGGAGTGACGAATTTGACGGAAGCACTCTAAATGACGCATATTGGACGCATGATACCGGAACCGGTTCTAATGGTTGGGGCAACAATGAATTACAATATTACAGACCCCAAAATACCACCGTATCAGGTGGCATTTTGACTATTGAAGCACGAAAAGAATCTTTTTCCGGGAGTCAATATACCTCTTCAAGGATAGTTACGCAAGGAAAAAAAACCTTTAAATATGGTCGCATAGACATTAGGGCAAAGTTGCCTACGGGGCAAGGTTTATGGCCTGCACTTTGGATGCTGGGTAGCGATTTTGCTACGCTGGGATGGCCTAGATGTGGCGAAATTGATATTATGGAAATGGTCGGCGACAAACCCGACCGTGTGTTTGGAACTTTGCATTGGTTAGATGCACTTTCAAATCATGCCTCTGAAGGGAATATTGATAATCCCTACATTCTCTCCGGTGCTACTTTTGCCGATGACTGGCATATTTTTTCTATTAGTTGGAATGAGCAACATATTATTTGGTACGTTGACGGCAAGGAGCACAACAGAAAATCAATTACCTCAGAACTTAGTGCTTTTAAGGGCGAATTTTTCTTTATTTTCAACGTGGCCGTAGGTGGGAATCTTCCGGGAAATCCGTTTACCACTACAGAGTTTCCTCAGAAAATGATGGTTGATTATGTAGAAGTATATCAAAATAAGTAAGGACTATAATTTGTTGATTATCTGAAAGTTGAACCTAAATTGATTTTTATAAACTATGAGAAAAACATTACTATCGTTAATTATTTTATTTTTTAGTTGTTATAATCTATTTGCACAATTGACCATTAGCGGAAAAGTTACCGCAAGTGACGAAAAATCTTCATTGCCCGGAGCTACTGTACTCATTAAGGGAACATCAATAGGCACAGTAACGGATGTGGAGGGCAATTATCAGCTTGGTGTCTCCGGTAACGAAGATATATTGGTATTTTCATTTGTTGGTTATAAGACAAAAGAAGTAAAAATCGGAAATAACAATGTTGTTGATGTTGCATTAGAGGTTGACGTGGCAACTTTAGAAGGAGTCGTTGTTATTGGTTATGGTAGTCAGGAGAAAAAAGTAGTAACCGGTTCTATAAGTAGTATTAAATCTAAGGATTTGGATAATGCTCCTATCAATAGAATAGAACAAGCCCTACAAGGTCGAGTATCGGGCGTAGTAATAGCAGCAGCCTCAGGTCAGCCCGGTTCGGGTTCTACCGTTCGTATCAGAGGGATAACATCTTTGAATGATGGTGCTAACGATCCGCTTTGGGTTGTCGATGGTGTTGTGGTGGACAATGGCGGTATTGGCTATCTAAATCAATCTGATATTGAATCAATAGAAGTTTTGAAAGATGCTGCCTCGCAGGCAATATACGGTGCTAGAGCAGCAGCAGGAGTTATTTTGGTTACCACCAAGAAGGGCAAATCAGGAAAAATTAATGTATCATACAATGGGTTTTATGGAACTTCAGCTCCGGCACGCAAATTGAAACTCTTAAACGCCGAACAGTATGCCACTCTCTTAAATGAATCCTTAATTGCTGCCGGACAAATTCCGGCGATTAAAGACCCTTCGGCCCTCGGAGCGGGGACTGACTGGCAAAAAGAAATTTTTAATTATGACGCAAGAAGGCAAAATCATGAACTCAGCATAAGTGGTGGCGGCGAAAAATCAACATTTTATTCTTCTTTTGGCTATTGGAATCAAAATGGTATTGTGGCCACTGAAATCTCAAAATTTACTCGCTATAGTGCTAGAATAAATTCTGAGCACAAAATTAAAAAATGGTTGACGTTTGGAGAAAATCTTGCTTATGAGAGAGAAATCTCTGTCGGTATTGGGAACGTCAACGATGAACGTGAGGGTATATTGAGTTCGGCAATTAATTTAGATCCTATCGCACCGATTGTTATTACCAATCCGGCTATTGTCTCTTCTTCACCTTATTCAACACAACCGGGTATAATAACTGATGCCAAAGGCAATCCTTATTCCATTTCTACTTTCGTTGGCAATGAAATGGCTAATCCTTTGGCATTCATCAAAACAAAACTAGGTAATTCCGGCTGGGGTGAAAATCTTGTAGGGAATGTTTATTTCAATGTTCAAATTATCAAAGGGTTACAATTTAGATCCTCTTTAGGCACCAAACGTTCATATTGGGGTGACCAATCTTTTAAACCGGTGTATTTTTTTAATGCCAGCAATATCAACACTGTAAATTCTTTGTTTAATGAAATTAACCGAAAGGTTGATTACAATATTGAAAATACTATTTCTTATAGCCGAACAGTTCGTAAGCATGATTTTCAAATACTGCTAGGTCAGGGTGCCTATAGAGACAATAGGATAACCAATTTAAATGTTACCAAACAGGGTTTGCCTATCAGTAACTTCAATGATGCTTCTCTTAATTTCGATATACCAAAGGATCGAGATATAGGAGGCGGTTATGAGTCGGCCGAACATAAGGTTACCTCTATATTTGCCAGAGTAAACTACAACTATGATGGTAGATATTTGTTTACCGGAGTAATAAGACAAGACGGCTCGTCTCGATTTGGATCTAACAATAGGTTTGCTTTTTTCCCCTCCGGTTCAATTGGGTGGGTAGTTTCCGAAGAAAGTTTTTGGCCTAAGAATGAAATAGTAAATTTTCTGAAGTTAAGAGGTAGCTATGGGGTTGTGGGCAATGATAATATCGGAGATTTTGCATATCTCTCAACTGTTAGTGGTAGTGGTAGAGGTTTAAAAAACTATTCTTTTGGTACTGCCGATGACTATATGATTGGGGTAAGTCCAAAGGCACCTTCAAACCCCGATTTAAAATGGGAACAAACTGCTCAGTTGAACGTGGGGTTTGAATCTAAGATTATGAGAGATTTGACTCTTACTTTTGATTGGTTTAAGAAAACAACCTCTGATATTTTAATTAACGCAAGAATACCGGGTTATGTTGGCGCAGATGAAAATCCTGCTGCTAACGTTGCTTCTATGAAAAACAGTGGTTTTGAAGTTGAATTGGGTTATAATAAAACCATTAATGGGCTTAATATTAATGTAAGTGGTAATGTCACTAGATTGGAAAATGTAGTCACAAACTTGGGTACCAATATGAAATTTTTGTCGGGTGGTAATTTATTCCAATCTAGCAGTTATCCAATCACTAGAACTGCTGTCGGTCAGCCTATAAATTCATTTTATGGCTTTAAGATACTCGGCATTTTCCAAAACCTATTTGAAGTATTGAATCGTAGAAACCCCGCAGGAGAACTCATTCAACCCAATGCAAAGCCGGGAGACTTTATATGGGCTGACCTCGATAGAGACGGTAAAATCACTGAGAATGACAGAACCTTTATTGGGAACCCAACCCCTAAGTGGATGTATGGAATAAACATCTCGTTAACATATAAAAACTTTGATTTATCCTTTTTTGGTCAAGGTGCCGGCGGAAATAAGATTTTTCAAGGTCTCCGAAGAGTAGATATTGCAAATGCAAATTACGAATCCTCCGCTTTAAATAGATGGACCAAAGAAGGTAGCTCTACAGATTATCCTCGTGTTGTAAATGGTGACCCCAATAAAAACTTTGGTAATCCTTCAGAATTCTATCTTCAAAAAGGCGACTACTTCAGAATAAAACTGTTCCAAGTGGGGTATTCCGTACCGCAGAAATTAATTGATAAGATAAAATTACAAAAACTGCGATTTTATATTACCTCCGAAAATTTGTTGACTATCACTAAATACAATGGATATGACCCTGAAATTGGTGGGGGAACTTTTAGCATTGACAGGGGGAGATATCCTCAGGCCAGATCATTTTTGGGGGGAATCAATTTAACGTTTTGAGAAATATAATAATTGAAATATGAAAAATACATTTTCGAAATATTTATTGTTAGTATGGCTAGCAACCTTGTTTAACGGGTGTGGAAAAGACTTTTTAGAAGTTACTCCTAAGGGAACGTCTTTGGTCGATAATTATTATAAGAATGCAGATGAGGCTCTCGCAGGGTTAATAGCAATTTATGCTTCATTAGCTGGCGTCTCACAAGGCTATATCAATAAATATACTGCTACACTTTCTGCCTCCGACGATAATTATGCAGGTGGAGGAAACGCTACCGACGTAAATAATTTGCAGGTTTGGTCTAATTATACTTTAGGTCCTGCCACCGGCCCGCAGGAAGATTTGTGGTCCAGAGGATTTGCCGGGATTTTTAAAGCCAATATTTTGATAACTAAACTCCCGGATATTAAGATGGACGCAAATTTGAAAAAGCGATATTTGGCTGAAGCAAAGTTTCTTAGAGCTTATTTTTATTTTGATTTAATACGTTTATTTAAAAATATCCCTTTATTTGAAGCTCCTGTGTCGGGCAAGGCCATTTATGAAATAGTTCAGGCTGAACCCTCAAAGGTATATGAGCTGATAATTAAAGATTTGAAAGCGGCAGTTTTAGACTTGCCGGCAACTGTACCTGTTGAGGTAGAAGGCGGGAGAGCTACCCAAGCGGCTGCGAGGTCGTTATTAGGAAAAGTTTATCTCCAAACAAAACAGTATAAGTTAGCAGCTAATGAATTTTCGGAAGTAAATGGCACACCGGGCGGAACTAGTCAATATGGTAATGAGCTACTTCCCAAGTATGACGACTTATGGGTAATTGCAAATAAACACAATAAAGAATCTATCTTTTCTATTAACTATTCTAGTAAGTCGCTATGGGGCGATTGGAATTGTATCGCTTGTGCCAGAGGAAACTGGCTTAACATGATGTCAGGACCGAGACAATATAATAGAAAGGACAATTCTGCACCGGACTTTAATTCGGGTTGGAGTTTTTTTGTTATCACTGAGGAACTTGAAAGTGTAATGAGGGGAGATCCAAGATATAATTCTACTATTGCCAATATCCAAAAGTTGGAAGATGACGGTCATGTTACTTATGAAAAGGGGTATAAGAATACCGGATTTTTTTTACGGAAATATTTGGCTTTAATTTCGGACAGAAATGATGTTGGAAGTTTTCAAGGCAATTTTGATCAGAACCTCTATGAAATTCGTTTGGCGGACACTTACCTCATGGAAGCAGAAGCATTAGTTATGGCAAATGAAAATATTGCAAGAGCACAGCAACTGCTTGATGCCGTGAGAAAAAGAGTCGGTCTCCCCACAAAAACGGTAACCTTAGATGCCATTAAGCTTGAAAGAAGGCTTGAGCTGGTTGGCGAAGGGCATAGGTGGTTCGACATTGTCAGATGGGGCGATGCGCCAAGATTGTTGGCTTCTCGTGGTTTCGTCGAAGGCAAGCATGAAGTATTACCTATTCCACTCTTAGAATTAGAAAATACCAAATTGGAGCAGAACAAAGAGTATGGCGGTACTAAGTGACGAACTGGAACAAAATCGTTATTCCACCACCTTTGATATTAAGACGGTCTATTTTTGAATGTTAATCTAGTATTTGATTTTCTACTGTAGAATGGTTGAAATTTAACTATCCTAGAAACCTAGAATTGCTTAGTATTAACTATAAAAATGTAAACATCTTTCACCTTTAAATTTTAGATAGACCAACAATTAAAACAAATAATCCAATTATTTCACCGTAGTATTGTAACATTAACCCTAATCTAGCGTCATATAACCAAAATAGGATGGATTTGGAAACTTTTCAAAACTTTGTACTTAACTCAAAAAACAAACTATTTCGGTTTGCTTTGAAACTGTTGGGTGACCCGGATGATGCTAATGAAATTGTTCAAGAAGTATTTGTGAAAGTGTGGAATCAACGTGACAGTAAAATAAAAAATATGGAGGCTTGGAGTATGCAAATCACTAAAAATGCTGCGTTGGATAGGTTGCGATATTTAAAGAAGGCTCATAATAATGTGGACTTTTCGACGGTAGGACTGCCTTCTTTAGAACCATCGCCTCACAAGAAAATGGAAATGGAGGATAATATGAATTATATTCGTGAAATCATGGTCGGGTTGTCCGAAAACCAACGCAACGTTATTCACCTTAGAGACATTGAGGGTTATAGCTATCAAGAAATCGGACATATTCTGGAATTGAGCCTAGACCAAGTCAAAGTAAATTTATTTAGAGCTCGCTCAAAGGTAAAAGAGCAATTATTAAAAATTAATTCTCATGGACTCTGAAATAATAAAACAGCTATTAGAAAAATATTGGAATTGTCAGACAACTGTTGATGAAGAAAGACAACTTTGTCAATACTTTACCTCTGACAATGTTGCGCCCGAATTAAGTCATGTGGCAGAACTCTTTCGTTATTTCAATGAAGAAAAATCCAAGAAATCCGACGTCAATTTTGCGATGAAGGTCACTAAACGATTTCAAAAACCGGAAGTAGCTAGAACAACCTCTCTTACAACAATCAAAAGTGTTTTTAGAATTGCAGCCGGAATTTTTGTTTTGGTAGTTGCGACCATTTTGATTAGGAACGAAATCCAAAAAACATATCCCAAAGAGATAATTGATACTTATGTAGATCCTAAACTTGCCTTTGAAGAGACTAAAAAAGCTCTATTTTTAATAGCCGAAAGTTTTGGAAAAGCCAAAAATGAGGCATCCAAGATAATTATGTTTGAAAAGGCAGAAGAGACAGTAAAAGATAATATAGTTAAAAAAAATTAAAATTAAATGATGATGAAAACGAGTAAATTAAATAACAAAATGAAAAAACTGATAATGGTGGTGGCTGTGGTTATTATGGCAACCGGGGCACAAGCCCAAGGAGAAGGAGTAACTAAATTTTTTAGTAAGTACAGCAATAATGACGCTTTTACTCAAATCAACGTGAGTAGTAAAATGTTTGGACTGTTTACAAATATGGAAGTTGAAAAACCGGAAGACCAAGAAATTCTCAACGCCATAAGTAAAATAAAAGGATTGAGGGTTATTGCTAAGTCCACAGCCCGCGACTCAAGAGAGTTGTATAAAGAAGCTCTCTCAATGGTACCCAAAGACTATGAAGAACTACTAATTGTTCGTGATAAAGATGAAGATATGAAATTTTTGATAAAAGAAGGCAGTCCGGGAAAAATTGTTGAATTACTTATGGTTTCAGCCGATAATAGTGATTTCAAATTAATTAGTATTTTTGGGGAAATAGATTTAAAGCAAATCAGCAAAATTGGAAGCAGATTAAATATAGACGGACTTGAAAAACTAAATAGAATGGATAAAGATGACGATCATGGAAAGAAAGAATAAATTATTTTTGTTGCTTGCAATTAGCACGTTGCCTTAGAAGAATAGGAACGTTTTTTGCAATTTTCTTTTTTCATTTCCTTTAATTATAAACGTACGTGAGAATATTACTATCCTTAATCATTTTGCTTCTTTCTTTTTCGCCATTAAGTGCGCAATCAAAGACCACAAGTGGCTTGCAAGAAAAATTTGGAACTTCGTTGACCTTGTTTTTTTATAGAAATACTTTGAGAATGCTAAATCAAAGTGATAAGAAGCAGTTTGATGAATTAATCAAAGACATATACAAAGCCAAATTTGTTATGATTGACAAGGTGGATAAGGATTTTCATAATCTGGACTACATTGAACTCGTAAAAAATTACAACATTGAAGGTTATGAATTGGTATTGAATGCAACTGTTGGGGGACTTGGTCTTGAAATATATTTGAATGATTCAAAAAATGACATTCCTAAATCGGTAATCATTTATCAAGATTTATCACAATTGTATATTCTCGATATAGTTGGTAAGATTGATATTTCAAAAGCACAATCCTTGTTTGATTTTATAAATAACAGTACTGAGGTTGACGATAGAATAAAAGGTTTGAAGATTTTGGGCAACGAAGACAGTAATGAAAAAAACGATGAATAAGACACTACGACCAAGGTCGATTTTTTTAACTCCTTTATAATGGAAAGAGTACTTAAGATTAATAAATTGACCAAAAAGTTTGGGAGGCTCTGTGCCGTCAATGAGCTCGAATTGGAGGTTATGAAAGGTCAGGTTTTTGGTATTCTTGGCCCTAATGGGAGTGGCAAAACAACTACATTAGGGATGCTTATGGGGGTGATACTCCCAACTTCCGGGGACTATTCTTGGATGGGAGAACCCCCCACTCATACTATTAGGCGCAAAATTGGTGCGGTGTTGGAGCATCCTATTTTTTACCCCTATTTGAGTGGTCAAAAAAATCTGGAATTGATGGCTATTATTAAGCAAGCTCCGGTTGAAAACATTCCTAAAGTTCTTGACCTCGTTGGGTTGACCGACAGAAAAGAAGATAAATACAAAAACTATTCTTTAGGAATGAAACAACGGTTGGCAATAGCTACGGCACTTGTAAACGACCCTATAGTACTAATTTTGGATGAGCCCACTAATGGTCTCGATCCAATGGGGATAGCCCAAATTAGAGATATTATTAAGAAGATAGCTCTTAGCGGTAAAACTATTATTTTGGCTAGTCACTTGCTTGATGAAGTAGAGAAAATATGCACTCACTTTGCGATTTTGATGAAAGGAAACAAAGTTTACGATGGTGCTATGGGTGACATTAGCCGTAGTGAAGAAGTTGTGACTATAACCGCACCACAAGAAAATGTCGGAACATATTTAGAAAAATTTAAGGGAACCATCTCAGTACAAAAAGACGACCATAACTATTTAGTAAAACTCAAACCGGGATTTAGTAGCGACGAGTTAAATCGTTTCTTAGTTGAAAATGGGGTTTTCGTTTCGCAATTGTCAACAAAAAAGAAAAGTTTAGAGAAACAGTTTTTGGAAATTTTAGCAGAAAATAAATGAGATACTTACTTAATATAGAATTAAAAAAAATGATTCACTACCGCACCTTTTGGGTGGTGAGCGGATTGTATTTTTTTCTGCTAATCATCTGGTCGGCAAGTGGAATGGAATTTTTGAAATGGTTAGCCGGCTTCTTCGACGTTTTCGGGCAAAGGATTAATATCAATCGAGTTCCAATATACCATTTTCCTGATATATGGCAAAATTTGTTTTGGGGAGCAGGTTTTTTGAAAATGGGACTAGCAATAATGGTCGTAATTTCGGTAACCAATGAATATTCCTATCGCACTATTAGGCAAAATATTATTGATGGATTGAGTAGAGAAAATTTTATTCTTTCAAAAATTCTTGCCAACCTACTTTGGAGTCTTGTCAGCGTGGTTATCGTTTTCTTTATTGCTTTAATTGCCGGTCTAATTTACTCTCCACAATATGAGTTTCCGTATTCATTAACCGGTTTAGATTTTTTATTTACTTATTTCTTAGAAATTTTTTCTTTCCTCTCTTTCTCATTGATGATTAGTATGCTCATCAAAAGGTCGGGGCTTACAATTATACTGTTGATTCATTCATATCTAATTGAATTGATCATTAAGGCCAATGTTGATAACTATTTTCCATCCATAATTCCTTACTTTCCTTTGGAGTCAATTTCAAGTTTAGTGCCTTTTCCTTATAGGCGTTATGTATTTCAAGAAATTCGAGACTACATTACAGTGGAGTCTGTGGTGTTGGCTTTAATTTGGATAGTAGTGTTTAACTATTTGGCCTATTTGACCCTTAAAAAAAGGGATATTTAATTTAACAATGCCTATACTTACAATCTTCATACCCTTTCTCACATTCAAGGGTGACGTGAACGATATTTTTCTCTGCCAACAGGTCTCGAAAATTTTGCTTTATTATAATCTCTTCCTGCTTAGTAATTTTATTGTCCAAAATTAAGTGGGCAGTCATTGCATTCATATTGGAACTTAGTGCCCAGATATGAATATGGTGCAATTCCGTTATACCTGAAATTTTTAAGGCCATATTTCTAATTTCGACTATAGAAATACCATCGGGGACACCGTCAATGGTGGCCTTCAAACTATCTTTGAACAACGACCATGTGCTGTATAAGATAATGAGCGCAACAGAAAGGCTCATAATACTGTCAATCCAATAAATATCAGTTAAGAATATTATTAAACCGCCTATTGCGATGGTAGCAGATACATATGTATCGCTTAATAGATGGAGGTAAGAACTTTTGACATTGAGGTCTTTGTCTTTTTCTTTAAATAACAATAATGCGGAAATGCCATTCACAATTATTCCGACCGTTGCTACCCAAGCGATGGTTGGACCAGATAAAGGTGTGGGATAAAACAATTTCCGTATAGATTCTATTCCAATGCCACAGATAGAAATTATTAAAACAATGGAATTGAAAAGTGCTATCAAAATTGAAATTTTTTTATAACCGTATGTGAATTTATCGTTATGATGAATTGTTGTCAATTTCCAGCCCAATAAAGAAAGGCATAGAGCACCAACATCGGTAATATTGTGGACGGCATCAGAAACAAGAGACATTGAATTAATATGAAAGCCAATAGCCAACTCAAAAATTATGAATAGTGAGTTTAATATAATGCCAATAATAAAAGCATTATTTAACTTAGACGAAACAATTGTGTGGTGTTCGTGTCCCATTCTTACAAATGTAAGGAAACCTACACTTTTGAATAGAAGAAAAAGTCCGAAAAGGTATTTTAATTCTAAAAGAAGTAATCATTTAATGAGGATTACGTATAATTTTTTACTTTAGCAAAATGTAAAGTCACTATAATTTATTGTTGTGAACAAATTTTTAAAATTGGCTTTGGTTTCTGTTTTATTTGTCTGCTCTAGTTGGGGGTTCTTTGTTCATAAATTGGCAAACAAATTGGCAGTATTCACACTTCCGCCCGAAATGATAGGCTTTTATAAGGCCAACATTATGTACATTTTTGAAAACGCCCCTAATCCTGATGTACGACGATATGCAGTTCCGGAAGAAGCCCCTCGACATTTTATTGATATTGAAGATTATGGAGATAGTGCCCGAACCACTATTCCAAAATATTGGAACGATGCCTTGAAAAAGTATGGTAATGATACTCTGAATAAGCGCGGAATTGTGCCATGGTACATAGTAACAAAATATAATTATCTAAAAGAAGCCTTTCTTTTGCGCGACCCACAAAAAATATTGTTGAATTCCGCTGAGCTGGGACATTATGTCGCCGATGCACATGTACCACTCCATAGCACCAATAATCATAACGGGCAACTTACCAATCAAGTTGGCATTCATGCTTTTTGGGAATCCAGACTGCCGGAATTGTTTTCTTCTCGGTATGATGCTTACGTAGGCAAGGCCAGCTATATAGCTGATATTCAACAAGCTACTTGGGATGCAGTGTGGGAATCACATCGTTTGGTGGACTCGGTACTGATGTTGGAAAAAATTGTGGCTTCCAGATTGCCATCAAAATATGGTTTTGACAATAAGGGAAAAGCTACGGTAAAAACCTTTTCTTACAAATTTTCTAATGAATATCATACTCTATTGAGAGGAATGGTAGAAAGACGATTTAGAGCATCAATTAAAATGATTGCTGATATATGGTTCACCGCATGGGTGGATGCCGGACAGCCCGACCTAAAGTCGCTCATCAATTATAAACCTACAACTGAAGAGTTAGAAAACCGGAAAGCAGAATTAAAAAAATGGAAAGAAGGAAAACTTACTGTAAGAACTCATGAAACGGATACAGTTCAAAATTAAGAGCTAAACCTAAGTGATTGAATACCAATACCATTCAGTTTGAGAAGCAATATGTAGAACAATGAGAGAATTATTCTGCTGTAGAGTGCGATTCAAAAAGCTGGTTGTCGTGACCACGCTTTTCCATAGTTACTACGGGCTTATCTCCCGACCAATCTATGAGAAGCATACCAAAATTAGTTTTAACTATCTGATGACCAACTCTATATTTGTTCGATTCAACTTGGGTTGGGTCAGGCCACACATGGGTTAAACCACTAGAAGTGAAATCGTAAAGAGGAGAATCAAGACCCGGTAACTCTATTTTTGATATGTCGGTTGCATGTCTATCTCCTGAAATGATAATAGGAATTTTAACATTGTATTTGACCAACAACTTAATCATACGTTCTTTTGCAAGAGGAAAATTCCCCCACTTTTCCCAACTGTGTTCGTCAGAAATAAATTGAATACTAGACCCAATAATGTGAATTGAAGCATCAGAATTTTTAAACTCTTTTTCCAACCACTGCCATTGTTGTTCTCCCAATATATCACCTTCGGGATTGGGTTCATATTTTCTACCTGATATAGAGGACGAAAAGATTGTATCCCGAAACGTACGAGTATCAAGTAATATAACTTTAATCTTCTTTTTTCCGGAGCCATAAGTGTGGGAACTGTAAACACCTTCATGTGTCCGAACCGAATCAACTACGGGAGAACCAATAAAGCGTAAAAACTCTTCTTTGCTTTCTTCCTTTTTTGAAAAAGACTTTCCCCCGTCATTTATTCCATAGTCGTGGTCGTCCCAAGTTCCTATTGTAATACAACTATTAATCAA